>JAEEGL013692684.1_pt1 | contig 50828 bp, 35 predicted proteins | sample 9134231 | NCBI WGS metagenome assembly JAEEGL01 (sample SAMN16246548, study PRJNA631951) | gut metagenome | biome: gut microbiome; feature: rumen; material: fiber-attached | host: Bos | place: Iran: Karaj | collected 2018-10 | reverse complement strand
TGCCTTTTCCGTGCTTCTTGTGCTATTATGTTCATGAGAAGTTCTCCTTTGCTTTGGTTGGTTTTGTGTGGTAGCTTAATTATACCATACCAAAGGTCGAACTTCTCTTTTTTTTGGTTCACATCATTTTACATCATACAATTTTCGCCATTATTTTATTTTTTGTTTGACACGGCTTTGGATTCGCGTTATAATTTTTCTATCTTTTGAGGAGGTTACCATCCATGCAAATCAGAATCTTTTCCAATGAAAACGATCTGGCCGCGGCAGCTGCGGATATTTTTGAGACGACCATTGCCGCCAAACCGGATGCGGTTCTCGGATTGGCCACCGGCGCGTCGCCCGTTCTGACGTACAAAGAGCTGATCAAACGGTATGAAGCGGGTAAAATCAGCTTCGCCCGTGTTACTACGTTCAATCTGGATGAATACTGCGATCTTCCGAAAAACGATAAAAACAGCTATTATACGTTCATGCAGGAAAATCTTTTCAGCAAAATCGATATCGATCCCGCCAACGTCCATATTGAAGACGGCAACGCCGCCGATTTTGATGCGGAAGCGAAAGCCTACGATGCGATGATCGAAGCCGCGGGATTGATCGATCTGCAGCTGCTCGGCATCGGCACAAACGGACACATCGGCTTCAACGAACCGGCGGACGCTTTTTCAGACGGCACCTTCCGCGTGAAACTCACCGAAAGCACGATCAAAGCCAACAGCCGGTACTTTACGGATTCCGTGATGCCGGAATACGCACTTACGATGGGAGTCGGCTCCATCATGCGCGCAAAAAAGATTCTGCTGATCGCCACCGGCGCCGCAAAAGCGGAAGCCATCTGTAACACCGTGAAAGGGCCGGTCACGCCGCGCTGCCCCGCATCGATCCTGCAGACGCATCCGGATGCGATCCTTCTTATGGATGAGGCAGCCGCAGCGCTTCTTTGATCTCTTCGATCTCAACAAAAAAAGACTGGGAGTTTTCCTCTCAGTCTTTCTTTTTTATTCTTTATAATCAGTTCACCATGCTGGCGATCTCAGCGGCAAAGTTATCGGCTTTCTTTTCAATGCCTTCACCCTTGGCGAAACGGACAAAACCGGTCGCTTTGATGTTTGCGCCGATCGTCTTCGCCACGTGGGCGATGTAAGCGCCTACAGAACCTTCAAACACGTCGCTGCGTACGAAAGGCTGCTCCAGCAGGCAGATCTCTTTGATCTGCTTGCCGATACGGCCGTCGATCGCCTTGCTGAAGATCGGGTCAGCAGCATACTCGTCCTTATCCCCAACGGCGACCTGCGCGAGCGCGGCTTTCGCTTCGTCGGAAAGGAAGTTGAACAGGAACTTGTTGTTCTTCTCAGCTTCGTAAGCGGCCAGATCCGCCTCGCCCAGAAGACCGGCGGCGATCGCTTTGGCAAACACCTTCATCATGATGGGCTTGGGCAGCGTTTCGGGGTTGTTCAGCGTGCTTTCCACGGTGATATTTCTCATCTTGGCAAGCTCTTCCGCGGAGATGTCCTCCTGGCTGAGATACTCGGGGCTCATAGCGGCAACCTGCATGGCAACGTTTTTGCCCATTTCAAGGAAAGCAGGCTGATCGGCGGCGTCGGTATCAAAGGTGACCAGAACGCCCACGGAGCCGCCGCCGTGGATATAGGAAACGGCAATGCCTTCCACGATCTCGAAACGGCGAAGCTTCATGTTTTCACGGATTTTCAGGAACAGCTCCTGGATCGCCTCGTCAACGGATACGGTGCCGTCGGCAATGGTGGCGGCCTTCAGCGCATCCAGATCGGCGGGACGGGCAAGCACGGCGGTTTTCGCGATGCTGGCGGCAAGCGCCTTGAACTCGGGGTTGTTGCCCACGAAATCCGTTTCGCAGTTCAGCTCCACAAGAGCGGAAGCGGAACCGTCCGTATAAACGCCGATGGTGCCTTCTGCGGCAACACGGCTGGCTTTTTTCGCCTGAGAGGCAAGACCTTTTTCACGAAGAATCTCAAGAGCCTTATCCACGTCGCCGTCGGCTTCCACAAGGGCCTTTTTGCAGTCCATCATGCCAACGCCGGTCTTTTCTCTTAAGGCCTGTACGTCTTTTGCCGTAAAATTCATAATATAATCCTCCTGTATTTTTACTTATTCTTAAATGAAAGCCCGCACGCGGTACGGGCATTTCAAGTTTTTATTTATTCAGCGGCTTCGTCAGCTTCCTCAGCGGGAGCTTCGGCGGGCGCGGCGGTCTGCTCGCCCTGACGGCCTTCGATCACGGCGTCGGCCATAGCGCCGGCGATCAGCTTCACGGCTCTGATGGCGTCGTCGTTGCCGGGGATCACGTAATCGATCTCGTCGGGATCGCAGTTGGTATCAACGATCGCAACGATCGGAATACCCAGCTTCTTGGCTTCCAGCACGGCAATGCGCTCTTTGCGCGGATCCACGATGAACATCGCGGCGGGCTGACGCTTCATATTCACGATACCGCCCATAAATTTCTCGAGCTTTTCTCTTTCCACGCGAAGCTTGCTTACTTCCTTCTTGGGCAGCATATCGAAGGTACCGTCGTCTTCCATGGCCTTCAGCTGCTCAAGGCGCTTGATTCTGCGCTTGATGGTAACAAAGTTGGTAAGCATACCGCCCAGCCATCTGGCGTTCACGTAAGGCATACCGCAGCGCTCGGCTTCTTCCTTAATGGAATCCATCGCCTGCTTTTTGGTGCCCACGAAGAAGATCTCGCCGCCCTGCGCGGAAATATCACGCACAAACAAATAGGCTTCGTCAAGCTTCTTCACGGTTTTCTGGAGATCTATAATATAGATCCCGTTGCGCTCCGTAAAAATATAGGGCGCCATTTTGGGGTTCCATCTTCTGGTCTGGTGACCGAAGTGCACGCCTGCTTCAAGCAGTTGTTTCATTGATACTACTGACATCTTTTTATCCTCCTTAGTTGTTCCTCCGCAGGTTTCATTTTATGCCCGGCCGCAGACGGTTTCCGCCTGCGCACCCCCGGACATAATCCGCCCGCGTGCGTAGTACTGCAGAATTATATCACAGTGTTTTTGCTAAATCAAGTTTTTTTTCAAATTTTTTGTATTATTTTTATTCATCGATTCCGGAATTTTCAATCAAACAACGGGGTATTCTCTGTTATATTCCGGAATAAACCCGCCGGAGAGAAAATCACGGGGGCGGAACAGCACCTTCTCCGGATATACTTCCATAACGAAGCCCTGCCCCGCGTTGCCGTATTCGCTGTCCTTGTTGAACATGCCGAGCGAAGGGATGTTTACGGAATGGATCGATCCAACCTCTTCGTAGGTATTCAGGCTGAACCCGCGGTGCAGATGACCGGTAAGAAGAAATACGTTCTTGAATTCGTTCATAATGCCGCGGATATAATCCGACTGCGGCCCTACGGCTCCCCTCTCGTCGCCCGGGTAATCCCAGGAATGCGGCAGGTTGTGCGTCCGGCGCAGCGGCTGATGCAGCACCACAAAAACAGGTTTGCCGTCCTTTGTACCGCGGGCAAGCTCCCTTCTCAGGAACGCGATCTCTTCTTCGTCGAAGCAGGTTTCCTCAAACATGATCTTTGTGGTGCCGAGCACGATGAACGTATACCCGTTCACGTCAAACGAATAGTAGAGCCGGTCCGTATCCAGCGCCGGGTTCACCTTTTTGCAGAAGGCGGCAAACTTCACTTTGGAATGCGCGATATGCCTCAATCGCGTATCGTGGTTGCCGGAAGCCGGCAGAATATACCGCACCTGAGGAATCGTGTTCAGCTGCTCGGCGAGATAATCCTTTTCGGCGCGTTTGCCGTTTTCCGCCAGATCGCCGGCGATGACAAGCGCGTCAACCGGTGCGGTCGCGGCGGAAAGATCCGCGATCGCGGTGCGGCAGTGCATGGCGCGCTCCGGGGAATAATAGCCCGAAAAATGCAGGTCGCTCCACAGCACCGCGGTAAGGCATACGCGCGAAGGATCCGCAGGAACGATCGGATCCGCTTTGGACGGCTGCACCACAGGCAGCGAAGCCATATGCTTTTTCAGCCGTTCGTTTACGGTCTCGGAAAAAGTGCGCATGAGAAGAACTCCTTTTTATCTGAACAGAAGAATATCGGAATAGCCCTTGCCGCCGAAGTATTTCAGCATAAACTCGCTGAAGAATTTTATGATCTTCGTAAGCGCGCGCATGAATGCGCTCGGCGTTTCGTCCGCCGGCGCTGCGCCGTTCTCGATCTCGTATGTGATCTCGTACAGAGCCTGGTACGCCGCGTTATATTCCTCCGTAGGCATGACCGTGCTGTTGATGGCGGCCGCTGCGTTCTCCAGCGCAGCGGCAAGCGCGGCCTGCTGATCCTCCGGCAGACCGGAAACATCGTAATCCTTCCACTTGTTGTAAAGCCCGGTCAGTTTTTTATAGTTTCTGGCATAATTGAACTGCGGATAATCCACGCTGGAATGCACGTCCTTCAGGCTCTCGTCCCAGAGGATGCGGGAGGCAAGACCTATGATCACGTCGTTTGAGGCGGTGGTTTCATGGTTCTGCCCGTAGAAATAGAAAGACGTTTCGCACAGAATACCGGTGGAAGCGTCCAGCACGCCAGACGGGTCGATATGGTTATGGCTGGGATCCGTGCAGTAGGTATTTGCCTGCGTATAACCCTCAGGCAGCGGTACGTCCACACCGTAAGAGGTAGCGCCGAGGGATTCGGAATCCGTATGGATCACGCCGTCCGCATTCACTTTGTCCCAGGAATCGCAGATATGATACAGCTCCACGTTATAATCCACGATATCGTACAGCTCGATGCCGGCCGCCTGCCCTTCCAGAATATAAGCGCGGTGGTTCAGCTGCGCGTTGTAATACCAGTCGGTCTGCTCGCGGATCACGGCGTCCTCGGGATCGGAGAGATATTTCTCCCTGCAGTCCGGGTAATCCTTTGAGGGGATCAGCGCCCACATGCACGTGGAATATTCAAGGTAATCCTCGATCAGCGTATCCACGGCCATATCGAGGATATTGTTTACGTCCGCGTTGGGAAGATAGCGCAAAATCAACGTGATCAGGTAAGAGAGCCATTCCTGATCCTCGTCCAGAAGCGAAGGGAACATATAACCGTAAAGCGCGTCGTCGTCATCCAGAAGACCGTAGTGATAAATATCGCCGAGAATGGCGGTGCCGTCCGCCGCGGGCACCACGAGCACCACGCGATGGATATCGTCCTCCATATTTTCGCCCTTATCGCGGTAAAGCTGCATCAGCGCGTTGAACAGCGACCCGCCCTGGCTGATGGGCGCGAGGTTCACTTTATCCATACCCGTCTCTTCCTTTGCGGTCTGGATCAAATTATAAAGCTTTTCCGCAAGTTCGCGGATATTGCCGAAAGAATTATACGAGAAGAAATACAGATGGTCGAGCCCCGCCTTGGCGGCAAAGGAGCGCAGCGGGATCTGATCCAGCGCGTATTCCCTGTCGTATTCCGAAAGATTTGCAAGGCTGGTGTTGTATTCCACCGCACGCACGTTGCCGATCAGATGCCCGTTTGAATCGGATTTCACTTTGCCCATCAGCACTTCGCCCAGCACGTCGGCGATCGCCTTGGCGGCACGCTGATCCAGATCCTTCTGCAGCAGCAGCATGCTGCCCAGCGGCGCCAGCGCCTTTTCCAGCGCCAGCTTTACGATATCGGAGGTGGCGTCCAGATAAAACGGCTTGCTGTACGGCGTACCGTCCGCGTGCAGCATTTCGTTGCCGTTCTCGTCGTAATAGCGCACGTCGGACTGAAACACGCCGGGGATCACGATCGAGGGATAATATCGCTCCTCATCCGCATCCGCGGCGGCGCCGGCCAAAGCAAGCACGCCGGTAAGAATCAAAACAAACGCAAGTAAAAGAGCCAGGAATTTCTTCATAACCAAAACCTCTTTTTCTTAAAATCAGTAAAATTATAGCAAACACCGCGCGTAAATACAAGATTTATTTATTGCAGACAAGTAAATTTTATGTTAAAATCTTTTGGGGTGAGAGCGATGATAAAAACCGCGCAGAAAGAATACGTCTTCAGCGCCGATACGACCACAAAAAGCTGCCACGCTTCTACCGTTCTGCCGCTTGCGGACGGCCGCGTGCTGGCCGCCTGGTTCGGCGGCAAACACGAAAAGGACGACAGCGTTGAAATATACCTTTCCGAACGGGATCCCGGCGGGAGCTGGAGTTCCCCCGTCTGCGTGACCGAACAGGACGATATTCCTCATTGGAACCCGGTACTTTACCAACGCGAGAACGGAGAGATCGTGCTGTTTTACAAGTACGGCAAAGAGATCGCGGATTGGATCACGAAATATACCGTCAGTACGGACGGCGGCAGACAATGGAGCGAACCGAGGGAGCTCGTGCCCGGCGACGCCTCCGGCGGCAGAGGTCCTGTAAAGAATAAGTGTTTACGCACTTCGAAAGGTCTGCTGCTTGCGCCGGCCTCCACGGAACAAAACGGCCTCTGGCTCCCGTTTATCGATATTTCATCAGACGACGGCCTAACGTGGCAGAAAACACCGTTGATGGAACGCCCGAAATACAGAGGTGTCAACGTACGCCTGATCCAGCCGACGCTGTGGGAGGATCATGCCGGGATCCACTGTTTTCTGCGGTCCAACATGGGCGCGCTCTACCGCAGCGATTCCGCCGACGGCGGTTTTACGTGGAAAAAGCCTTACCGCACGCGCATTCCGAACAACAACAGCGGTGTGGACTGCTGTACGGACAGTGAAGGCCGCCTCTGGCTTATATACAATCCCGTAGATGATAACTGGGGCGTACGGCATCCGCTGAATCTTGCGGTTTCCGTTGACAACGGAAAACACTTTACGGACGTTTTCGTGCCGGAGCCCGGGAACGGGGAGTTTTCTTACCCGGCCATCGTTTATAATGATCATACCCTTCATATCACGTATACCTACAAACGGAAACAAATCGTTTACTGGAAAATAACGCTTGAAGCATAGAATAAATTATGGTATTATATTTTTACACAAATTGCGGGAGGTCGGAACAATGACGAAAGCAAAAAAAATACTCGCCGTTTTACTGGCGGTATGCATTCTTTCCATGTGCTTTATCACACCCGCCGCTGCGGCGGCCTACAGCGAGAACGGCTATTCCGTCTCGGATAAAATCACCCATGTTTTTTATAAAGTTGTGGATAAGCTGATCGATATCATCGGCAGAGTCCTGAATACGCTTCTGCCGGGGCTGAACTGGACCGATAAGATCTCCGCATTGAAAAACCGCGTGCCGGAAACGGATTTTATGGGGGAAAGCACCTTTGATACCGCGGTGGATCCCGACGCGAAATGGCGCATGGGCTTTGCGGACGCCTCTTTGCTGGAGGGCATTGACGTTACGGACGGCAGCTATTACCTCGCCGGTTCTCTGGAAGCCGTGGAAGGCAGAACGCCGCAGGCGATCGTGGACGATCAGACCGTGAGCACTTACGCAATAAGCGACGGCGTCAGCGGTACCGTAATACACGTGGTTCTGGACGGCTACGGCATTGCCCGCGGCGACGTGCTCGAGATCCGCAGCCGCCTCGCGGAATTCGCCAAAGAAAACGATATCATCTCCATCAACGTTTCCGTGCTGCACCAGCACTCCTGCATCGATACGCTCGGCCTCAGCGCTCCCCTGCTTGCCGCACTGGCCAAAAACCCGCTGGCCTCCCTTTCCGTGGAAGATCCCATTTCCCTCAGCGGTAAAAACGAGACCTTTATGAAAAACCTCTTCACCGTGGTCACCCGTACGGTCACCGAGGCGGTCAACGGCATGACGGAAGGAGATCTGTATTACGGCAGCGCCGATATTTCCCGGTATATACACGATAAGCGCGAGCCCATCGTGTTCGACGGCGATATCCACCGCCTGCGCTTCGTCCCGGAAAACGACGATGCAAACGAGATCTGGATATGCGAAGCCGGCATGCACTGCGTTACCTTCGGCGCCTCCGCCGACGTGCTCTCCGCCGATTTCCCGTATTATATCAAGCAGTACGTAAAAGAAGAGACCGGCGCGGACGTGGTTTTCATTGAAGGCGCCGAGCTTGCCATCACCGCGGATTATCAGGACGTCAGCTACAGCGATACTTCCCTTTCCGCGAAACCGGCCGCCATGGGCAAGGCCATCGGCGAAAAGCTGATCGCGATCGATAACGATACCGTGCTGGATCCCGTTCTCAATATCAAGCTTGCGGAAATGAACGTCAAAGCCACCAACCAGATCCTGACGCTCGCGGTGCGTGAAGGCCTCGTGAACAGCGTCGTGGCAAAGGACGGCCTTGATTACATGATCATTACGGAGCTCGGTTACATGGAACTGGGCAATAAAATCGGCGTGCTGCTCTCCCCCGGCGAGACCGCGCCCGAGATTCTTTGGGGCGGCGCTACTCCGGCCGAAGCCAGCTGGCAGGGCGAAAGCTGGGATTACGCCCCGCTTGCAGAGATCTGCGGAGCCGAAAAACTGATCTGCTTCGGTCTTTGCAACGATCAGATCGGTTACATTCTCTGCGATAACGACGTCCGCTCTTATCTCACGGAAAACGAAGAGATCACCTCTTCCTCCGTCGTTTCCGCCTCCACGCTTGTAAAGACCTTTACGGAACTGATCGATAGCGTAAAGTAATATTCTTTACACTATAAAAAATCCCCGGCTGGTTCAGCCGGGGATTTTCAAATATACTTTTCCATGATCAGCATCACGCAGCAGCCCGCGAGCAGCGAATATCCGGCAAGCCGCTTGCCAGCCATCCGGTTGGCGTCCTCCATAACGTCCGTACATATGATATACAGCATCGTTCCGCCCGCAAGGCAGAGGATCACCGGCAGCACCTTTTCGGAAACCGAAGCCGCGAAATATCCCAAAAACGTACCAACCATCTCGATCACACCCGTAAAAAGTGAGATATACAGAGCCTTTTTCCGCGGTACGCCCGCGCGGATCAGCGGCGGCAATACGATCATGCCCTCCGGCACGTTCTGCAGCGCAATGCCGGAGGCGACGGTGATCGCTTTCGCAAAATCGCCCGCGCCGAGTCCGATACCGGCCGCGATCCCTTCCGGCAGATTATGGATCGCCAGCGCGATAATAAACAGCAGCGCACTCTCCATCCCGGGCCTTTGCACGGCGTTTGCGATCCTCCATCCGGGGTTCCTTTGCCGCATCCGTTCCAGCAGAACCTGCAAGCCGTGGATCAGCCCGCCGCCGGCAACGATTCCCGAGAGACAAAGAAAAAACGCAGCGGTATCCGCCGATCCGGTTTCCGGCAGGATCAGTTCGGCAAACGCTGCCGCCAGCATAACGCCTGCGGCAAATGAAAAAGTAGCGCCGTCGAGTTTTTCGTTTCTGTATCTGATATAATAGCCGATCACGCCGCCGAGCATGGTGGCGCCGCCCACAAACAGGGCGATCCAAAGGACGTTGAGCATAAGCCCCTCCTGAAAAACAGCTTTTGTTTTCAGCCTATGCCCGTTCTATGTTTACGTTACAAAAAAACCGCGGGAAACGAATTCCTGCGGTTTTTCTTATAGTATGTTTTTATTTCATCACACGGCTCAGGAAGAATTCCTTCTTTTCCGGCGTGTTGATCACGGTAACGGGTTTGATCTGGTTCAGCACTCTGCCCTGCGCCACAAGGGAGGCCTTATAGGCGTCGTAGGTGCCGTTCTCCAAACGGTAAATGATGGGCGCGTCGATCATGCCCCAGCGTCTGTACTTCTCGTACTTCTCGTTGGCTTCCTTCATCAGCTCATCGAACACCTCGCAAACCTTCTCAAGGCCGTTGGTTTCAATGAAATCGGATTCGGTTTCCACGTAAAGCGCGTATCTCGGCACTTCGGGATCGGTATCGGGATAATAGCTGAAGCTCTTGAAGTCCACGCCGAAATGCTCCTGCAGCTTCTCGGCCACAAAGTCGAGCATCGCCGTGGTGGTCTTTTCGTTGGCGATGTTCAGGCCCATGTTGGATCTGTAAAGGAACTCGATCTTCTTGGAGTTGTTATAGGTACCGGTCACTTTTACGATATCGAGGATGCGGTATCTGTAAAGGCCGGACCAGTTCGTTACGATGATCTCGTAGTTCTTGCCCACTTCGATCTGGTCGAGTGTGAGCGGACGCTGCGCTTCGTCGCCGTCCTCCGGGATGAACTCGTAGAACAGGGATCTGGGCAGCAGAACGTAGTCGGAAGCGTTCAGCTCCACGGGCATGGCCATATAGCCTTCGGAGGCAGCGTAGCCCATGTTGTGCATCGGCAGATCGCCGATATACTTCTTCAGCTTATCCATATACACTGAAAGCGTGGAACTGATCATGCCGTAGCCCCAGGCAAGCTTCGGCCAGATGCGCTTAGCCACCGGCACGCCGGTATCGAAGCCCTCTTCGAAAATAGCTCTGAGCTCTGCGGCTCTCTTGGGATTGGGCTTTCTGTGGCCGTATTTCTTGCGCAGCGAATCCGGGCACTTGATGCTGGGATCGATGGTGCCGTGCTCGATATCGTCGCAGATCATCTGCCAGTTGTTCTCCAGATACTCAAACATCGTGGAAAGCAGCGTGATCACCATGGAACCGAGATAGGTCACGTTTCTGTCCTGCAGCGCGAAAAGCAGCTGGAAATACGGGATATTGGTGTTCTCTTCATCCTCCGGATAAAGGATATCTTCCGGCGTGGTGATAAAGAACTTCAAGATGGGACGCAGATTATCCAGCGGCACCTGCCCTGCGCCGTTTACGCGCAGGCCGTAAGGCGTTCTGCCGCCGTTCAGGGACATCAGCAGCGGACCGCGCTGGCCGGGAAGCTTATCCAGACCGTGCTCTCTGAAATATCTGTCCGCGCAGCCGGGCGTGGCGGCCATGCCGCAGCACTGCATGCTCCAGATATCGCGGAAGGTTTTCGGCTGCATTTTGGGCTTGCCCACGCTGCCGGAGGAAGAGCAGTAACGTAAGATTTTTTTGCTTGTGATCACGTTCTTCTCGTCGTGCTCAAGCATACGGTCAATCAGCGGCGCGTAATCCTCAAACGTGGAAAGCGGCACTTTGTCCTGAAATTCCTCGATCGAATGGATATTTGCGAAATCATACTTTTTGCCGAGCTCGCAGTCCTTATTATCGTGCAAAATCTTCATCAGGATGCGATTCTGCGTTTCCATGGCTCTGGTGGTATAGCCGTCGAAACGTTTGAAGGTGTATCTGCCCAGCATTACGCCCCAGTTAGAAACCAAACCCATAAACATACCTCTATTCAATAATTATTTACAAGCAATATATTAACATACCGATTTGGTAAATTCAAGACACAAATGAATAAAATATGTATAAATTTTTAACAAAGCGTCTTTTCCATCCACACCATGCTGTAATTCCGGCCGAACTTATAACCGCAGTCCCTGAAATACGCACACATGCTGTAGCCCATGGCAAAATGGAAGTTTACGCTGTCCTTGGTCAGCGTTTCGTCCTCCCCGCGATCGGGATACGAAATACACGCATAGGCATGCCGGAACCCCTGCGCGCGCAGCTTCTTTTCAAGAACGGCGTACAAAAAAGTACCCACGCCACGCCCGCGGCACTTTTCGTCCACGTAAACGGATACCTCGGCGCAACCGTCGTACGCGGCGCGCGCCTTAAAAACGGAAGCGTATGCGTAACCCACGGTTTTTCCGTCCAGCACCGCAACGATATACGGGTATTTTTTTGTGATCTCCCCGATCCGCCGCGCGAATTCCGCCGCGTCCGGCGATTCATATTCAAAAGAGACCGCCGTTTTCTCTACGTAAGGTCTGTAGATCTCCGAGAGCCGCCCGGCGTCCGCCGGGTTTGCGTTTCTTGCGGCAAGAATGCTTTTTTTCATGTTTCTCATCTCCTTTTTCTATTTTACAGAATTACGGCAAATTTACAATAAAAATTTGAAAATTATATTTCTATTTTGCATTGATTATGTTATACTGTATAAAAACAAACGGAGGATCTTTCCATGAGCAGATATGAAGAAGCAAAAAAATTATACGCAACCATGGGCGTTGACGCCGACGCCGCGATCCGCAGATTAAAAGACGTTACGATCTCTGTCCACTGCTGGCAGGGAGACGACGTTACGGGCTTCGATTCCAGTGAAGCGCTCTCCGGCGGGATCCAGACCACCGGAAACTACCCGGGCAAAGCCCGCACGCCGGAGGAGCTGATGGCGGATATCGATAAAGCGTTTTCTCTGATGCCCGGCAAAAAAAAGCTGAATCTGCACGCCTGCTACGCGATCTTTGACGGAGAACGTGCGGACCGCGACGCCATTGAGCCGAAGCACTTCGCAAAGTGGGTGGAATATGCCAAAGCCAGAAACCTGGGGATCGATTTCAACCCCACGTTTTTCTCCCATCCCATGGTAAAGAATAATCTTACACTGTCCTCTCCTGATGAGGAAGTGCGCGCGTTCTGGGTCCGGCACGGCATCGCCTGCCTGAAAATCTCCGAATACTTCGCAAACGAAACCGGTATTCCCTGCGTTATGAATATCTGGATCCCGGACGGATACAAAGATATTCCTGCGGACCGTCTAGGCCCGCGCGCCAGATTCAGAAAGTCGCTGGATGAGATCCTTGCCTTCCCTTACGATAAATCGAAAGTCTACGTCACGCTGGAATCCAAGGTGTTCGGCATCGGTCTGGAAAGCTATACCGTAGGCTCCGCCGAATTCTGTCTTTCCTATTCCACCAAAAACGGCATCACGCCCCTGATGGATAACGGCCACTACCATCCCACGGAGATGGTGAGCGATAAGATCTCTTCCCTGCTGCTGTTCAACGAAAAGATCGCGCTGCACGTTACCCGCCCCGTGCGCTGGGACTCCGACCACGTGATTCTGTTTGACGACGAAACGAAGGAGATCGCAAAAGAGATCGTAAGAAACGACGCGCTGGACCGCGTTTTTATCGCAACGGATTATTTCGACGCGAGCATCAACCGCATTTCCGCTTGGGTGACCGGCGTAAGGAACGTACAGAAGGCCCTTCTGTTTGCGCTGCTGCAGCCTGCTTCGCTCAGAGCCCTGCAGGATACGGCGGACTTTACCTCACTGATGGTCCTGCAGGAAGAGCTGAAAACGGCGCCATTCGGCGACGTATGGAACGAGTTCCTTGCACAGGAAAACGTTCCCGCCGATTATTTGCAGGCGATCAAAGCATACGAAGCTGACGTATTAAGCAAAAGAAACTGACCGAATCGGAGGTCCTCTTATGCCGCGCCGTCCCAAAACGCCGGAGCAGATCGAACACGACCGTATCTGCAGAGAAATGCACCTGCAGATGATCCGTGATTTTCAGAATGCCGAAAACCGCGAGGAATATACCACGGAGGAGCTTTTCGCGCTCCTGCTCAGTTTTTCCATGCGCAAATGCGATTATAAAGCGGAAGCCGCAGAGCTTTTGAAGCGCTACGGCTCATTTCGGAATATTACGGATATGGCGGCGGACGTGTTGATGATGGAGCCCTCCATCCGTCTGAATACGGCGCTGATGCTCAAAGGGATCCCGGCGCTCGTGCAGCAGAAAATGTTTGAGGAGCGCCCGAAGCGCAAGCGGATCAAAACGCCGCAGGACGCGGAAGCTTATCTGAAGCCGTATTTTATCGGCACAAATTACGAAGAGGCATATCTTTTGATCCTGAGCGATTATTATTACCCCAAAGACGTAGTAAAGCTCGGCGCAGGCACGGGATCGGAGGTCTATATCAGCATTCAGATGGTCCTGCGGGAACTTTACGTACACCGGTGCAATAAAGCCATCCTTGCGCATTCCCATCCCACGGGCGATCCGATCCCCTCAAGCAACGATAAGCTTGTTACGCTTGAGATCGCAAACCGGTTCCAAACGTATTCCTTCCGTCTGCTGGATCACCTGATCTTCACGAAAAAGGACTGCTGCTACCTTTCCGAGGATAAAGAAATGGATCATACCGTTCTGGAATTCAGCCAAAGAGAACACGTTTCCATTTTCAAAAAATAATTGAAAAAAAATAAAATTCCCTATTGATTTTTATAAATGAATGTGCTAAAATACCCGTGTTCTCAGGAACAAATCCGGGTGTAGCGCAGTTGGGAGCGCGCTTGACTGGGGGTCAAGAGGCCGTGAGTTCAAGTCTCGCCACTCGGACCAAACAAGAAGAGGTACCATCGGGTACCTCTTTTTGTTTCCTTGGGAATGTGGCGAGACTTGAACAGGAGGGAGAACCGCGAAGCGGTTCGGAAGAAAACAGTCCGGTGGACTGTTTTCGCCGACGCGTGCGTGCCGGAGCGACAGCGACGGGCAAGTCTCGCCACTCGGACCAAACAAAAAAGAGTACCGTTCGGTGCTCTTTTTTGTTTCTTTCAATCAGAATGGCGAGACTTGAACAGGCCGACGGCGAAGCCGGAACGGAAGCTCCAGTGGAGCTTTCGTTAGGCCGCGTGCGTGCCGGAGCGGCAGCGACGGGCAAGTCTCGCCACTCGGACCAAACAAGAAGAGGTACCATCGGGTACCTCTTTTTGTTTCCTTGGGAATGTGGCGAGACTTGAACAGGGCGACGGCGAAGCCGGAACCAAAGCTCCGGGGGAGCTTTGGTTAGCCCGCGTGCGTGCCGGAGCGACAGCGACGGGCAAGTCTCGCCACAATCATTTTGCGGTTTCTGTAGTCGAAAAGCTAAGATAAATAAAAGAAACACAAAATAACAGAATGTATCAGTTTGGTATCCCCTGTTTTTTCGAAAATTCGCGAGTTCTATACAGTTAATCCTTTTTATAAATCAGCGCCATCATGCTGAGTTCCTCTGAATCCGAAAGGTTCTCAATGGTATGGTAATCACCGGGGGCGATCCAGCAGATATCCCCCGGGCGGACGATCTCGCCCGGTTCGTCGTTTACGGTGAACAGCCCCTCGCCGGAGAGGATGTAAAAGGGCTCCGTCTCCCCTACGTGCTGATGCTTGCCGATGGAGGAAGCCGGATTCAGCACGATTTTGGAAAAGAGGCGTACGGTTTCGGAATTCGCGTCCTTTTCAATAATGTGATACATCTCCGCGCTGCCCTTTCCGCCGCGCATCTGTTCTCTGTGTTCGTGTACCGTTTGCTTAACCATAATCTGATCTCCTTTATTTCATAAACTGCTGCATCAGCATCTGCGCGAACAGCGAATTTGCCCAGGCAAACCACGATCTCGTATAATCCGCGGGGTCGTCTTTATTAAAGGACTCGTGCATAAAGAACGTATCCGCGTGCGATCTGCTCAGCATCTCAAGGCAGTCGTCGATCTCCGCCTGATCCGTGGACGTCAATATCTGCATGATCAGCGATATATGCCAGATCATATCCTTGCCCGTGTGCGGACTGCCGATCCCGTGCGCCGCGGCGCCCGAAAAATAAAACGGGTTTTCCTGCGAAAGGATAAAGCGGCGCGTGTTTTTGTAGAGCTCGTCCTCTTTATCGCAATACCCGAGGTACGGCATGGAGAGCAGACTGGGCGAGTTGGCGTCGTCCATCAGGATATAGTGCCCGAGGCCGTCCGTTTCGTAGGCGTACATTTTACCGTAGGTTTTATGCGGCACGATACCGTACGCCTGGATCCCTTCGTCGATCTGAGCGGCAAGCTGACGGGCTTTGGCGGCGTATTCGACGTCGTTCCAGCCGGTTTCCAGCAGCGCGGCGGCACGCTTTGCGGCTACCACCGCCATCATATTGGCCGGGATCAGATAGTTATAAAAGCATCTGTCGTCGGAAGGACGGAAGCCGGACCACGTCATCCCCGTATAGCCCACGGGGTTGCCCTTGCCCTCCAGCGGCATCGTATCCGTTTCCCGCGCGTTGGCGCGGTGGAAATAGTAAGAAGATTTTTCCGCGTGATCCTGCTCTTTCACGAGCGTATCAATAATGCTTTTCAGCATCGCATGCACGTCGTCCGTCAGTACGCTTTGGTCTTTGCACGCATCGTAATAATCCGCAAGAAGATATACGGAAGCGCAAAGCGAATCCGTTTCGTATTTCCGCTCCCAAATATAATCTGAGTAGAAATCCGTCTGGTCGCTCTTGTGCCTTCCCGCGGTGGGGCCTTCATTAAAGGCGTTTGCGTACGGATCGATACCGATATAATACGCGTGCCTGCGGATCACGCCTTTTATGATCTCCCGCAGCTCCCCGCTTTCGGTGCACAGCGGCATATACGGACGCAGCTGGGCGGCGCTGTCCCGCAGCCAGAGCGCGGGGATATCTCCCGTGATCACAAACCAATCGCCGTTATCGCACTGCTTTACCGTGGTTTCTATCGTATTCAGATAGCACTGCTTCGCAAGCCCGGCCAGCGCCGGATATTTTACGAATACTCTGCTTTTCAGCCGGTCTGCGTACCGCAGCACGGCTTCCGGAATCTGCATATGCACTCCCCCGTTCAAATCTTTTATTTTATTATATCATTAAATTTTCAGATTGCAATTGTATCCTTGAAAAATACGCCGCCGCCCGTTATAATATTTCTGAAAGGAAGCGATCGTATGCTTGATTCTTTTGATCTGTTTTCGCCGCGGATCATCGTGCGCTGTGAAGGCACGCCCTGCGACGCCGTCTGCCGGACCGAAGCAGCCGGAAACGCGCTTACGGTTTATCTTACCGCGAAAGCGTGCAGGCCCTGCTTTGTGGAATTGCGCTGGAACGCCGCCGTAGAAAAAGATTTTCTCGTGCTCGGCGACGCGTGGGAGCGCAGCTACGGCGATCTTCAGTTCCTGCCCGTTGAGAATAACGGCCGTGCCATGCCGTGGTATTTTATGCTCACCGACCGGAACAGCAGCTTTTGTTTCGGCGTTAAAACACAGCCGTCCGCTTTCGTCAGTTTCCGCGTAACGGAAGAAGGCGTCACGGCGCTGGCCGACTGCCGCAACGGCGGCGGGGGCGTTTTGCTGAACGGCAGAGAACTGCCGCTTTGTACGTTCGTTTTCCGTAAATATGAAAACACCGATCCGCTCACCGCACTCTGCGATTTCTGCAGGGAACTCTGTCCCGATCCCGTTTTGCCCGCCTTCCCCGTATACGGCGGCAACGACTGGTATAACGCCTACGGCGCCAATTCCCGTGAAACCGTTCTTGCGGCTGCCCGCATCCACAGAGAATGCGCCGCGGGGATCGATAACGCCCCTTTTATGGTGATCGATGATGGCTGGGAGCAGGGCAATACCGCAGGCCCTTGGCTGCCGAATGAAAAATTCGGCGATATGCGCGCCGTTTGCAGCGAGATCAAAGCCCTCGGTCTGCGCGCCGGGATATGGATCCGCCCGCTGAAAACGGACGATCCCGCCGTCCCCGACGCATACAAAATCAACCGGGGCGAACGGCGGGAATATCTCGATCCCACGTACCCTGCCGTAAGGGAGATCATCAGAGCGGATATCGCGCGTATCAAAGAATGGGGCTTTGACCTGATCAAACACGATTATTCCACCTACGACCTCTTCGGCGACTGGGGAAAAGACCTTGCCGATGCGGTACCGGGATCCGACGGCTGGCATTTTTACGACCGGACGAAAACAAACGCGGAAATCGTTCTCGATTTCTACCGCCTTATCCGGGAGGCTTCCTCCGGCATGCTGCTGATCGGCTGCAACACGGTTTCGCATCTATGCGCCGGGCTCGTGGAGATCAACCGCACGGGCGACGATACCAGCGGCAGGGACTGGGCGCGCACCCGCAAAATGGGCGTCAATACGCTTGCCTTCCGTCTTGCGCAGAACCGCGCGTTCTATCTGGTGGATGCGGACTGCGTGGGCATGCCGAAAGGCGCGATCCCCTGGCAGAAGAACCTGCAGTGGATGCGGCTGCTGGCCTGCAGCGGTACGGCGCTGTTCCTTTCACCGGATGAGATCACGGATGAACAAAAGGCCGATATCATCGCGGCATATCAAACGGCGCAGCGGATGCATACGATCAGGCCAACGGATTGGTTCGATACGTTAACGCCCTCCGTTTGGGAGATCGACGGCGCGTATGTAACCTTTGACTGGAACTGAGAGGTATCCTTATGAAAAAACTTCTTTTGATCGGCGATTCCATCCGTATGTGCTACGACAAGTACGTCGCCATGGCGCTGGAGGGGCAAGCCCAGATCCTCACCCCGAATGAAAACTGCAGGTTTGCCGCCTATACGTATTACGCGATCGGCGATTGGGAACACAAACAGCGCTTCGGCGCGGACGTGGATCTGGTCCACTGGAACGTGGGCCTGCACGATGTGCTGCGCTTTTACAACGAAGACGTAATAACGCCGCCGGACGTTTACGTATTTTATCTTGAGCGTATCATACGCCGTCTGCAAGCCCTGTATCCCAATGCGCGGCAGATCTTTGCGCTCACCACGCCGGTGCGCGACGAAAAATACACGGAGCCTTGGTTTTACAGAAAGAACCGGGACGTGGAAGCCATCAACGAAGCCGCATCGAAACTGATGGCGGAAAAGGGGATCCCCGTAAACGATCTGTATTCCGTAATCAAAGAAAGAGCGCCGGACGAATTATTCGACGGCGCTGTACACTATAATTTTACCGGCGCAAAGCTGCTTGCCGAAGCCGTGCTGAACGCAGTATGCCCTGCCCTCGGCGTAACGGCGGAGCTTTCCCGCATCCGCCCGGCGGATGAAACGAGAACGGACGTGCTGCAATAAACACGGTGAAGAGCAAAAAAGATATCTTTATGATGCGGAATGAGGCATTGGCGCCGTTGTTTCCGGCTTTTTCCCGATAAATACACAGGGCATAAGGATCAGGAGCCCCAGAAGCGCTAAGCCCTCCAGGATCAGGCAAACGGTGAAATACGCCAGATGGGAGTTCAGGCCGTTCATCATATTTTTGCCGAGCACGGTCAGCACGGCGATAAACGCGCCGGCGATCAAAGAGGCGGCAACAACGCCGATCACGGTTTTTTTCGCGGTGATTCCTCTCTTCCGGGAATAACCGTATACGCAGAGCGGAATGAGCGTGCCCGCGATCACCGCAAGCAGCACCCAAGCTTCCGTAACGAGCCCCAGCTGCTGAAAATCGATCAACCACGTAGCCGCGAATATACCGCACAGCGCCGCGATATCCGCCAAAAGCAGCGGATATTTCTTTTTTATAAGGGCAACAATCGAAATGATCAGCGCAAGCGCGGCGATTGCCGGGATCAGATACGTGTCGACGGTGAGCACCATACCTTCGGCGTCCACCCACGCCAAAGGATAAAGCAGCGGATTGATGCGCTCAGGCATGGGCTTGCTCTCGTCGTAAGACGTGGCGCCGGAGCGGATCAGATCGTTGAACAGGTCTTGGTTTGCTTTTGTCCAGCGGGAAATATTCAGACCGTGGCGGAATTCTCCCAGCCCGTTGCAGGCCTTGTAATAGCGCCAGCTTAATTGCGAGCGGCGGACGCGTTCCGCGGCGGCGGTATTTCCGGCGGTCTCGCATTTGGCAATCGCGGTTTCCCACAGCGCGTCCATCGTTTTCACGTCTTTGTTCGTCACGTTATGCAGCACCTTGAGCATGGAGGCGCGGTTGTAAAGATGACCGTCGCTGTCCCCTGCGTGTTCCGTAATATAAGCAAGATACTGCCCGATTTCTTCGGCGCCTTCGCCGTAATACGCATTCAGAAACCCGCGCCGGAGCGCGGCGTTTTCTTCTTCGGTCAGATCCTCCCGCATGTTGCAGGCAAGCTCGTACGCCCGCAGATCCGCAAATTCGGTATCGCAGCCGATCTGGCTCCCAACGCCCTGTTCGAATACGCCCACCACGTTGTTTTCGCGGAAGATGCGCAGATTTTCACGCAGCACGCCGAAGTTCGGAAAGACGCCCAGCGTCTGGTTGAAATCCGTGGTGTAATCCCATACGTACAGCCGGTTGCAGATGGCAGACCAGTCCTTCAGGTCCTGATAAAACTCGGCGTTAACGGCGCATTCCGGGTCGTCAATTGGGTGCGAATAACAGCATTCGATGGAACACAGACGCACGCAGACGTTTTTGCGCACCGTGATGTTTTCCGGCGCGTGGCGCGTATATTCGTAAGCGAACGTATCGATCACGGCCTCCGGGTATTCCGGCTCCACGGCCTCGGCCACCTGATTGATAAACCAGATCAGCGCGCCGGAAGGGCCGCCGTACTGCTCCGCCAGCGAAGCGCAGTTTTCGCACACGCAGTAATCGAAATTATCGAGCTGCGAAACGGAAACGATATTCAGCGCGGCCTCGGGGTCATACCTCTCTTTAAGCGTATTCAGCACGCCCTCGACCGTAAGCTGCAGCACGTCGGGATTGGAAAGGCACACCTGCGTCGGCTCCCGCCGCCCGCTGCGTTCGGTGAGCGCGTAGTATTCGGGGTGCGCGTCAAAATACACCCAGTAGGGTACGTAATCGGCGCCCAGAGTATGGCAGAAGCCGATATAATTTACGGGCTTGCCGTAGGGCTTATCGATCCCGCTGCGGCTGCCGTTCAGGCCGTTTGCCACCGAAAAAAAGGGGTCTCTGCCGGAGGCCCAATCCATATCCGCGTATTCCAGAAGCGGGGCATACTGATATTCATATTCCGCCGGAAGAGTGAATTCGCCGTTTTCCGGCACGACGATCACGTCGGGAGTATACACTTCCACACCGCAGACCCGCCTTAAGAAGCCGTAAACGCCGTTCCACAGGCCTCTTTCGTCCGCGGCTTCGATAGAAAACACCCCATCCTCTGCGTACAAGGAAAAAGCGCCCTTTTTTTGTCCCTGAACGTCCCGATCAAGACGAAGCGCAACCGTCTGCGCCGACGCATTGTCGGCAGTTACCAAAGCGGGGCGCGTCCCCGTGATCTGCTCCAGATAGTCCTGCAAAACGGCGGCCGCAGTCTGTTCGGCTTCCCCTGCGTCCGGTTCCACCCGGATCGCAATGCCCGACGGCGCGGCAAACGCAGCAAACGGACAGATCAACGCAAGAAGAAGCACCGCCATCAGCATGGCAAGAAAACGGATTTTCATCAGGGTAATTCCTCCCGAATCAAATATTTTTTTGCAAAAATCTTATTAAACAGAGGGCAAGGAATACAGCAAAGAGTAAAGAAGTAAAAAATCCCGCGGTGAACGCGGGTTTTTTGGTGCCGGTGGCGGGGGTCGAACCCGCACCCTGTTGCCAGGACTGGATTTTGAGTCCAGCACGTCTGCCAATTCCAGCACACCGGCAATTTTCGTTTAAAATAAAAAAATGGTGGACCTGAAGGGATTCGAACCCTCGACCTCTCGGATGCGAACCGAACGCTCTCCCATCTGAGCTACAGGCCCATTGCCTGTATATAATATCACTAAAGTTTTGATTATGCAAGCTTTATTTTAAATTTTTTTCATTTTATTTTTCATGAAAACGGTTGACAAAGCATTTTTTTAGTGCTAATATATGTAGGCGTTCGCAAGAACAAATGCGCTGATAGCTCAGCTGGATAGAGTAACTGGCTACGAACCAGTAGGTCGGGGGTTCGAGTCCCTTTCAGCGCGCCAGAGGTACCGCAGATAAGCTTCTGCGGTATTTCTTTTATTGGTACACTTACAAAAGGAAATGACCGTAAATGAATTCAACAGATCTTATTCCGCCTGAAAACGATCTTCGTCTGTATATCCCACGTTTGGAGGACGGATGGTTTTACGTAAAAATGATGACGGACCCCGCCACAATGGCCTACAACGCGCCCTGGTTCCCGCCGGACGGCTGCATCCCGGACGCGGAAAACGAATGGATCTGTCTGATCGAAAACTGGACCGACCGTTCACCGACGCGGTTTTACGCGTTTCTGCAGCGTGTTTCGGACGGGGGTTTCGTAGGTGACGTAAACTACCATTATAATCCTGAACGGGACTGGTGCGATATGGGCATCGTGATTTACGCCCCGGAACGCGGCAAAGGTTACGGCAGACAGGGGCTGCGATTATTACTGGAGCGCGCTTTCCGCGTTGACGGTGCAGAGCGCCTGCATAACGACTTTGAAACGACGCGGGACGCCGCATACCGCATCCATAAGGCCGTGGGATTCCGGGATATAAAAAAAGAAAACGGGATCTATCATCTGGAACTGACACGGGAAGAATACTTATCAGATAAATAAAAAGGCGTCTCCGGACGCCTTTCTTTTATTCATCCTCCAGCACTGTAAAAGAACGCTCGTTTTCGATCACCGGCAAGGTTTTGCAATACATGTTTTCAATCTCCACATATCTGCCGCGCTCGATCGACAGGATCACTTCTTCGATCTGTTCTTCCGTTCCCTGCAGCTCCATGGATACGGCGCCGTCGTAATCGTTGCGCACCCAGCCGGTCACGCCGAACGCGTTTGCCGCGTGCCGGGCACGCCAGCGGAACCCTACGCCCTGCACGTATCCCGTAAAGCGATACCCTTTACGGACAATTCCCTCTTTTTTCCGCGTCATATTGCCGCTCCTTCGTTTCCCGGTGTGATCACAAACGAAAAACAGCCGTTTTCGTCCGGTGCGACCCCGTATTCACGGAAAAGAAAACCGGGGTTCAGATGAAATGCGGGTACGCTCTCCCCTGCCGATTTTCCGCGTAAGATTTTAATCTTCGCGTTATCGCCGATCAACGGCACAACAAAACGCGTTTTCCGCGCAACGGCGGGAGAAACGCTTCCGGTTACCGTAAGCGCGTTTTCCGAGAACCTGTATTCCAGCGCGCATTCCCCGTTCGCCGGGATGCGTACATGCTGCGCATCACAAAGGCCGGCGTTTACTTTTACACAAACAATACCGTTTTCGGCAACCGAACAAATCTCCGCTTCAAAATCGTAATGCTGGGCGTAAAGGATCCCGTTGATCTCAGCTTCCGTACGCGGGCAGGTGGAGCGCGTTTCCTCCGGTTTTACGGGCTGCTGCTGGTTATGGGGCTCCCGCAGCGCGTGATCCACCGCGCCGACCGCGATCAGGGGGCCGGTTTTTTTATGCCACAGCAGCGTGATCGCTCCGCCGGAGGCATGGCAGCCCGTTTTCGCCGGAAAATCGCAGCCGGTGACATCCGCGATCCACCCGCCGCACGCGATCCGGTACGTATCCGATTCCGGGTAATATTTCATTACGGGCGCGGTTTCCGCGGGCAAAGGGCAGCGCTCAAAGTCCGGGAGCCCGTTTTCAAGCGCCGCGGCAAGCGTTTTGGCGTGGCAGAAGGTGTGATGCACGCATGCCGGTTCCCCGTGCGCGTAATAGTCCGGCCCGCCGTACAGCAGCCCGTCGTGCGTGCAGCGGCGGTAAAGCTGAAGATTCCGCAGCGCCGCCTCCGCGAATACCGGTTCCGTTCTCCCCAGGCCGAACAGCGCTTCCTGGCAGCCGTCCGTGGTTCTGCTGCCCCAGTACGTCCATTTGAAGCCGCGCGTGCCCGTGCTGTCATCCCAGGCGCCGTCCGGCAGCATCCATTCCAGATGCGCGCGAAACAGCTTTCTCACCGCCGTAAGCGCCTCGTTGTCCCCGGATTCCAGAGCGTATCTATAGAGCATCGGCAGTGTCTCTTCCGCGTTATAGCCGCCCGCATCCACCGCATAGCAACCCTTGGACGTGCACGCGTCCGTAGGACGGCCTTCTCCGTAAATCAGCTGATTTCCGCTGACATGCCGCAGGCAAAACACCGCCAGAGCACGTGATAATTTTATATATTCGCCGCGGTCAAAATACCTGCCGAGCAGCGCCATGGCGCAGGCGTTTGAAGCATAATAATTGATATACGCGGGCAGTTCGGGCCGCAGATTTTCATACAACCAGTCGCCCATGCCGCGCAAACGTCGTTCCCACTGCGCTTTTTCTTCCGGCGCAAGCAAACCGCCGTATTCATACAATGCGTCGTGCAGCGCCACGGCGGCGAACACGGTAACGCCCTTCCATTCGCTTGCGGCGTCATTGCGCACGGCCCCGTCCGCGCAAACCATGTTTTCGCCCCAGATGAACAGCTTTTTTGCCGCGTCCAGATAGCTTTTATCTCCGGATGCAGAGGCCATGCACATCAAGGGAAATACCGCTTCGTGACAACGGCCGTGCACCCTGCCGCACGCGGGGCAAAGGATCCCTCCGTGCAGCGCGGGATCCGCGGGGGCGTCGATCTGCAGCCGCAGGAGCGCATCGCACCAATCACGCAGCAAAGCAAACGTTTCCCGCTTTATGATTTCCGCTTCCGCGATCACAGCTCCGCGCCCCCCTTCGTTTTCTTTCGCATACAGTATAACATACAAATCTGTTTCTTACAAGGCGCCGCTCATCCCTTTTTATATTTTATAAAATTATAAGTTATTGCTTGCACGAATCACGTGTATATGATATATTTATATAATAAGAATCGTATAGGGGGATTATTTCCATGAGTTATAATTGCGCGGTCATCCTTGCGGGCGGCGAAGGCACGCGGATGCATTCCAAAAAGCCGAAGGTGATGGCGGAACTGCTGTTCAAGCCGATGATCGACCACGTCCTTTCCGCAGCGATCAAGGCCGGCGTCAGCGAGGTCTGCGTGGTTACCGGCTACCAGGCGCAGATATTGGAGGCGCATCTGGAAGGGCGCGCGCATACGGTACGCCAGACCCAGCGGCTCGGCACGGGCCACGCCGTGATGCAGGCCGCGGAATACCTGCGGAACCACAGCTTCGATAACGTGCTGATCTTAAACGGAGATGCGCCTTTTATGGACAGCGATACCATTACGCAGGCGCTTGCCTATCATGAGAACCGCGGCTTTGTGCAGACCGTGATCTCCGCAAAAATCGAAGATCCCTACGGCTACGGCCGCATCGTAAGGGATTTCAACGGCGATTTCTGCGCCATCGTGGAAGAAGCCAGCGCAGATAAAGAGACGAAAAAGATCAACGAGATCAATTCCGGCGCCATGTGGTTCCAAAAGGACGCGCTGCTGTATCTGTTATCCAAGATCACCAACGATAATTCCAAAGGCGAATATTATCTCACAGATACCGTCGGCATCGCAGTGAGCGAAAAAATGCGCGTCGGCGCGTATACCGCCAAAAACGCGGACGCCGTACTCGGCGCGAACACGCGGGTGCAGCTGGCACAGCTCAATGAACGGCTGCGGCAGAAGATCCTGAGCCGCCTGATGCTTGAAGGCGTATCCATCCCCTGCACCGACGGTGTGATCATAGACGACGACGCAGTGATCGGTCCGGATACCGTGATCCTGCCCGGCACCATCATCAAAGAGGGCTGCGAGATCGGCGAAAACTGCGAGATCGGCCCCAACACCGTTTTATTTAAAACCAAAGTTGGCAATGACTGCGTTCTGAATCAGGTGCAGGCGGAACAGGCCGTTGTGGGCGACTGCTGCAATCTGGGGCCGTTTGCGCATCTGCGCCCCAACACCGTGCTCGGCGCGCACGTGCACTGCGGTAATTTTACGGAGATCAAAAATTCCTCTCTGGGCGATCATACGTCCGTTTCCCACCTTACCTATGTGGGCGACAGCGACGTGGGCAGGGGCGTCAATTTCGGCTGCGGCGTGGTCACCGTCAATTTCAACGGCAAAACGAAAAACCGCTGCACGATCTGCGACGACGCCTTTATCGGCTGCAACACAAACCTGATCGCTCCGGTGCGCATCGGCAACCGCGCCTATACCGCCGCGGGCTCCACGATCACGGAGGACGTACCGGACGACGCGCTTGCCATCGCCAGAGACCGCCAGATCATCAAAGCCGGATGGGTGATCAAAAAGAAGCCCTACCGCGAAAAGAAATATTGATCGTTACGGGAAAAAGTTATGAGTTTTTTCAAAAAGAGACCCGCCAGCCAAACGCAGGCTGCGGGCAAACCCGAATACATTATCGCCGGTCTCGGCAATCCGGGCAAGGAATACGAGTATTCGCGCCACAACACGGGCTTTTTATGCCTGGACGTGCTCTGTAATACGTATCATTTCAAAACGGACCGCATCAAGTTCAGCGCGCTGACAGCGCTTGCGCTGATCGAAGGTCACGTTTGCCTCGTGATGCGTCCGCAGACCTATATGAACAACTCCGGGCTCGCCATCCGTCAGGCGTGCGATTTTTATAAGATCCCGCCCGAGAAGGTGATCGTGATCTACGACGATATCTCTCTGCCCACAGGCATGCTGCGCATCCGCAAAAAGGGCTCCGCGGGCGGACATAACGGCATCAAGAGCATCATTTATCACCTGAATACGGATGAATTCCCGCGGCTGAAGATCGGCGTGGGCGCAAAAGAGGATCCCGAAGAGGATCTCCGGGACCACGTGCTCGGCAGATTCTCCAAGGCGGATCTGGAAACGATCCGGCAGACGAGCGAACGCGCCGTGGCGGCCGTAGGCCTGATCGTACAGGATAAAACGGACGAAGCCATGAATAAATATAACGGGTAATTTATGAACGCATTTTCCGCCATTCTCAAAAACGGACCGGAATACGAGAGCATCGCACATGCGCTGAAGATGAAGCGCTTCCCTTTCGGCGTGCTCGGTATGCCCCCGGCCACGAAGCATCTGCTGATCCATACGCTGTGTGAAGAAACAGGACACGGCGCGCTCGTGGTCTGGCCGGACGAGGCTTCCGCCGTGAAGTGCCGGGACGATCTGTGCACGCTGGGTACGAACGCCGTGTTCTATCCTGCCAGGGATTACAATTTCTTCGGCGCGGAAGTCAGTTCACGTGAGTACGAGCAAATGCGCATCGCGGCCCTTTCCGCGGCGCTGAACGATACGGGTACAGTGCTTGTCTGCGGCGCGCAGGCCTTGACGCAGCGCACCATGCCGCCCGAAAGCCTCAGAAAACGCTGCTTTACGCTGAAACCCGGCATGGAGATCTCCACGAACGAGGTCCGCTCCGCGCTGGTCGGCGCCGGATATTCGGCCGCCGAAATGGTAGAAGGGCCCGGGCAGTTCGCGCTGCGCGGCGGTATTTTGGATATCTATCCGCCGAACGCTCAAAACCCGATCCGCATTGAATTCTGGGGCGACGAGATCGATACCGTAAGCTACTTCGACGTGCTCACCCAGCGGCGCACGGAGGCCGTGAACAGCGTTTCGCTCACGCCCTGCACGGAAGTGCTGTTTGATTCGCCCGAAGCCATGATTGCCGCGCTCACGGCCCTGAAAAACGGCCTGCGCGGCAAAAGCGCCGCCGCTGCAAAAGAAAATCTGGAAAAAGACATCGAGCTGGCCGAGGCGGGCCTTACGCCGCACGGCATGGATAAATATCTGCCCCTCGCCTACCCGCAGACGGCTACGGTGCTTGATTACTTTACGGACGCGCTTTTGCTGGTCAGCGAATCCGGCGCGGTAAAGGAACGTCTGCTTTCGGCGGAAAAGCTGATGAACGAGGAGATCAAGTCCCTGTTCACGCAGGGGGTTCTCTGCCGCGGGCTGGATAACTATACCATAGATTTTTCCAAGGTGCTTCAGTATTACGAAAGAAGCCGCACGGTATATATCGATAACTTCGCGCGCGGCTCCTTTGATACGGCCACAAAGGTGCTGGTCAATTACAGCATCACGCAGACCTCCCGCTGGGACGGTTCCTATAAAATCCTGATGGAGGATATCTCCCCCGCGCTGCGCAACCAGTACGCGGTCGCCGTATTCGCGGGCACGGAAAAAGGCGCGGAGGGGCTTTTCGAAGAATGCACGGACGACGGCGTAAACGCCATGCTTTGCAAAGAACCGCCAAGGCTCTTCCCGCAGGGGTGCGTCTGTATTCTGCCCGGCACGCTTTCCGGCGGCATCGATTACCCTGCAGGAAAAACACTGATCGTATCCTACGGGCGCGACGTTGTACGCACCCGCAGGCGCGAAACGAAACCCCGCAGGCGCGATCCGAACGCCTTCAACTCGCTGGAGGAGCTGCATAAGGGCGATTACGTGGTGCACACCACGTACGGCATCGGCGTTTTTGACGGGATCGAAAAAGTGCAGATGGAAGGCGTTACCAAGGATTATATCAAGATCCGCTACGCCAAGGGCGATATTCTGTACGTGCCCGTAACCAAGCTGGAACTCGTTACGAAATACGTTGGCCCCCACGAAGAGGACGGCAAACGCACCGTAAAGGTCAACCGGCTCGGCTCCGGCGACTGGGAAAAAACGAAGACCCGGGTCCGCGGCGCGGTAAGGGATATTGCGGAACATCTGCTGCAGATCTACGCGGCACGGCAGGCCTCACAGGGCTATGCCTTCTCTCCCGATATCGATATGCAGAACGATTTCGAGCGGCGCTTCCCCTACGATGAAACCGAGGATCAGCTCCGCTGTGTGGATGAGATCAAGGCGGATATGGAAAAGCAGTGCCCCATGGACCGGCTCTTATGCGGCGACGTGGGCTTCGGCAAAACCGAGGTGGCGCTGCGCGCGGCGTTCAAATGTATTTGCGACGGCAAGCAGGCCGCCATTCTGGTTCCGACCACGATTTTAGCGCTGCAGCATTACCGCACCGTTCTGCAGCGCATGGAAGGCTTCCCCGTGGAAGCGGATATGCTCAGCCGCTTCCGCACGCCGAAGCAGCAAAAGGAAACGCTGAAGAAAATCAAATCAGGCGCGGTGGATATCGCCGTCGGCACGCACCGCATCATATCCAAGGACGTGGAATTCCGCGATCTGGGGCTGCTGATCGTAGACGAGGAACAGCGTTTCGGCGTGGAACAAAAAGAAAAGCTGAAAGAAAAATTCCCCGGTGTGGACGTGCTCACGCTTTCCGCTACCCCCATCCCGCGGACGCTGAATTTCGCCATGATGGGCATCCGAGATCTCTCCGTGATCGAGGAAGCGCCTCTGGACCGCTACCCCGTGCAGACCTACGTGATGGAGCACGATATGGGTATTATAGCGCAGGCGATCGAAAAGGAGCTGAAGCGCGGCGGACAGGTCTATTACCTGCATAACCGTGTGGAGGATATTCAGGAAAAAGCCGCCGAGCTCAAAGAGTTTTTCCCGGACGCCGAGATCGCCGTAGGCCACGGCAAAATGAAGGAAGACGAGCTTTCCGACGTGTGGAAGCGTCTTTTGGAGGGCGAGATCCAGATCCTGGTTTGCACAACGATCATAGAAACCGGTGTGGACGTGGCAAACGTAAACACGCTGATCATTGAGGACGCGGACCGTATGGGATTGGCACAGCTGCACCAGATCCGCGGACGTGTGGGGCGTTCCTCCCGGCGGGCTTACGCCTACTGTACCTTCCAGAAGGGCAAAGAGATCTCGGAAACAGCGGAAAAGCGGCTCACGACAATACGCGAGTTTACCCAGTTCGGCTCCGGCTTCAAGATCGCCATGCGGGATCTGGAGATCCGCGGTGCGGGCAGTCTCTTGGGCGCGGCGCAGCACGGGCATATCGAAGCCGTGGGCTACGACCTGTATTTTGAACTGCTCGCCGAAGCGGTGGCAAAGCTGAGGGACGGCGAAGCAGCGGTCCCGGTAAAGAAGGATTGCCTGATCGATATCCAGATCGACGCCCATATCCCGGAAACCTATATTTCCAGCTATCCGCAGCGCATCGCGATCTACAAACGCATTGCCGATATCCATACCGAAGAGGACGCCATGGACGTGACCGACGAGCTGATCGACCGTTACGGCGAACCGCCGAAATCCGTTATGGGTCTGATCAAGGTAGCGCTGCTGAAAAATGTTGCCGCGGACAACGGCATTTACGAGATCTCGCAGCGCGGCGCGAGCCTGATCCTGTTTACGCGCGCCGTTACCAAAGAGATGCTGAAAAAGCTTTCCGTACTGCGCGGCAGAGTTACGGCGAACGCCTCCGTAAAGCCCTATTACACCGTACGCGTGCTGAACGGGCAGACCGCGCTGCAGGCGCTGGAACAGATCATGGCCGCGATCGGCGCAAAGGAGGAAACGGACTGATATGTATCTGCACGAACCCACCTACGATCCGGACGAGCTCTTCAGCGCAAATTATCATATCCACACCAATTTATCCCGTTGCGGCAAACGGGATATGACGCTGGCCGCCGCCGTAAAAGCAGCCGAGGCAGCCGGTCTGCGCGAGATCGCGATCACCGATCATATCCATCCCTTTGAAACACCGAAGCTGCGCCGCAACCGCCGCGCGCTCGAGCCGCAGCGCGAGACCATCCGAACAGACGTAAAGATTTATCTCGGCGCTGAGCTCTCGGCATACGGAGAAAAGAAATACACGCTCAAATACGCTGATTTTCCTTTGGAATACAAGCTTTACGCCCATAATCACTATCACATGCGCGGCTGGGAGCAGCCCGAGGACCGCTCCCCCTTCGGCTATAAGGAGCACTGCAAAAAAGTGCTGTACGCAGCCATCGCCTCCGGCAAGCCGGATTGCTTTGCGCACCCGTTTATCGACCGCTACATCGTGCGCGAGTTCGAGGACGTTTACGGCTTTACCACAGGCTGTATTACGGATCTTTGGACGGATAACGAGCTCGGTGATATTATGACGGCCGCAAAAGAAAAGCGGATCGCATGGGAGCTGAACACCACTTCCTTCCGCACCTATACCGCGTTTCTGCGCAGATATTTTCATATCGGCAAAGAGGTTGGCGTGTGTTTCAACGTAGGCTCGGACGCGCACTGCGCCGAAAACGTGGACCATTCGTTTTACAAGGATTTCTTTATTCATAATATCATGTAAGGAGACGCTATGGCGATCTTGGACGAGGATGGCTTCGGCCGCCTGCTGAAAGCCCCGCTCACGCAGCACGTATTTTTAATATTCGGCGACGACGGCTACCTGAAGGAAGTGTATTCCGAACGGCTGCTGAAGGCAGTGCTGCCCGATGAAACGCTGAAATTTTTTAATCTGCATACCTACGAGGACGATGATACCTCTCTGGACGAGATTTTCGCGGACGCGGATACGCTTCCCGTGATGGCGGAAAAGACCTGCCTTCTTGTAAAAAACTACCCGTTGGATCAGCTTGGGGAAAAGGCGCTGAAGGAACTGGAAGAGCCGCTGAAGGCCGTACCGGAAACCACGGTTCTCATTTTTCATTACCCCACCGTTGATTTTACCGGCATGCGCAGAAACTATCCGAAATGGGCCGGTGTGATCGAGCTCTTCAACCGCTGCGGCGTCGCTGTAGAGCTCAGCCACCGTACGCAGAAAAAAACGGCGCAGATGCTCGTGCGCGGCGCGGCCTCCCGCGGGACCTCCATCGATCCGGATACGGCCGCTTATATGATCGGGGTCTGCGGCGACGATCTGGGAACGCTGCTCAACGAGTTCAATAAGCTTTGCGCTTACGCGGACGGCGCCCCCATTACGAAAGAAATGGTGGACGGCATCGTAACGAAAAGCGTGGAGGCCTCCGTTTTCGATATCAGCGCCATGATATTTACCGGCAACGCAGATAAAGCCTTTGAGATCGTATACGAGCTTCTGCGGCAAAAAACGCCGGTGCAATCCATTATGGGCGCGCTGAATCAGGCCTATATGACGATCTACCGCTATAAAACGGCAATGGCCGCCGGCAGAAGCATCGGCGAACTTCTGAACGACATGGAATATAAGAGCGACCAGGACTACGTTTTCCGGAAAATCGCCGGGCCGGCGGCGAAATTCAGCATGACGAAGGTACGCCGCTCACTGGAGATCCTGATTGAAGCGGACGTAAAAAGCAAAAGTACGGCGGCTTCCCCGGAAACTCTGCTCACGGAAGTGATCGCCAAGCTCTGCGCGGTATAAAAGATGTTTCACACCTCAAGAGCCATCGTTGTGGAGGGAAAATACGATAAGATCCGTTTATCGGCGCTCACGGACGCGCTGATTCTGGAAACAGACGGCTTCGGTATTTTTTCCGATAAAGAAAAACAGCGGTTTATAAAAAAAACAGCCCGGGAAAAGGGGCTGATGATCATTACGGACTCGGACGCCGCCGGATTCCGGATCCGCCATTTTCTGGAGAATATCGCAGGCGACGCGGATATCATAAACGTATTTATTCCGGATATTTACGGAAAAGAGCACAGAAAGGCGCAGCCCTCCAAAGAGGGCAAGCTCGGCGTGGAGGCCATGCACACCGCCGCGCTGGAGGAAGCGCTGCGCAGAAGCGGCGCTTTTGAGGAAACGGACGCTCCGAATCCCGATCCCATCACGTATACGGATCTTTACGAGGCGGGGTTATCGGGCCGCGAGGGCAGCGCCGAACGCAGACGCGCGTTTCTGCGGGCTGCCGCTTTACCCCAGCGGCTGTCCGGGGCTACCCTGCTGAAAGCGCTGAACGCGTTTATGACCAAAGAAGATTTTATAAAACAACTGCAAATTTTTAACGGTTGACAAAACGCCGTTCCATCCTTAAGATAAAAAGCGGGTGAAAGAAATGAAACGAAAAGTGCTGATCCTGATCATGGCCGCCGTACTGTTGGCAGCGGCCGTGTTTACCGCGATCGCGGTCACGCGGCCTTCCGCAAACGAAGGCAGCTTTGAGAGGAATATTATAGACCGCGTACGGTTTTCGGTGGATCACACCGCGTTTACGGCTGCGCGGTCCGATGAAGACGGGCTTTACGAGATCGCGTTCACGCTGACCGCCGAAAAGACGGAAGCTGATTTTTACGCGGTGCTGCATTCGGCGGAGCTTGAGGGGCTGGATTACGAGAGCATGATCTTTCAAACGGCCACGGGCGAAGCCTTCCCCCCGCAGGAGCTACCCCTGCCGGCAGAAAACGGCAAGGCGATCCCGGTGAACTGGTCGGTGCGCGTACGGTTTGCCGCTGCCGCCGCGCAGGATACCGATTTTTCGCTCATCCTCCATTACACCTCCGGTATTACGCAGGAAACGGCGGAAGAGCATTTTCTCCGGATCCCGATGCAGATCGTTTTCAACTAAACAAAAAAAGAGCGTCCGTGGACGCTCTTTTCTGATATCATACGGATTATTTCTTTTCGAGCAGCTCTTTGATCTCAAGCAGAACGGAGAGCTCGGTATCCGCGGGGGCTTCCTCTGCGGCAGCTTCTTCTTCGGCTGCTTTTTTTGCTTCCATCTTGTTCTTGGCGGCCATAATGCCCTTCAGAACGAGGAACAGGCAGAGCGCGATGATGATAAAGTCGATGATAGTCTGAATAAAGGTACCGTAGTTGAGCGAGAGAGCGGCTTTTACGACCTCGCCGGCAGCATCCGTCTCTTCGGGACGAAGCAGAACGGAAAGATGGTTGAGATCCGTACCTCCGGTAAGCAAGCCGATCAGCGGGCTGATGATATCGGCAACCAGAGAGGAAACGATCTTACCGAACGCGCCGCCTACGATCACGCCGATAGCCATGTCCACGATGTTGCCTTTTAATGCAAATTCTTTGAATTCCTGAAAGAACTTTTTCATAAAATACACTCCTTCTTTTTTATTCGTAATTTAATTTTATCCCACTACGCTGTTTTTGTCAATAATATGCAAAAAAAATGTCAGATTCGCACTGTAAGAAAGATGAAACAGAATTGTAACTTGCAATCATCGGGATTATTTGGTATGATATATCCGATAAACAACAATTACGGAGTCAACGTATGAAATATAAGAGTATACTATCCGCGCTGCTTGCCGCCGTTCTGCTGCTGAGCCTGACGGGCTGCGGTCTGTTTCACGGCAATACGCCGGCAACGCCCGTTACGACCACCGCGCCGCACGTGACCTCGGTCTACAGCGACTATACAACGGAGCCCGCCACGCTCGATCCCGACGCAGATCCCGTTCTCCCGCCGCTGGAATTCGATCCGGAGGAAGCGGAATATCTTGGCACCATCGAAACCGGCATCTACGGCGACGTAAAGATCTATTATCAGGATCAGCGGCTGATCATTTACGATTCCTACGATACGAAGCTTTTCGAACTGTACGCAAACGGCTACGAGCCTTTTTACAACCATACGCCCGTAGAACTGATCGGCGACGACGTCAATTTTGACGGCTATACGGATTTTTATCTGCTCTATTCCGAAGCGAACCTGAATTCCTACTATTTCTTCTGGCTGTGGAACATGCAGGAGCGGACGTTCAAGTACTATCTGCCGCTTTCCAGCGTTCCCACCCCCGAGATCGACGCCGCCCGCCGCCGCGTGATCTCCTCCGATATGACGGATCTGGATACGCTCGTCACCACCGAATATATCTGGCAGGACGGCAACATTATGCCCATAGCCCACGGCGAATCCACGGTGGATCACTCCAACGACAGTCCTGTGCCGGACGGACCGGAGGAAGCGGATACCTCCATGTCGATCCTGGACGGGCACATTCTGTCGTCCGTTACCATGCATATGAACGAAAAGACCCGGTCAGACTGGATCTGCCGGATCGAAAATGAATCTATCGTGCGCCTGTATACCAACACCGTGGACCGTAACGACCACACGCACCGTTTTATCTTCCGCGGGATCATGCCCGGCACCACCACAGTGGTGCTGCGGTACGCGCAGAACTGGAATTCGGATTACGTTGCGCAGCGCATTCTGAATATTACGGTCAGAAGAGACTACACCCTGAAGATCGTGATCGTGGAATGATCAGGCGTTCAATGCGAGCCACTCGTTTTCCAGCTCGCCTTCCTCCGCCTCCAGCGCCTCCATGCGGGCCGTAAGTTCCAGTATTTTCTCATAATCACTTGCCGTTTCCGGCGCGGACAGCTGCGCGGAGACGGCTTCTTTTTCCGCCGCGATCCCGCGCAACCGCTCTTCGATCTTTGTGATCCGGGAAAGGCGTTTGCGCTCGCTTCTCTCCTGCTCCTTTTTGATCTGCCACGCGTTCGGCTTCTTTTCGGCCGCGGGCTGATCCGCAGGGGCGCCGCTGCCGCGCAGAAAAGCGACGTACGTATCGTAATTGCCCTCCAGCGCGTTTACGGACGAACCGTTAAAATACAGGATCTTCCGCGCCAGGCGGTTGACGAAATACCGGTCGTGCGATACGCACAGAAGCGTTCCCTCGTATTCCGCAAGCGCGCCCTCCAGCACTTCGCGCGAGGCGGCGTCAAGATGGTTGGTTGGCTCGTCCAGAATCAGGAAATTCGGCTTCTGAAGGATCAGCTTCAGCAGCGCCACTCTTGCTCGCTCGCCGCCGGAAAGAGAGCGCATATTTTTATCGATCTCTTCGCCGCGGAAGTTGAACGCGCCGAGCATGGTGCGGATCTCCGGCACCGTGTAGCGCGGGAAAGAGGCGTAGATCTCCTCCAGAACGGAACGGTCCTGCATCAGGGCGGCCTGCGTCTGCTCAAAATAACCAACGCGCACGTTGACGCCGAAATGGCAATAACCGGATTCCACAGGGATCCTGCCCATCAGCATGCTTAAAAGCGTGGATTTGCCGCAGCCGTTCGGCCCCAGCAGAAATACGCGGTCGCCGCGGTAAAGCTGCAGGCATACGTCCTCAAACAGGGTTTTATCCTCGTAAGCCTTCGTAAGCCCCTGGGCATACAGCACCTCGTCCCCGGAGCGCTGTACGTCCGTAAAGCGCAGCCGGAAGGAATGCTCTTTGGGCGGCAGCACAGGCAGCGTGGCTCTGATCCGCTCGATCTGCTTTTCCTTGCTGGCGATGGTAACGTAGTTGCGCTCCTGATTGAACTGCTTTTGCTGTTCTATCATTTTCTCGATCCGTCGGATCTCCAGCATGCCCTTCTCGTATTCCCGGCGTTCCGTTTCCAGGCGGAGCGCCTTCGTTTTCATGTATTCGCTGTAATTTCCTTTGCCGAAATACAGCTTTTTAGCGGTGATCTCCATCGTTTTGGAGGTTACCTTATCCAAAAAATAGCGGTCGTGGGATATCACGATCAGCGCACCCGTAAACTTCTGCAGAAAATCCTCAAGCCATTCGCAGCTTACGATATCCAGATGGTTCGTTGGCTCATCCAGCAGCATCAGTTCCGGTTCGCTGAGCAGCAGCTTGCCGAGGCTGAGCTTGGTACGCTGCCCACCGGAAAGCGCGGAGACCGGCAGGTTTTCCTCTTCCTTTGTAAAGCCGAGTCCCGCAAGCGTCGCATGGGCACGGCTGACGTAAGTCAACCCGCCGGCAGCGGCGTAAGCCTCGTTCAGGGCGTGCTGTCGCTCCAGATATTCCGGCACCTTGCCGTCCGTAAGCTCTACTTTTCGGTGGGTTTCCTCCAGCGCCTTTTCCATTTCCATCAGCGGACGGAACACCGTTAACAGTTCTTCGTAAACGGTCAGCTCGCTGTCACGGCAGGCATGCTGCTCCACGTGGCCGAGCTTCAGGCCCGAGGCCATAAATATTTTGCCGTCCGTAGGCTCCAGGGCGCCGGTGATCAGGCCGAACAGCGTGGTTTTGCCGCAGCCGTTCGCGCCGATGAGACCAACTTTATCTCCTTTTTCAATGCTGAAAGTAACGCGGCTGAACACTTCGAAATCGGCAAAGTACATGGCCGCGTTCTGAAAATTTAATATAGACATCCGTTTTTATGTTCTCGTTTCCAGAATATCAAGCGTTCCCTTCAGGGTATATTTTCCTTTTCCTGCCGGAATAAATATGCTTGCGCCTTTTTTCAGCGGCAGCGTTGTTTTTCCGCAGCGGATCTCCCCTTCGCCGTCCAGCACCAAAAGGGATACGAAAGAGGTTTCATCCGCGGCATCCGCATATTTGCCGTCAACGTTCAGGTGATACATGGCAAAAAACGCACAGCCGGTCAGATAGGTTTTCACGGCGCCGGTAAATGTTTGCGGCTCGCCTGCCGGGGAGAAATCCGCGTGCGTCACCGAGAGATCCACTACGTCCGTCGCCTTGCCGATATCGAGATCGCGGGGCTTGCCGTTCTTATCCGGGCGGTCGTAATCGTACACACGGTAGGTCGTGTTGGAGCTCTGCTGCACCTCCGCAAGAAGAATGCCCGCACCGATGGCATGCAGCATCCCGGAAGGAATAAACACAACGTCGCCGTTTTTCACCGGTACAAAGTTCAGGATCGATTCGATCTCTTTTTTCTCTATGCTTTCGGAAAAGGCTTCGCGGGTCACCTCTTTATTCAGGCCGTAAACGAGTTCCGCCTCCGGCGCTGCGTCCACAATGAACCACGCCTCCGTTTTGCCGTTCTCGTTTTCCACGCGGCGCGCGTATTCATCGCCGGGATGGACCTGAATGGAAAGCTTATCTCTGGCGTCAATCAGCTTGATGAGGATCGGAAAGCCGGTTTTACCGGCGTTATGCGTGCCGAGGATCGCATCTCCTTCGGTCTCCAGAACCTCCGGAAGCGTTTTGCCCGCGTAGGGGCCGTTCAGCACAACGGAGGGACCGTCCGGATGCGCGGATAACAGCCATGCTTCCGCAATATTATCCAGCGTTGTTTCAAAACCGTAACGGGTGATCAGCTTTGTGCCGCCCCAGATCGTTTCTTTCATAAAAGGCGTTAACGAGAGTATCTCCATACCGAATCCTTCTTTTGCTTTTTTATTATAATATTATATCAAAACATCCTGCGTTCGTCAATCTTCGTCCCCCGTTTTTTCACTCAATAATCCGGCAAGGATCCTGTTTTTGCAGCCGCCCTTATCTCTGCACTCGTAAAAATGCGTGCATGAAAGAGTGCTGGTGCCGTTGTGGAATACCGTTTCCTCAAACACGATATTCTTCTTCAGCACCCAGCAATACTGCTCGTACGTACGGGAGTGCTTTTTCATAATATGCCCCTTTCTGAAATGCGCTTAATATATTATAAGTAAGCGCGGGGCAAATAATCCGCCTCCGCTCCGTTTTGCGAAAAAAACGGCATAATACACATAAGGACGTGCGTATGTTTTATTAAAAAGAAATAAGGACGGGGTTTTGTTGGACCATCTGCTGCTCTTCGTACTTGCCGCCTGCGGATTTATATTATTCGTATATACAATAAAAAAATGCAGATTCAGGTATTTTCTGCTGTCGGCGGTTTCCGGCATTGCGGCGCTTGTAGCCGCGGATCTGATCGGCGGATTCTTTGAACTGAATTTGCCGTTTAACGTGTTATCCGTATCGCTCGGCGCGCTGGCCGGTTTGCCGGGCGTAATCCTGCTGAATATCCTTACCGCGTTTTTCAGAAACTGAAAAGAACGGTACAGCCCCGTTAAAAGCTATACCGTTCCGTTCATTTTATTCCTGCTTCAGAAGCGGTTTGTTCGCTTCCGGCAGTGATCTTTTACCAATGCTGAGCGCCGCAGGAGCAATACTTGTTGATCTTAAACAGCTTATTGAAGAAGTTTACGATCCTCCAGATCACGCGCATAAATGCATTGTTGGTGTGGCACAGATGTGTGCACAAAGTGGTTTCGCAAACGTCGCAGATACCGTCGCCGTTTGCATCTCTGTGACCGTTGGCACCGATCACTTCGTTATAAGAGCTGTCGCAGCGCGTGCACTTATAAGTACGTACGCCGTTGGCTGTGCAGGTAGGTGCAAGCGTAATGGACGATACGTAATTATGGCCGAGCGCTCTCACACTGCTGTCATTGTACGAAGCGCCGCACATGCCGCAGATATGTGTGGTGTAGCCGTTGGCGGTACAGGTGGGATTTACAACCTTTGTGGAGTTGTAATTATGGCCGTTCATGGCGCAGTACTGCGCGGGCACGATCACACTGAACGGAATGCTTACGGTGATCGGGTTGTAGTTCGCCGTATCGGCGGGCGTATACGTTGCCTGATAGGTTGTGGAACCGACGGAACCGAGGACGGCGTCCGGGGTATTCCAGGTCCAGCCGTCAGGCAGCGCGGTCTCACTCAGCTTATGGCCGGTGACGCCGTAAACCTCGGGCACGTTCACAATGGGATCCGCTTTGGTTACGGTGACCGTAACTTCCACTTCCTCGGTAAGATAGTGCTCGGTATCATCCGGCGTATAAACCGCGATAAACGTGTTTGTGCCAACGTTGCCAACGGATTGCGTTGCATCCTTCCAAACGAAACCGTAAGGCAGGTCAATGGAAGCAAGCGTGCTGCCATAAGCGGCGGTAAGATTCTCGGGCGTGGTATAGTTGGAATCCTTCGCTCTGGTTTCGAATACCGCCGTATAGGTGATATCCTCTGCAGCAGCTGTGATTTCGGGCGTCCAGCCGGTGAACACATAATACTCGGTGGCGGTACAGGCTTTTGCGGTTTCACCCTTGAATACGGGCGTCTCGCCGTAAGTGTAATCCTCTGTAGTTACCGAGCCATTCATATCCCAGGTTACAGTGTAAACGTCGGGCGTATAGATGGCTCTCACTTCGGTATCGGCATCCACGATCACGCCGGTAAGATCGTTCTCCCAGTAAGGCGCGGTCTGCGTGTAATGCTCGCGTACGGGCACTGCGGGTACCTCAAAGGTATTACCGTAAGTTACCTCGATCACGATATCGTCGCTGTCTTCCGCCGTATAGGTTACAACGTAAACGTCGGGCGTATAAACCGCGGTAACGACCGTATCCTCGCCGATGGCGTCGAAATCGGTCACGCTCCAAACGGGTTCCGTCTGTTCGTAGTGCTCCTTGGCCGGGATCTCGGGGATCTCGGTCAGGGCTTCGCCGTAAGTGACTTCCGTTTCGGCGATCACTTCGTCATCCGCAATAAAGGTGACGGTGTAAACGTCCGGCGTGTAGCAGATATAGAGCTCGGCGTCCGCTTCCACGTTATCGAAATCGAAGGGTGCTGCGTCGATCAGGTCTTCGGTCCAATAAGGATCGGTCTGCGTATAGTGTTCTTTTACCGGGATCTCGGGAATATCGGCAGCAGCTTCGCCGTAAGTGACTTCCACCGTAACGTCTTCCAGATCCACAAAGTACAGTGTGTAAACATCCGGCGTGTAAACCGCGTTCACTTCGGTATCTTCGCCGATCACAACGCCTTCAAGATCGGTATCCCAATAGGCTTCGGTCTGCGTGTAATGCTCACGTACGGGCACCGCGGGAACCTCAACGGTATCGCCGTAGGTCACTTCGATCTCGATATCGTCGCTGCCTTCCGCCTTATAGGTTACCGTATAAACGTCAGGCGTGTAAACCGCGTTCACTTCGGTATCCTCGCCGATCACAACGCCTTCAAGATCGGTATCCCAATAGGCTTCGGTCTGCGTGTAATGCTCACGTACTGGCACCGCGGGAACCTCAACGGTATCGCCGTAGGTCACTTCGATCTCAATATCGTCGCTGTCTTCGGCCTTATAGGTTACAGTATAAACGTCGGGCATGTAAACGGCGTTCACGGTAAGATCTTCGGTGATCTCAACGCCGGTAAGATCGGTATCCCAATAAGGATCGGTCTGTGTGTAGTGCTCGCGTGCGGGCACGTCGGGAATCTCAATGGTATCGCCGTAGCTCACCGGGATTACGATATCTTCGCTGTCCTCAGCCTTAAAGGTTACGTTATAGGTGTTTAAGGTAAGGCTGCCGCGGTAGTTGATCTCGGTGACGGGCAGCGTAAGCGGATCCATCGTCCAGCCGGTGAAGGTCCTGCCTTCGACCTCTTCGGGCACGTAATCCGGCGTTGTTTCACCGGTGCGGATATAGAAGGTAGTCACGGTTTCTTCGCCGGTATATTCATCCGTGAGAATGAAGTTTACGGCAATGGTATCAAACGCATCGGTCTGCTCTAAAGGCGTGAGTTCTTTATTAATCTCTGCTTCGGCAACGGGAGAGGCTTCGGCGGAAAGAATTTCGTTTACAAGCGCCTCTCCGTTTTCGGCAGCGGCAAATTCTGCGGCGGCAATGGAGGGATTACGCTCCGCAGCGTTGCGCAGCTCGGTGGAAAGGTTGCGGATATCTTCCACGTAAGAGAGCCAATCGGAATAATCATCGCCGGTGAATACAATGGAAAGGCCGTTCAGCGTGCTGCAGTAATCGTAAAGCGTTACGAAATCGTCGTTTAGAAGAACGGTGTTATCGATCACGGCGGCTTTATGCTCCATCAGCCAGGCAAGCTTTTCGGCCGGTGTCTCAAGGGCTTTATACGCGCCGATCTGCTCATCCAGCGTGGGGATCAGGCCCTTGCCGGAAAGCGAATTGCCGGTATAATCCGCGCCGCCGATATGCTCCAGACGGCTGCGGATCTCGGGGATATAAACACGCAGCAGTGCGTTGGTGGCCTGCGCCTGATAGAACTTATCCTTAATGATCTGTTTATGGTCCATCCACTGGGCGATCATCTCATCGTAGGTGGCAACGAGGGCGTCAAATTCCGCAACCTCTTTCTGTACGGCGGTGATCACCATATCGTCAACGTTTACAAGGTCTTTGGAAAGCGCAGCGGAAAGTGCAGCGTTATAAGCATACAGCACCTTAATCTCGTGATGCGACGCGGCAGCGGCAACGCCTTCGATCACACAAGTATAAACTTCATCCAGCGTAAACGTATAAGAATCACCGTTCAGCTGTACCTCATCGGGCACCACGGAGATTACGGAGCCATCGGGCAGCGAAACAACAGTTTCAACAGCAGTTACGGTAAGCTGATCCGCATCCGCATCGTATTCCCAGGTAAATTCAGGCAGCGTAAGATACGCGATGAAGCGGCTATCCGCATAGGCAAGCGCGCGGTCTTCCTCGGCAAGAATATCCGATGCGGGCAGCTCGGTTCCCGCAAACGAGGTATTGGCGGAATCCACGGTAAGATCGTTTGCCGCGCCAAGAAGAATACTGTTTTCTACGGTAACCACGGGCACGTCGTAAGCGGAATCGCTCTTGCGGTTGTTTACCGCGTACAAACCGGTGAGCACGGAACCGGAAACGTGCAGCGTGCCCCAATCCACCTTAACGGCGCTGTCGGCATAACAATCGCCTTCCACATTCATGGCGCCGGTGATATTGCAGTTTTCAAGCGTGACCTCGGCGTTGCCGGTTACAAGCAGCGCGCAGTATTCCGTATTGGTATAGGTATCTGCGGAAGGCGCGATCGTAAGATTTTTAAGCGTTACCTTGGCGCCGTTGTACACAACGATGGCCGCAAGATCGCCAATATTTGTAAGCGTGCTGCCGCTGAAATCGATCACGCAGTCTTTATAAATCTCAAAACGGACCGGCGTTACGTCGGTAAACGGCCATTGATATACGCCGTCCACCTGCGCAAGATCGTCCAGCGTGATGTTTTCGAGCAGGGCGGTAAGGGTGACGTCGTTTGCGGGCATCGTACCGAAGGTATAAGCCTCAAACGGATTATTGAGATACCAATACTTGAATACGGAACCATTTACAACGGGCGCTTCGGGCGCGGCAGTCTGGGCGCCGTAGGCATATGGCACGGCGGCGTAGGTCTCGCCGTTCACCATAAACGTAAGAGTAAATTCTGTAACGGTCCATTTTGCGTAGAGCTCGATATCACCGATATCGGTATCGGGCGTTACGGTCATTTCGGTACCGTCGGCAAAGTCCGCGGTGGTGTACCAGCCGCCGAAGGAATACCCGAGACGGGTGGGCTCCGCCAGCAGTGTGGGCAGCGCGGTCTGATAACCGGGAGCGTTGGCTTCGGCGTTTTCACCGCCGTTCAGGTGGTAAGTGATGTAGCCGTCATAGCTGGCTTCGGCTTCAAATACGGTGGATTCATCCAAAGCATACTCACCGTTTTCAAAGGCGACGCCGTCGAACCAGCTTTGAAGCAGCGCGGTGACTCTGGTAGCGCCCTTGTAATTGAGCACCGTGTTATAAAGGCCCGTATCGCCGAACGAATCCATAAAGAGATCTTTTTTGGCTTGCAGCGCTGCGTTAACTTCCGCAACAGCCTGTTCGATCTCGACAGCCAGATCATGGTTTTCGTTATACAAGCCGAAAGAGCCGCCATCGGCATTGCCGAGCATATCGTAAACCACATAATCAGATGAGCTGCTGTCATTCTGCATGTTAAGCAAAATCAGGGCGACGTTCTTATAAAGCGTATCCAGATTGCTGCCGAGGCGGTTCAGCGCAACGATGAGCGCGTCTCTGCCCGTATTCTCATCAAAAGCAGCCGTAATGTAATCAAGGATCTGGTTATAAAGGTTCATATAGCCGGTATAGCCGTAGCTGCCGGTGCGGGCGCTGGCGTTCTGCGCTTCCCAAACGGAGGCGGGAAGGGTCTCTTCCAAACCTGTCATCAGCTCCTGCATTTCGGCCTGTCCTAAGATCTTCGCAACCGGTACCAGATAGCCGGTCAGCACAGAACTAAGGGTTAAGCCGTCCCACAGATCCGTCCAAAGACCATAAGAATTTTTAACCTTTCTGCCGATCACGTCCGGATAATCCTCATAATAGGGATATGTGCTCGCCACTTTTGATTGCGAACAGGGGCAGTCGATATGCAGCGCGTCTCTTGCAACAAAGCCCTCGCGGTATTTGAACACGTAAAGATCCACAAGCCGTACGAGCGCATCGTGAAGCACGTCCATTCGGAACATATCTTCAATCAGATCCGGCAATGCAGAAATCAGCGCGTTGACGTCTTCCTCCGCTACGTTAAAGTACGCGGTGGAGTTTTCGGCTTTCAGCTTGAGCGCGCACGTGCTCTTTACGGTATAAATCGCGGCGGGATCGATATTTTCGAATACTGCGGAGGCGTTGCGCTCCGCAACCATAGCAACGGTTTTTGTTTCGATCAGCTCTTCACTATAGGTGTTATCGCCGTTATCAATCTTCTTATAAAGCGAAAGATCGGCGGGCACCCAATCGTAAGTACCGTTTGAAACATCGTTATAATGGACATCTACGTTCAAAGAGGTACCTTCAAACGCAAATTTGGAATCAAAGGTCTCGGCATTAGCTACCAGCAGGTTGGGTGTCGAGAGCACGCTTGTTCCGTGGACATAAGCATACGCTTCTGCTTCTGTTTTAAAGAATGCGATGGAATAAATGTCAATATCACCCTGCCACGATCTGATATCCGGGAAATTATCAAAACTGCTCTGCGCCCAGGTACTGTATGCGGGCCAGAAATAAAGGGTAGATACCGTACCTGTGAAATTGGCGTTCTTTGCAAGGTTTTTAATCACGTCCACCGATTCGCCCGGCTGCATTCCATGCGCATCCGGCGCATAAATATCACCGCTGTTGGTGTTTTTCGGCGTAGCAGAGGCGCTGAATACGATTCGCTGCGCATCGGAAGGCACGCCGCCCATATTGATAACAGCAAACTTATAAGTGGAAGCTGTAAAGGACGTGGCGCAAGGGATCGCAAGATACAGCGTGCTGAATTTGCGGAACGTGCCATCTTTATTTATGGAAAACACAGCGCAATCGCGCTCTTCATCATAGGCAACTGTGGCGCCATCAGGCGTTGTTGCAGAAGCGATATCACTCGCACTGAAATACAACCCAGGAGTGGGCATCAGCACGGAGGATTCATAACCATCCGCAGTGCCGGTGTAACGCGGAGTTTCACCCTGCGCAATCTTTGCAACGTCCACAAACGCAGTTCCTTCGCCCTTTGTAACGGCGGAGATATCCGCAACCGCGCCGAGCAGGCCTTCAAAATGACCGGAGATCAACATAACGTTGCCGGCGGGCGCTTCGGAAACATCCTTATTATTTACCGCGTAAAGGCCGGTGAGCTCGGAATCCTTTACGGTAAGCGCGGCGCCGTTCGTCACTTTTACAGCGGAACCCACGGCGGGCGTTCTGCCGTTTAACTCAGCGGTGGGGCCGGTCACGGTGACGCCGGAAAGAGTCAGGCTGCCGCCCGTCACTTTCACCGCGGGCACTGCGTCCGCAAGAATATCCTGCAGCAACGGATTTTCACTTTCGGGCGAATACTCGGCTTTGATCACGCCGTTTTGGATCGTTACGTTGCCGCCGGAAACCGTGACGGCGGAAGCGCCGTCCACGCCGGTGATTTCAGCGCCGCCGAGATCCAGCGTAAGATCTTTATTGATCGTTACGGATTCGGTGAGATCGCCGTCGGTGAGGTATACCGTACTGCCGGGAGCGGCGGAATCGATCTGCTGCTGCAGCATGGTGTTGATCACGCGCAGACGGACGGTGGCTTTTGCATGGCCGTAAGCACCCTCCGCGGTGATATAAACGTAACCGGGGGCCTTGGCCTGGATCTGGCCGCCCACGTTTACGGTGGCAATGGATTCATCGGAACTGCTGAAGATCACGTCTTCATAAATACCGTAATCGGAGTTATTGCCGTCGTCGCCGATCATCTGATGGAAAGAAGCGTCTTGGTATCCAAGGCCAAACGTGTTCAATGGTTTAATGAAGCAGGTTTTGCCCACGCCAAGAACGTTGCCCGCAAGCGCCGTTTCGGTGGTGCCCTCCTTAGTAACGAACGCAGCGTTCATATTATCAAGGAACGGGAAATAGAAGTTCTGTGCCGGGGTGATATAACCTGCATCAAACAAAGGCTGATATACTGCCCTGCGGTCGCAGAAATCGGTAATTTCATATATCTCGATGCAGCGAACACGCGCAATGCCGTTCGCAAGACCGTCCTGTGTGATATTAACGGTTCGGGTCACGTTTTGGGCATTCGGGAACAAGGGATAATCCACGTACGCGTGCGTGTACTGTCCGCTGGCGTTATAGCCGATCAGGCAGAGCTTCATGTTCGCAAGTACGGTATCGTCCGAGATCGTGAAATCCATCAGCGTATCTCCGGTATCTGGATCCGTATGCACCTGTACTTCATCCAGCGTGGGTTTATTACCGTCATACGTGGCGTAGAATTTAAATACGTTGTTTGCGTTGTTCTGTGCCGCCTCATCGCCGTAATCGATGTAGGTTTGCACCTTGTATTCGATCAGCGTGCCGCCGGGGACTTTTTCTTCGGTACCGTCGATGGTACCGTTCCATTTGAACATATCCTCGGCATAATAGCCGGCGTTGATCACGCGCAGACTCTCATCGCCGTAATAGCGGGATTTACGCATGTATTCCAGATTTTTCGTTGCGTAAACCTCGCCGGTTTCGGCGTCCGATACGGTAACAACGGCATGCTTCACGTTACGCAGCAGCGCAAGCTCCGCACCGACCGTATCGTGATCGAATCCCTCTTCCCCGCCGAAAGTATTGCTTGCGGTTTTCACATATTCCACGTTCGCAGCGTAGAAATCATAGGGATCATCCAGCGTATTGATCAGCGTACCCAGCGGATAGCGGATATAGCCGATCATAGGACCGTAGTATACGTTTACACCGTAGGAAACGTCCATCTGCGGGTGGATGACTTCGCCGGTAAACTTATCTTCCCACGTGCCCTCGTCAAGGATGGGGGCGGCGGTCCAGTCGCCGTAGAAGCCCATATAGGGCACCACAAGATCGGGCTGGCCCTCGGTGAGCGAGGTAAGGGTGATAAAGCCCTCGATATATACGCCGTTTACAAAGTTTTCGTCCATGTAGGCCTTGGCTTCGGCGCCGAGGGTAACGGTGACGGTCACGCTCACGGTCTCGCACGCGGGAACGGTAACGGTGCTGTCGCCGCCCACCGAAGCGTCGCCGGAAAGATCGTAAGGCAGACCGCTCATGAATTTGACGTCGGAAAGTTCGTCCTTAACGTAAACGCGCTCGCTGTGATAATAGCGCAAAAAGCCGATACCGGTAGCCTTGAACGCGTCCGCTTTTTCGGGGTCAATACGCTCGGTAAGATAGGAAACGTCCTGGATCTCCACTTTTTCGGTTTGTACGGTGGAGGAAACGTTAAAGCTCAGATCGGTATCGCCGAAGTTTACAACGCTGAAGGTCATGCTGTAAACGCCGGACTTCGTTTTATCGTCGCCGATATCCAGCTTGGGCGTGGGGCTGCCCTCTACCTGCACGTAGGCGTTCGTGGCAAGCGCGGCGTCGATATTCACAAGGCCTGCGCCCTGCTTACGCGGCGAATAGGGCGTGCCGGAGGCCTCGATCACGGGGGTGGCCGTGCTCATCATCACGGAAACGGCGTAGGCCTTTTTAGCGTCAGCAGCGGCCGCGGGATCGGGCGCTTCGGCATTATAACGCTGGGCCACCAGCGCGGCAACGCCCGCCACGTACGGTGTGGCCATGGAAGTACCGCTCATCAGACCGTAGGCGCCGTGGTTGCGGGTGGAATATACGTTGCCGCCGTAGCCGGTGATCTCCGGCTTTAATTTAAGATCGGAGGTAACGCCCCAGGAGGAGAACTCGCTCATGGTGCCGGCGGCGGGGTTTGCCGCAAAACCGGCTTCGGTAGATACGGTAAGCTCGCCCGTGCTGCTCGCCAGCCCGGCAATGAAATCACCGTCCGCCTTGGAGATGAAAATGGCGGGGATGGTAACGGCGGTATTTTCCGCCATATTCACAAGCGCGCCGTTTACGTTGTTGCAAACGATAAGGCCGATGGCGCCGTATTTCTGCGCGTGGTCAACAGTCTCGGTAAAGGTCAGGCCGCGGCGTACCACCACAAATTTACCTTCTACACCGCAGGCTTCGGCGTAAGCGTCAAACTCGGCAAGCGAGCCCTTGAGCATTTCACCGTCGTCGTTCTGCAGAACGGTGTAGCCCAGCGTCTGCCCTGCATAACGTTCGATGTTTCTGCGCTGCTGCTGGTCGGTGGAATTGCAGGTATAGGTGATGTTTCTGCCGCTGATGCTGATAAATTTAGCATAGTAGGCTTTGCTCGCTGCCGAAGCAACGGCAAGGTTATCGTCGTAAGAAGCGGGAGACGAAACGATACCGTTATCGGGGTTGGAGGCAAGGCTGAGATTGTTGCCGTAAAGCGTGCCGTAACCGGCGGAATAATCATTGCCCGCGGCGGCGGAAACAACGATACCGGCATTGGCTGCTCTCTGGTAAACCTCTTCCACAGCGGGATAATCGCCCGCATAGGTGAAACCGCCCCAGGAACCGAGCGAAAGGTTGATCGCATCCGCACCGAGGATCACGGCGTCTTCCACAGCGGCAAGCAGATCGGCGTAGTTGCCGGCACGGCGGTCGCCGAACACCTTCATCACTACGAGCTGCGCATCGGGCGCTACGCCCTCAAACTTCACTTCGCCTTCACCGTTCACCTCGTAACCGGCAATGATACCGGAAACGTGCGTTCCATGATCACCTTCGTCATCGTGATCATGAGAAACGTCGTAGCTCTCATCCGCGTAGTTGAAGGCATAGGGCACCTTCGTGCTGCGGTACAGCTCATCGGCGGCAACGTTGTTGTTGCGCTCGTAGGCGTGCGTCTGCGTGATCACCGCAGCCACGTCGTCCGCATCCAGCTTGGGAGAAGAGACGGCGTTCAGGAACGCGCTGTGCGTAAGATCCAGACCGGTATCGATCACTGCGACAACGGTACCGGTACCTTTATAGGACGTGGTATTATCGCTGCCCGTAAAGTAATCGGCCGCATACGTTGCATCTCCATCTGCATTCGTGGGGATCGCTTCGAATTCAGGCGCGGAAAACACGGATTTAACGCCTTTGATCGCGGCGATCTCATCGATCTGCGATGCTTTTGCCGTAATGGCAATTGCGTTGGAAAGCAACGTATAGTTATAGAGGACCTCAATATCCTCACCGTCAAAAACAGCATCTTCTATCTTGGATTCGGCTTTTGCCTGCTTGCGCGCAATACTGCGCTGCGCAAGCTTGCCTGAAAAGGTCAATTCGCCGTTTTTGAACATCTTTTGGGCATTGTCCGCAAGGATGGGATCGTCCTCTAACTGAACGATCAGGGTGACGTCTTCTTCCCTGTCCGCTACGGTATCGGAAAGCGAGCGTTCACCTGCGGTGATCGCATCGATCTCTGAATCCGTAAGCGCGTAACCGTTCCGATCGGAGATATCACGCAGCTCTTCGGCCGAATATTCCGTAAGCTTTGCATCGGCGGCGTTTGCCGAAACCGCAGGAATACAGACCGAAAACACTGAAAGGATCATGACCAGAGAAAGCACAAGGGAAATCGATTTTTTGATTGTCTTCATAGTGTTTTCCTTTCTTTTATACTTTTATTTCAAATGAAATACAAATGAAACCGAAATAAATGGGGCTCAGGCAACGAAATGGATATTCAGATTCAGCGCCTCATACAGGAGATCATAATCATCGGGATAATCGTAGTGCGGATCAAAGCCGTCCGGCAGATCATATACGCCGTAAATCAGCGTAAACGATTTACCGCTTAACTCATCCAACGTTTTATCATTATAATTGTTTTTATTCACGCCCAGCCTTGCGTCGACCAGAATATTTGCAACAAAATCTTTGATCGTATCCTCATCTTCGCCGTACGGGAGATAATACGGAAGCTTACCGGCCACGGCGCAGGCATTGGCATATCCGAAGCCGAGCAGCGACGTTTTAAGACCCGTGCCCTGCAGCGCATCGTAGAGCGTGGCGTCCGCATTGCCGCCGATGTTGATATCGGCCGTACCGGTATCATCATTAAACGTAAGTTCAAACGTGATCCCGTTCTTTTCCGTAATCGTGTTCTCAATCGACCGATAGAACCGGTAAGCGTTTGAAAACCTGAATTCAATGCTTTCAAACACAGCTTCGAAGCCGGTATACGGATCCGACAACGTCCAATCGCAGTAATCGGCGTCAAGCTCATAGATATTATTTTCAGTGTAAACAAGATACTGGCCGAAGGTGCCGTCCGCTTCGATCTCATCCTTCAGATCCCCGGCAAGCATATCCATAAAACCGATACCGTCCTGCGCAGCGGGATCAAAGATGCTTACGTGGATCGTTTCATCCTCAAACCAGATACGGATATGATCGTCCGTAACCAGCGCAACAAATTCGCCCAGATCGATATCTGATGCAGCATATCCGTTCTCCTGCGCAACAACCGCGGTAACCTGATATTTACCGGTAACCGTAGGAGCGGCGGCGCCGTTGAACAGATACGTAACGTTTGCATCATTATAATCATCTTTTACCGAAACAAATGAATCGAGCGTAGTCAGATGTATGCCATAATCTGCTTCGCCGCAGTCAATAAGAATCAAATTGGAATAAACCTCAAAATCTTCTGCGGTAAGCGTTATTAAAGTTTGTTCAAGCTTGGCGATCACGGTATCTTCAATGGTGATCTGCACAGAAGCGGCGGCGTCGCTGAACAGTTTTTCGCAGCGGGTGCATTTATAATATTCAATATTGCCTTCCGATTCGGTCGTAGCGGGTACGGCATTAATGATTTCAAGTGAATGGCCGAGGGCGGCTGCCGGTCTTGTTTCTTCATCGCTGCAGCGGGAGCAGGTTCTGGTCTCTTCGCCGTTTTCGGTGCAGGTAGGCGCGGTGGTTACGGTCCATTCGCTGAAATCATGATCCAGCGCGGTAACAGGCGTATCCGTATAGGTATCGCCGCAGCGGGAACAGGTGTGCGTGGTGTAACCGGCTTCCGTGCAGGTGGGCGGCGTTACGGTATCCTGATAATCATGGCCCAGCGGGGCGCCGGTTACGGTTGTATTATCCGTATAATTAATGTAATTAAAAATAAGAGAAGCGATATATTTGGTAGTACCGGGCTGCGTACAGGTTGCATCTGTCTCTTCGATGGAAATCTGGGCGTTCGCCACGAAAACCTCGGCGCAGCGCACGCACGTAAACGAAGCGGAAGCGGTATGCGCCTCTGTCCATGCCCAAACGGGTTCACCGTAATTATGGCCGAGGGAAGGAACGGTATCCTGCGCAACAAGCACTTCATTGCAAACGGAGCAGTGTTTCCCTTCCGTAAGACCTGTTTCGGTGCAGGTGGGAGCCACGGCAGCGTCGATCACTTCGGTGTGACCGTTCGCGGGAACAATTTCCTGCGCAGCAAGCACTTCATTGCAAACGGAGCAGTGCTTCCCTTCCGTAAGACCTGTTTCGGTGCAGGTGGGAGCCACGGCAGCGTCGATCACTTCGGTGTGCCCATTTGCGGGAACAATTTCCTGCGCAGCAAGCACTTCATTGCAAACGGAGCAGTGCTTCCCTTCCGTAAGGCCTGTTTCGGTGCAGGTGGGAGCC
>JAEEGL016778884.1_pt1 | contig 50830 bp, 31 predicted proteins | sample 9134231 | NCBI WGS metagenome assembly JAEEGL01 (sample SAMN16246548, study PRJNA631951) | gut metagenome | biome: gut microbiome; feature: rumen; material: fiber-attached | host: Bos | place: Iran: Karaj | collected 2018-10 | reverse complement strand
TCGATGCGCGGTCTGGTGAACCACATCTACCGCCACAACGGTTCCTTCGGCAAGGCTGTCTACGCCTGCGTGATGCAGGAGATCGTCGACTGTCTCGTGGAGCTCATCTGCGAGGGCACGCCTGTGAAGCTTGACGGTCTAGGCACGTTCCGCCCGACCTTCGACTGCAAGGTGGCCGCCTCGGAAGAGGACTTCTCGGCACAGGAGAACATCATCGGCATGCACATCCGCCTGTACCCTGAGCAGACGAAGGAGGCCGAGAACCTGTCGTCGAAGAAGCTGCTTAACAAGGTGTCGCTGAAGAAGTCAGACCTTGTGAAGCCCACTGACCTCGATGGTGACGACGAGCCCGACGAGCCTTAAGCGATGACGAGCGCGAAAGCGAGAAGCCCGCAGCCCAAGTGCGCACTTGGGTTGCGGGCTTGATGTGAATTGCGAAAACATGCGAAAGAACGGAAGAATGCGAAAATTTTCGCGATGTTCGCGATGTTCGTACACTTTCGCAATAGTTTTTTGAATTGCGAAAACATGCGAAAGAACGAAAGGATGCGAAAGCGTGGTTCTCGTTGTCGTCGAGCCCATCAATTCCTCTCTTTGATATTGGGCAGCAGATAGGTCACAATGCCCAGCAAGGGAAGGAAAGCCGTCAGTTGGAACACATACTGAATACTCGTAACGTCGGCCAGCCAACCGAAGACTGCCGAGCCAATACCCCCTAATCCGAAGGACAACCCAAAGAAAGCCCCTGAAATCATTCCGACGCTGCCGGGCAAAAGTTCTGTTCCGTAAACGAGGATTGCCGACATGGCTGACGACATCACCACGCCCACGAGGATGACGAGGATGATGGTCCATGCCAGATTACAGTAAGGTAACAGCAGGGCAAACGGCGAAGAGCCAAGGATGCTCACCCAGATGACGTATTTGCGCCCATATCTGTCGCCGACCTCTCCCCCTATCAGCAGTCCGACAGCCGTAGAAACCAGGAAAGCGAACAGGACATATTGGGATGCCGTGACCGACAACCCAAACTTGTCGATCATGTAGAATGTCAGATAGCTCTGAATGTTGGCCGTGTAGAAGTCCTTGGAGAACATCAGTACCAGCAGCACCAACAGGGCAATGACGATTTGACGCTTTGACAGCCGGCTCTGCTCGCCTACCCGCAGTCTCATCCCCGAGTTTTGCTCGCCAACCCTTCTAACGTCGGATTGCGACTTGCCCTGTCCGGATAGTTCCATCTTATACCAGCTGCAAATCTTTGCCAACACCCATATTGCCACAACCGCAAGCAGGGCAAACCATCGGATGCTACCCTGTCCGTGAGGAACCACGATCAGGGCAACGGCTATAGGGCCAAAGGCTCTTCCCACGTTTCCGCCAATCTGGAATATCGACTGAGCCATGCCCTTTGCCCCACCGGATGCCAGTCGGGCAATCTTTGAGGACTCAGGGTGCAGGACAGATGAGCCGACACCTACGAACGCCACCGACAACAGAACCAATGGGAAGCTCTCGGCCATGGACAGCAACAGCAGTCCCGTCAGCGTGAAGCACATGCCAACGACCAGCCCGTATGGCCTCGGATGCCTGTCGGAGAAATAGCCCACCAACGGCTGCAAGAGCGACGAAGTGATCTGATTGGTCAGCGTGATGGCTCCAATCTGCATGAAGCTCAGCCCCAAGGACTCCTTGATCATTGGGTAGATGGCAGGGATGACCGCCTGAAACATATCATTAAGAAGATGTCCCAGGCTAACCATCAAGAGGATGGACAGGGCCGCTTTTTTCTTCAAGTCGCTCATCTTACGCTATGCGGGCAATGCCCATACACACTTATTCTGGCTGCCTCTTGAATTTGCTTTTCAACCGTTTGAAGCCCTCAACGCCCAGGATGGTCAGGCCTCCATACTGGCAGGTCTTAGCCAGCCCGAAGAGGACAGTCCACAGGACACCTTTTGCAGTAACGCTAATGGGCAGCAGCATCTGGGCAAAGGACAGGATATAGAAGGGGATGCAGCACAGAAGGACGATCACGCCCGTTCTGAACGACAGTGACTGGAGCCAATGTTTCGCTCGTACCATCATCTCGCGGACGGTCTGCTTCGCTTGCTCAATTCTACTCATTTCTTCGTTATTCTTGTCGTCAGTCACGTTTAATCACAATCAGGCTATCAGCCTTTGTTCTGGCCTGCAGCCAGTCGTGCAGTTTCTGAGTGTCTTCTTTGGAGAAAGACATCTTATTGTCGGACTCTATGATCGCCATCACGTAATGATGCGTGTCAGTGGAATCGCGGTTCACTTCAACGACCCTTTGTAGTGCCATCTTGCTGACCTGCGGGAAGAGTGAGGCCAGCTCTGGACGGATCTCGGCTGCAAGTGCCTCGAAGCGCATATATTCATACAACTGCTGGTTCAGGATGGTGTTCTCTGCAGAGAGCTGCAATAGCTGCTGCTGCTCGGCTTCCCGGCTGGTGGTCAATGAAGTAACCTGATGACTCAGTGCCAGCACACTGTCGCTCTGCGAACCTTGAATGATGCGAAGGGTATAGTCACCCAGACCGTATTCCTTCATCCTGTGCTGAGCTTCGGCCTGGGTCAGGCTGCTTATCTCACGACCTACGGCAACGATACTCAGTCGCAAACTGTCCTTGTCGACCGTGTTCGAAATGATCTGGGTGCCGCGCTGCGTCAGTTCAGCCTTGACGAATTTCCTCACATTGTTCTCGAAAATGCTCTGTTGCACGATGTGAACAGTCATATAAACAGCCGGCAACATGGTCAAGACAACGATAGACATCAGTATGCGACGCCCCTTGACAGCCCTCTCGGTCAGCTGATAGTCATATTTCTGGAAATGCATCAGACGTACACCGCAATAGGTAGCCAGGGCGATAAACACGGTGTTGATGAAAAACAGGTAGAAAGCTCCGAGGAAATAGAGCAAATGGCCCGTTGCCAACCCATAGCCAGCCGTACACAGTGGGGGCATCAGAGCGGTGGCAATGGCAACACCGGGGATGACATTACCCTTGCCTCGTGTACACAGGGCGATGATGCCTGCGGCTCCACCGCAGAAGGCGATGAGCACATCGTAGAGTGTGGGCGACGTTCGTGCCAACAACTCCGACTGTGCCTCGCTGAGTGGTGTGATGAGGAAATAGACAGTGGCCGTCAGCACACTAATGAGGGTTGCCACGCCAAAGTTCTTGCCGGCCCGCTTCAGCAGTTCGAGGTCGTTGGTGCCAACAGCCAGCCCCATGCCTACGATGGGTCCCATGAGTGGGGAGATAAGCATGGCGCCAATGATGACTGCAGTCGAGTTGACGTTCAAGCCCAGCGAAGCAATGAAGATGGCGAAGATAAGCACCCAGAGGTTGGCTCCCCTGAAGCTCACGCCCTCGGTGATCTGGGCAACGATCGCTTGCTCGTCCTCTTTGTCGGGCATCAGATTAAAGTAATCGCCTGCGTGTTCGATAAAGTCTTTTATAGTCATAACATCTATTTAGTGCATATCCAAATTGCCAAAGCCACCTGTGCTATCAGAATAAGGGGGACACCAAACCTGAACTTCTTATGCAGGGTCTTGTGGTGCCAAACTTTCATTCCAAGCCATGCGCCTATGCTTCCGCCAAGTGCAGCCAAGCCCAATAGTGCCGCCTCTCTGATACGCCACTTGGAATTCTTCGCTTTCCATTTGTCGACGCCATACATGAAGAAAGTGACCACGTTGAGGATGACGAGGTAGATAAGGGTGACCTGTAGGAGACTCAGTTCTTTCATGCGTTTATCTTTGTCATGTGTAATCCGCGCCAAACGACCTATTGGCGTATGACAAACTTCTTGCCGTTCTTGACGTATACGCCTTTTCCGAGTACGCCTTCCCGCGGACGGCCCAAGAGGTCGTAGACTCTGCCGGCAGAGGGTGCATCGAACTTCACATCGCTGACAGCCGATGGCGAATTGATGCAGATGTCGCTCATCGTGCAGCCCCAGAAAACGCTGGGGTCGCTGGGGACTCTCTCGCCATCCTTTTTCACCAGCCAGACATTCTTCACCCTCGCGCTGCCACTTTTCTGCATGCACTGCAGGGTGACACGCGTAATGGTGCCCATATTGGCGGTGAAGGCAACGGTCGAAGTGGCGGTGGTAATGTTTCTGTTGATGTTGGATGAGCCATAAATCTTGGTGTCGAGCGCCCCAGCTGCGGGCGTTTCCTCAAGCTCCAAGACGAGCTGGGTGTAGTCGTTGAACGTAAAGCTGCCCACGGCCAGATTGAATTCCGACCATTGCTGGTTGAAATCAACCGTACAAGAGATGCAACTGGTCTTATAGTCACTGCGCTCAGGCAGGATGGGGTTGTAATCGCTGCCATGATAAGCCTGCAGCAACCACCTGGCAAGGTCGGCCTGGCTGAAGGCGGGGAACAGGCGTGACGCGCCATCGGAAAGGCCACTCCAGTAGAAGGTGGCGATGCCATTGGCTTTGCACTGCTGTACGAAATACTCGCAAAACTGTTTCATCAGTGCGGGGCGCTTGACATAGTCGGTCTCTGCCGCGTCGACATTCGAAGTCCCCCACTCGCCGATAATCACAGGCGCACCTTTTGAGACAAGGCTGGTCTTCAGGAGGCTGATCATGCCATCCACCTCTTTCTTAATGTCAGCGATGGGGCGGTCGGCATTGTTATTTGCGATGGAGGGATAGGCGTGCACCTCGAATGCGAGATGGCTGGTCTCACCCTCAGGCTTTCTGAGGGTCGTCAGGGGCTCCGGAAGGTGGGTGCTCCACGTCCCATAGCCATTGGCCGCACAATAAGTGTTGACAATCAGGTTACGCTGGGCGTTGTTGCCACCCGTGGCTCTCACCGTGGTCACGAAGCTCTGGGCGTAGCTGTTGATGGCGTTGGCGGCCGACGTGGCGACAGCCTCATTGTACTTGCCCGACGCAGCAAACGACGCATAGCACCAGGAGTTCAGCTTGTCGAGCATCTCGTTATAGCCCTCAAAGAGCAACAGTTGTCCGTAATCCTTAAACTCCTCAGCAATCTGCTGCCAGAGTTTCTCGTAGCGGGCTTTGTTCTGCGTATAGTTAGCTTCGTCGGCCTTGAGCCATGACTTGTAGTTGTTGCCGTCGGCACCAGTGTCATGGTGTACGTTGATGATGCAATACAGCCCCTGATTGATCACATAGTCTACCACTTCGTGTACCCGAGCCATCCAGGCCGAATTCACGTTGCCATCGGCATCCATGTGGTTATACCAGGTCACGGGCACACGGATGGCACCGAAGCCGGCATTCTTCATCATCTTCATCAACTCGGGCTTGGTGACATACTGTCCCCAGCAAGTCTCGGATGACAAGTCCTGCTGTCCCCAATACGAGGCACTCGCAGGGTCAGTCACCGTCTGGCTGTTGGCATCGAGCGTGTTACCCAGGTTCCAACCCAGTCCCATGTTCTTTACGGCATCGGTAGCAGTCTCAAAGTCGCCTGCCGCCGCATGGACTGCTCCCAGCAGGAGCAGAGCGGAAATTGCGGTTATCAGTCTATTCATGCACATGTTACTCATCTATTCGGAAGTTCGCTTGCCGGAAGTTAGTCGTAGTGCTATCGTCCCTTTAACTCCCCCTTTAACTCCCCTTAACTCCCCATAACTCCCCTTTACCGCCCCAAACGGACGTTTCTTTTGCCGTTTACATTTCTATCGTCCCTTTAACTCCCCCTAACTCCCCTTTAACTCCCCCTAACTCCCCTTGTCAGCCCTTTCCCGCCGACAAAATTACTAAAAAGTAGCCAAATACTATCAATTTAAACGTGAAGATGTGTTATTTTAGCCGTTTTCTAATGAAAAATGCGTAATTTTGACGCCGAAATAAAAGGACTACAACACAACTATGATTAGAAAAGCCAACAAAAACGACATTAGAAGCATCATCGGATTGCTGCATCAAGTGGATATGGTTCACCATCGGCTACGCCCAGAACTGTTCAAGCCGAACACCACCAAATATGACGAGCAGGAGCTGGAAGCGCTGCTCAGTGACGAGAGCAAGCCCGTCTTCGTCTACGACGACGGGGAAGAGACGGCCCCTCACATACTGGGCCATGCCTTCTGCCAGGTGACAGAGGTCAAGGGCCACAAGCTGTTACAGGACATCAAGACGCTGTATATCGACGACATTTGCGTGGACGAAGCTGCTCGAGGCAAGCATGTCGGAAAGGCGCTCTACGAGCATGTGCGTGACTATGCGCGGTCTATTGGTTGCCATAACATCACCCTCAACGTGTGGGAGGGCAACGACCCCGCCATGAATTTCTACAAGCGCATGGGCATGCAAGTGCAGAAGACGGGGATGGAAACCATTCTGTGACGGGGGTGACGGGATGCCGCGTCAGTGGAGCTCCGGCCAAACGGCAAGCTGCCCCACCCTACCGGCTGTGCATCAGCCGCCCGTCAGGCGCTATGCCTGCCGCCGACATGCGGATGCGTGTCTCCTTACCATTATTATAGAATGTCGCCGTGAAGCGCCCTTCGCTGTCGCTCACGGCATTGGGGTTCCAGTAGAGTGTCCGACGGTAGTCGGTAGGCTCGGCTGGGTGGCTGCGGCTGTAGTCGGGCTGATAGAACTCTTCAGGCACGTTGACGCCACGGAACACGATGTGACGGTCGCGGAATGAGGGCTGCCGCCCGTCGTCAGGTATCAGCACCAGGTCGACGGTGGCATCGGCCGCATAGCGTTCCTCAACCATCAGCGAGTCTTCGGTTCGTGGCTCGTAGTCGCTAAACACGCGAACATCCTGCAACCGCTTCAGCTTCAGGCGCTCGGCATACCACTGCGGCGTGCGGTTGGCACGGAAGAGCGACACCTGCTGCACCTCCGACTTGCTGTCGCTGAAGGGTGAGTAGTTGCGGTAGAACACAGCGCCGTCGAGCCGACAGTCAACGTTGTACATGCGGTAACGGTTCATGTTGCCATAGAGGAACTTACACACCTGGACGGGAAACTGGCGCGCGTCGAACTTTCCGAACGACAGGCCATAGTCGGTCAAGTCGTTATACAGGTCGTAGGCGTCCATCACGAAAGCGGGCTTGTTGTAGTCAATGGCACGCTTGCCGCGGCGGCGGCCCTTCACTGTGACGTTGCTCAGCTGGTGAACGTCGTTCTCCATCGACAGGTCCGACAGCGTGTCGATGAGCATCTCGACCTCAAAGTCGGGCGCATGCTTCTCGTAGTAGCTGTAGTCGTGGGTGAACATCGGGAAGAACAGGTCGCGCTTGACATAGAAGTCGGCAAAGGCATCCTCGTCGAGCGTCTTGACATCGCGTCGCGAAGCCATGCTCTTCTTGATGGAGTCGGTCTCCTTGTAGGCCTTGATGTTCAAGTAGGCAGCACCGTAGAAGGGCGGGACCTCGAACAGGAAGCGGCCGCCCTTCGTCTTCTGGACGGAGCCTACCGTCTGGCTGCCGATGCTGACCTCAGCCTCGACGAGCACCTCACGGCGCAGATTGCCGTGGTCAACGCCAAGTTGGTCGTTCGCCATGCTGAGCGATCCCATCTCCAAAGAACCATAATCGGGCACTGAGGCATCGGACGTGACGTTGCCGGGAGTGGCTTCGGCCATCGAGAAGAACTCGTTGGCTTCGGTCGAGGCGTCGGCATCGGTGAACGGGTCTAAGTTGCTGTCCTGCATCATCGTGCGCCCTACCATGCCCACGCCAGTGGCCCAGCCTGGTATCTCGTCGGGCTCCACGGCGTTGATGCCCAACATGCGGTAGACGGCGCCCTCGATGGTGAGCGTTGTCTCGGGCGTATAGCGCATGACAGGCTCTGTCTGTGCCAGCTCCTGCCAGTTATACTTACGCCAGCCCTGCACCATCATCAGCAGATCCAGGCGGTGGCGGTGAACATCGTCATCGGCCTCGAAGTAGTAGGCGGGATTGGGAATAAATCCACGCAGCTCGCTGGACAGCAGGAGGTCGGTCATCAGGTTACCGTCGTCGTAGGTCGGCTCGTCGGTGTTCGTGTCACGAATCGACAGCGAGAACGTCGTAGGCTCGGTCACCCGCGGCAATTGCACGTCAAGGCTGACCCGCTCGTAGGGGGCGTAGGTGTGTGTGCGCTCGATGGGCGCCGTGATGAGGGCATCGTCGTGCTCGTGGTGGTTCACAAAGAACAGACGGTCGGCCCAGATGCGGCCATCGCTGTCGAACAGCGTCACGTCGGCAACACCCGACGGCAGGCTGTCGAGGGGCAACGTGACAACGGTGGCGCCGGGCGTAACGGGCACGAAATGACGGAGCACGCCACGACACAGCACCGAGACGGCATAATCCTTGTCGGCAGGAAGACCCACGCTGCGAACGGCTAACCGGTTGCCCTCCAGGCGGAAAGCGGCGCCCTGCTCCTCGCTCTTCGGCAGATTGATGGCGTAGTCCTTGCCACGAAACGTGAAACGGGCTTTCAGGCGCTTGCTGCCAGGCGTCACCACGAATGTGCCACGGCCATAATGCTCGGCAGCGATACTGATGGGCGCCATCCCATCGGCTTCAACTGTGCCACGGATGTTGACAGCCTCACCATGCTGGTCGGTCGCCTCGAAGGCCACGCGGTTTTCTACACCGGTCACCAAGTGGCCGCCCTCGGGGTAGAACGTCACAATCAGGTTGTCTTTCTTCGGGAGTGGCAAGCGTGACTTAGGGCGCTGGTACATGCGGCGGGCATCGAAGTCACCAGCCCGCTCGGGCTTGCCGTAGACGGGCAGCACACGCGAGTAGAGGCCATCCCAGACGCGGAAATAGTCGGCAGCCATCTTTTTGTTATAGAACCACCACGTCTCGTCCTGACGATAGCGGTGCTCACGGACGTTGAAATTCAGCATCCACCGTGTGTAGGCTCGCAACTCGTAATAGCCCGAATAGAGCGAGTCCTTCAGCACAAACTGGCCACAGCTGTGGCCCCGGCCGCTCACCACCACCGTCTGGCGCTCGACAAGCAGGCCGTCTGGCGACAACAGTTCGACATACAGCAGGCGGCTCATGTCCGTAGGACACAGGTCGTCGGCTCGCACCACGTAGGCCTTGTACCACAGCGTGTCGCCCACGAAGTAGCACATATTATCGGTATGCACGTACACTTTCTCTTGTACCTGCGACACCGACGAACGTTCCAGCGCATGCCGGATGTCGTCGATGCTGCCTGCCCGCATGGCTACAGTCGCCAGGCACATTAAAAGCGTCATTATCGTCCTCATCTCGCTATATCCTTTTATCGCTTGTCGCATTGTTTAGCTTATCGGCTACAAAATTACGAACAAATTTTCACACAGCCTAATTATTTCGAAGAAAATCTTTGGCTATTTGGGAAAACTTTCTTACCTTTGCACTCAATATAGGTCATCAAGCGGTGTTCGACAATGAGTCAGAGCGGCGCTTGTAAGCTTTTGGCAAACAGAATCATTCAAATATTAACAACAACAAAACGTAACATTTATGAAAGTATTTAAGAGTCTAATGGTTGCCGCACTGCTCCTCACGGGCATGACGGCAAGCGCTCAGGCAGTGTATGAGGATGCCGACGGCGTGAAGTATGAATTCCAGAAACACTGGTTCCTGGACCTGGAGGGCGGCGCCCAGTACACGCTGGGTGAGGCCAAGTTTGGCGACCTGCTGTCACCGAACGTGCAGCTGGGTCTGGGCTATCAGTTCAGTCCCGCGTTTGCTGCCCGTCTGCAGGCCAACGCCTGGCAGTCGAAGGGTGGATGGAACGGCTACGGCCAGCCTCCCATCACGCAGGACTACAAGTACAAGTACGTGGCTCCTGGCATTGACCTGATGCTGAACCTGTCGAACCTGTTCTGTGGCTACAACCCGCTGCGTGTGTTGAACGTGACGGCCTTCCTCGGCGGTGGCGCCAACATCGGCTTCTCGAACGACGAGGTGAACGACATCGCTGCTGGCATTCAGAACAAGAGCAACTACCTGCTGGAGTACCTCTGGGACGGCACGAAGATTCGTCCCTTCGGGCGTGGTGGACTGGAGCTGGGCTTCCGCCTGAGCGACGCTGTGCAGCTGAACCTTGAGGGTAACGCCAACATCCTCTCGGACAAGTACAACTCAAAGAAGGCCGGCAACGCCGACTGGTACTTCAATGCCCTCGTCGGCCTGCGCATCAACCTCGGCCAGACCTACAACAAGATCGTGCCTGTGCCCATCGTTCCAGAGCCCGTTCCCGAGCCGAAGCCGGAGCCCAAGCCCGAGCCCAAGCCGGAGCCCAAGCCCGTACCCGTGGTGAAGGTTGACCCGCTGCGCATCGACGTATTCTTCGAGATTAACAAGTGGGAGATTCGCGAGAGCGAGGCCGTGAAGGTGAAGCAGATGGCTGAGTACCTGAAGAAGTACCCGAAGGCTAATGTCAAGATGACGGGTTATGCCGACGCTGGCACTGGTAACAACGAGATCAACGACAAGCTGGCCGCCGAGCGCGCCAACGTTGTCCGCGAGGCCCTCATCAACCAGTATGGCATCTCAGAAAGCCGTATCACCTACGACTCGAAGGGCTCACGTGTGCAGCCGTTCGCTGAGAATGACATGAACCGTGTAACCATCGCCATTGCTGAGTAAGACAATCGCGTTCACGTGATTGTCACGCCAAAAGAATAGCTTCCTGCTAGTCAGGAAGCTGTTTTTTGTTGTCATACATCAGCGGTCATTGAAAAGGTGCAAACAGTGACGCTGTTTTATCAAACGCTGTCGCAGTTTCATCAAACAATGACGCAGTTTTATCAAACATTGTCGCAGTTTTAACTTTAAATATCCTCACAGCAACTATTTTGGGCTGGCTTCGACACCTTTATACGGTAGCGGGCACATCTTTATCGCCTGCCAACGAAAAGTTGCTGTACCCTTAAACCTATACAAATATGAAGAAAATCATCATTGAAGTGCCAATGGACGAGCTGGTCAAGGCTGAGGGAGACTACGTCATACACATAAAAGGAAGCGATGTAGTCAACGGCAACATTGACAAAGGGCCGATGTTCATTGATTACATAAGCCAAGTGGAAGAAAGAATAAAGGGCAGCCTCAGTATCCGTACGCAGGAGACCTACCAGATAGCGAAGAAGAGTTTCTGCCAGTACAGGCATAACAAGGACCTGCCTCTCAGCGAGGTAACGACCCACGTGATGGAGGAATATGAGAAATGGATGCTGACTCAGAAACTAAAGCCTAACACCACTTCGTTCTACATGCGCATCCTCAAGGCCATCTACAAAAGGGCCGTCGACGAGCAGATCGTGGTTGACCAAAGGCCTTTTGCTAAGGTGTACACAGGGAATGCACGCACCATGAAGCGTGCTCTGGACGTCCAGGGCATCCGCCGGATAGAGAACTACCCGCTTGACGACCCGCAGTTACAGCTGGCGCGCGACCTTTTCATGTTCAGCTTCTACACACGGGGAATGGCATTCGTCGACATGGCATTCCTGAAGAAAAGCGATCTGAACAACGGCGTGCTGGTCTACATACGTCAAAAAACTGGGCAAAAGCTCACCGTGAAATGGGACGCGCGTATGCAGGATATTCTCGACCGCCATCCTTCGAAGACGGATGTCTACTTGCTTCCCATCATCAGACGGTGTAATGGCAAGGAGCGTAATCAGTACCGCAGCATGCAGTTTCAAATGAACAACCTGCTACACCAGCTGTCAACAATGATGGGGTTGCCAGAAAAGCTGACCATGTATGTTGCCCGCCACTCATGGGCAAGCATTGCGCAGTCGCTCGACATTCCGATAGACATCATCAGCAAGGGTATGGGGCACAGCTCGCAGAAGACCACTCATATCTACCTGAAAGACATCGACAACGGAAAGATCGACGAGGCCAACGCCATGGTCATGAGTATGATTTAGTCCCTCGAAATCAAGTACTGTTACTGAAACAAAACCCGAGAATAGAATCACAAATTCCGAGAATAAAAGAATAATGAATGCGAAGCCTCCGTGTCCTCCGTGGCTCTGTGTGAGAAAAAACAATTGATAGAATTGTTCCCCCTGGTATGCGTAGCCTCCGTGTCCTCCGTGGCTCTGTGTGAGAAAAAAATGAATCCCGAGATTCAACTCACGAATCTCGGGATTCAAATTATGGAATTATCTATCTAGAAGTCTTACTCTGCGATGGCGATGGTCACACGGTTCATGTCGTTCTCGGCGAACGGCTGCACGCGTGAACCCTTCGAGTCGTAGGTGATACGGCTCGCGTCGATGCCATACTGCTTGATGAGGGCCTCACGGACAACGTTGGCGCGCTCAGCAGCCAGCTTGTCGTTGATCTGGTCGTTACCAGTGCCGGCGTCGGCATAACCAGTCATACTGACCTTTGCCTTCGGGTACTTCTGCAGATACTCACCCATCTGCTTCACCTTCAGGGCCTCACTCTCGCGAATCTCCCACTTGTTAATCTCGAAGAACACGTCGATGCGCAGCGGATCAACCTTCACTACGGGTACGGGCTTGGGCTCCGGCTTGGGCTCGGGTTTGGGCTCCGGCTTCGGCTCGGGAACGGGCTCGGGAACGATGGGAGCGGGCACAACCTTGTTGTAGGCCTTACCGAGGTTGATGCGCAGGCCAACGAGGGCATTGAAGTACCAGTCGGCATTGCCGGCCTTCTTTGAGTTGTACTTGTCGGAGAGGACATTGGCGTTACCCTCAACATTCAGCTGCACAGCGTCGCTCAGGCGAAAGCCCAGCTCAACGCCACCGCGGCCGTAGGGGCGAATCTTGGTGCCATCCCAGAGGTAATCCAGCAGGTAGCCGTCAACCGAGTTCAGGCTCTTGGCAAAGTCGTTCACCTCGTCGTTCGAGAAACCGATGTTGGCACCACCGCCAACAAAGGCCGTCACGTTCAGCAAGCGCGTCGGGTTGTAGCCGCAAATCAGGTTCGAGAGGTTCAGCATCAGGTCGAGACCAGGAGCCACATACTTGTATTTGTAGTTGATGCCCTGGCGCACCTTGGGAAGACCCTCGGGCCAGCCGCCCTTCGACTGCCAGGCATTAGCCTGCAGACGGGCTGCAAACACGGGGCTGAACTGATAGCCCAGGCCCAGCTGCACGTTCGGCGACAGCAGGTCGCTGAACTTAGCCTCACCTAAAGTGTACTGAGCACCGCCCTCCACATTCAGGAACCAGTGCTTCTGGAACTCATACTTCACGCCCTCGGCATCCTCATAGACGGCTTGGGCACCTGCGGTCATACCTATTGTGAGCAGACCGGCAACCAATAAACTCTTCAATACTTTCATTGTCATTATTGTTTAAATAGTTAAAATATCGCTCTTTTGGGCGTAAATCAATACGTTCCCATCGTTTATTATCGGTGCAAAGGTACAATTATTTCCGCAAACTACCAAATATTTTGCAAAAAAAGTAAAAAAATCATATCACAACAGCGGCGGCAAGGAGTGTTTCCCTGCCGCCGCTGTATATTCATTTACAGTGATTCAATCACTAGTTACAACCTTCCAGATAGTCGGTAAGTTTCATCACATCCTCCTGCGTGGGAGGCAGGGGTGCCAATGTGACCGTCTTACTACTAGCACGCGTAGAAGTGTTCACCTTGAAAGTCATCACCGTTGTCATGTCGTTATTCCCTGCACCGATCGGATAGATGCCTGCAGTAGGATTGGCACCTGACGTAGGATGAATGATGTCGTTCTTGTACCAGGCCACCAACGACCAGCTTGTTGCGACGCTTTGGTCACAATTGCTGTACATGTCAACCACTACGCGGTACTCGCCATCCTCAACACAGTCGGAAGGAATCCAGATGTTCTCATTGTTGAGGTTGTCAATGTGACAGCCACGGTTGCTGTCGTGATCGAGACCAAATTCTGTACCGCTGGACGAAGTCCATCGCCGCTGAGCATAATAGATATGCTTGTTGCTGGGCGTGTAGAGGTGCAGGTCAATATCCTTGGCATTGTTGAAAGTCAGGTTGATGTTCAGGTCACCCTTCTTACTCTCCTCATAACGGATCGGCTTTTCATAGGGAATAAATGGCGTGTCATGATAGTCAAGACCACCAAAGATCAGCGTAAAGCCTTCCTTGAAGTAAATCGAGAAACGCATCAGGATAATGTAATAGTAATAGTCTCCAGAACGATAGCTGTAGGAACCTTTCCAGCGCCAGTAGCCCTTGAAGCCCTTGATGCCGATAAAGAACTCAGTGAACTCGACAGTAGTACCGATGGTGACATAGTTCATGCCACCGGCAAGCACGCGCTCATTGTAATAGATAATACTGTTCTTCTCAAGAGAGTTGCGACTGTCAGATCCAGGAATCTTACCAACGACATAGGTGCCTTGGTCGACAGTAAAGTAATTGTCATACTCGTTAGAGGACGAATCACTGTCGCCACTGCCAGAGCCACCGTTGCCGGAGCCGCCACTGCCACCCGAATCTTCGTTACCAGGTGTGAAGATGGAGGGGGTGTCATCGTCATCATCGCTACCGCTGCCACAGGAGTTAAGCACGAACAATGCCGATGTGGCCATCATCATGGCAAAAATGCTAAATGCAATCTCTTTAATTCTCATATAACATTCAAATTAACAAAACTACATCTTTATTATTTCACCACTCGCTTCTGGCCGTTCACGACATAGACACCAGGCTTTGAAGGTGTTGCCACACGGCGACCCTGCAGGTCGTAAATGGTGTTGTCGGCAGGCTGACTGGCAATACTACTGATGCCCTGATAGAAGACGTTATTGACAAGAACCGTCATGTCATCAATGCGCTCATTGACAATACACTCTCTTGGCGATATGCTGTTATGATTCTGTAGCCACTGACCGAAGTTGGCATCTCCAAAAGTGCCACGCGGGATAACGTATGCAACAGTAACTGCATCAGGGATATCACCAAACTTGAAAGGTTCGTCAAGTATCAGCTTGATGGCCTGAACATTGATAAGATTAAGCTCTGGGTAGTCTTTTTCCAAATCAGGATACGGTACGAAATGTCCCTTGCGGAAAAGTTTACCACTATAGAAGTCCTGAACTTCGACAATCTTTGTCTCGTCAGGCACCATACCCGTATAGGGGTTGCCGATATTGGCAAAGAGCACGAAATCGTTCAGTGCAATGTCGGGAACAATCGAAACGCCCTGCTGGATGCGCAGAATAGTCTGCAGACAGCCAAACTGACTATTATAAGTGTATTGGAACTCGGGATCAGGCTCAACGTACTTGTTAATAACAAACGATGTCATCATTTCAGTATCAATGACCTCTTTGTCAAGCTTCTCGTAAGAGAACGTGCCAAGCGGCAGCATGATGATATAGTTACCAACAGGCAGCGAACTCGTATTAACGATGAAAACATTTGGTGTCTCAGTAGCTGTCAGGACACCGCCCTCAACGTCAATACGCTCCCCATTCTTCAGGAAGTAGGGATACTCAGGGTTAATCAGTGTGGCTGCCTGAACGTTCTCGATAGTCAATGTTAGCATCTCACCTTCCATGATGACGCCATCAGAACCAATCCTGACCTCAGGATAGACGTACAGATCGGGGTCGAAAGGAGCATCGGAAGCTTCGAAGGTGAAGGCGCTTGACAGCTGTGCGTCGAAGTAAAGCACACCTTTCTCACTGTCGACAATCGTCGTGGAGGCATGGTTGATAGCCACCGTCATGGTGTCGCGCTTTAACGCCATATCGTCGTCTCCCATCTGCAGTGAAAGCACAACGCCTGTAATTGACAGCTTACCGAATGTCAATGTGCTGTCGACATCGGCCAATGCCAACTTTGCAACAGTGAGCTGGTTAACGAATGTCTCATCTTCCGTCACATTGGAAGCTGACATCTTCGTCAAGTCTTCGCGGTTTGTCAGTACATGCAAGAAGTGCTTCTTGTCGGGCGTACGGAACACAAAGATGCCATCCTTCGGAATGGCCTGGAAGGGAGAGGCTTCAGCAGCATCCCTCGTCAGGCGTACACTGTCGTTTTCATATTTCAGATAGACCTTCGAAGGCACATCGGCATTGTTCACACCAACAATATGGTACCACAGCGAGTCGGCAGGTAACTCTACGTCGGTCTCATTATAGAAAGCAGCCATAGCTTCCGTCAGTTCCTCGGCAGTAGCTTCTTCGCCCTTAGCAATAACAGCCTCCAAGGCTAAACGACTCTCACTATCCATGGCAGGATAGCCGATGCCCTCGCTCAAAATAAGCTCCTTGGCAGCAATCATCTCTGGCAACACAGGAATCTTCACAGTATATGTCAGAGTAATATCCTCGTTCCAACTGTCATACTCAGAAATGTTATCGTCATCCTCACGGTAATACGTATTGTGGATGGAACCCTCGGGAATGAAAACGGTGTAAACGCCTTCTTCAGTGATGGCACCAGTCGTCAGGTGTAAAATAACCTCGGAAGAGAAAGAACCTTCTTGTGAAACATCTACAATACCCAAATTCTCTTCACCACGGAAAAGCATACCGAAAGCATTCTTGGCAAGCAGAACGCGTGATGGATAGAACAAACGAATAGTGTCGGACAATGAGCGGTATGACTCAGCAGGATCAGGGGCAATGGAATCATAGACCAGAGGTATGCGAGCCGAGAAGCGGATACTGATGTCGCTATTCACAGAACCCTCATCATTAACGAAACAGCCAGCAGGAATCTTCACTGTATATGGACCAGAGGAAGTGATAGGCTTGCTCAATGACAGTTTCACGGAATTGTCGGCAAAGGTAGCCTTCAATCCCTGAGAGGGCATGCCAAAGCTGGTCATCTGTATACCTGCTGTTGTCAATGTGTCAACGACAGGCGTATTGAAGAGCAGCAACATGGACTGAAAAGCATCAACAACGTCGCCAGCGGCAGGTGTCGATGACTCCAGCACTAATGGAATAGCCGGACGTGTGTATTTAACACGGACAGCGGTAATGCGTGTGTCGTAATGCTGGCCATTCTGGAAAGAGACTTGGTAAGCCTTATCTCCATTCGGGCTCCACGACTTCGTAGTGGGATAGAAGGCACCTGGATCACCGATAGCTTTACTCAGGGTTGCGATAGCGCCTTCAAAAACGATAGAGTCCAAAGTATAGCTTTCAGGAACACTAATCGTTAGCGTAGCATTGGTACGCAACGAGAGGGAATAGAAAGAGAACGATTCGTCCTCCTCGGAGACAACATGGTTAATAGCCACGCCCTCCTTGAAGGTCCCCTGTCCGAAACTCATGCTAGCGTCACCACTGTAGATGACCTTGTTCGTGACATTCAGTACATCGCCAGTGCCATTCAAATATGTCAGATCGAGATTTGACAATGGAGGGTCAAAGCGCATGTCAGCAGGTGACTGGAAATCAAAGGTCACCCACGTTGTCACGTCTGCATAAAGATGCATCGCAACAAAGGTGAAGAGACAAAGTAAAACCTTCTTCATGTGTAATTAGAATAAATATTTATTGAAGTTCAGTATCAAACTCATCACCAGCTGTCTTGACGCAGAGCTTCCACTCACCATTCACCCGAACAGGATTGAACATGTACATTGTCGTAGCCGGTTTACCAGTGCCAGAGTGCTCGGCATCAGCAAAAGTCACCTCGTACTTCACGTCGTTACAACCTTCAAGCATGAAAGAGTAGTACTGACGCATATAAGAAAGAACGGGGAAAAGTTTAAACATCCGTTGATAACGTTTAGCAGTAAATTCACTCAACGGCTTAATCTCCTTAGTAGAATCATTGTACTCGAACAAGTTTGCAAGAACCTGATCGTAGTTCTGCTGTTTGAGCTGCTCCATGGCATCGTCGCAGATAGTCAGCATAGCTAGAGTATCCTGGGCAGTAAGTTCAGCACGGAATTCCTCAATCTGCTCTGCGCGAGTAGCATTATCTTTCTTGTTAGAACAAGATGTAATGAAAAGGGTTGCTGTAATCACAGCAATAAAAGAAAATAATACAGAACGTTTCATTGTAATTTAGAGAAAAAAGGAGAGTGCGTCTGCTCTCACGAGACGCACTCTCCAATTAGAGCTTAATTAACTTGGTTTGTCAAATTAATGACGGCCATGCGTTGAGTCGATGTGCCATGTGATCGAAGCGTCGAATGAACCCCACTCGTAGTAGATAGTGATAGGAATCTTGACGTCGAAGACAGTCACGTTCTCACCGTTGTTAGCATAGTAGAATCCACCGAAGATGTGCTTGTAGAACTGCATGTAAGCCTCGATGGGAACCTCCATGAATGCACTCTGGAAGTTGTTAGCATCGTTACCGTCGTTATCCTTGTGGCAGAGACCCCATCCATTATAGGTGTGACCAGCGTAGGTCATGTTCTGAGGAATACCAGGCATACGGTTACCAGCATCGTCCCAGCACTCACCGAAGTAAGCCTTGACAGACGTCATGTACGGCTCGATAGCATAGAGCTTAGCCTTCGTGGTGATGGTGCTCAGCTTCACGAACGTGTTCTCATTAGCCTGATGCATGTTGGTCAGAATAGCCTCTGGACGCATGTCGAGAGCGATACCCTTGACGTTGTAGTAAGCCCAGAACCACCAGTGGTTCTCACCACGGATCACGTCGGGATCATTGTACATGTAGCCCTGACGGTTGTAGTCACCACGCCAGTCGAAGAGATGCAGGTAGTCGAGCAAGAGAATCTTGTTCTCATTGGTGTTAGCATCGATAGCAGGCGTAATAGGCTCAGTGTTCAGGTTGATAGGACGCTCCCATGAGTGCAGCACAGTTGCGATGTTGGGATCCTCATACTTATCCTGCTTCACGAACTTAGCAAGGTTGCAATCTCTCTGAGCAATGACACCGATCCAAGCACGGAACTGCTCGTTCACATACTTACGGGCATTGTCGAAGTCGCAAGTACCATCAGCATTCATCGGGTAGCCAATAGCGTTCAGAACATCGTACAGAACAACATTGTCCTTAGCAGTACCGGCAATGTAGTCGGCCTCAGTTGAACCAACGGGCAGCCAGTGGATGAGCTCCATGCAGCCAGCATCGTCAACGGCAGGTGTGTAGTTGTTGCCAACCTGCTCTGACTTACCACGCTGAGTAGCAGCCACCTTATTGGTGGGACGCAGGAATGCGATAGGAGTCGAGATACCATTGATCTCAGCATAGAGGATTGAGTCATTGAAGACACCAGCATAGCGGATGGTAGTACCGTTCGGAGTCACCTCGTCATCATAGATGATAGCGCAACGCTGCAGAGTCTGCTCGAGAGTAGCCTCGTCCCAATTATGAGTATCGTTCATGGTCTTGATCCAACGCTGGGCGGGCGAGAACTGAGTGCCATCACCATAGACGTTGTCATAGCTACGACGACCATAGACATACTTGCACATCATCTTGTTCCAACGATCAGTGTTCGGCTCGATAAGCCACTTAGCATCGTTCTGACGATAGGTCTTGTTCTGCGGCGTGATGGTATAGGTCTTACCATTCATAGCCTTGATCTGATAGGTCTTCGGTGCGAAGTAGTACTTAATCTTGTCGTTGTTACCGATGGTAGCCTTATTGCCAACCAGCGTGTAGTTGATGAACGAAGGCCATGCCTCGAAGCGAGTGGTAATACCATCACGCGGAGCCTGGATGTCAGCGATGTATGCTGACCAGCCATCAGTTGCGCCGGTTGAGTAGTTATACCAGTAGTTGTCGATCTTCTCCTTGAAGAGGATAGGATTAACCTTTGCACGAGTGATGTTCATGGTCATCTTCACCCAAATGTACGGATAAGGAGCGCTGTAGTTGTCAACGTTGCGATCGCGACCGCTCTTGTCCTTAGCAATGAAGCGGAACCAGCGAGTAACCTTCACAGGCTCATCATTAGCCTTGTCGTGAGTCAGATACTCAATCTCATCGGGAGTGAGCGTCCAGCTGAAGGTGTGGTTGGTTGTACCCTCACCATTGGGGAAGTAAACAGCATTACCGAGCGTAGTGCGATCCTTACCAGTAGCAGCTTCCTCGAATGCATTACCATTCTCGTCAACAGCCGAACCCTTCACAGGAGGCAGACCACCATTACCATAGATATCGGAACCGAAGTTGTACAGGCGGAGCTGATAGCCACGACGGTGTGAGTCAGGAGTAGCAGCATTGGTCTGGAAGGCGAACGGAGTCACGTACATCGTATCGGTCGGATCAACGGGAGTGTCACTCTCGATACAGTCAGCCCAATAGTAGTTGTCGAAGGTGAGAATCTCACTCATGTTCAGCTTCTCATGCAGGATGAGGTTCGAGAACTGGTTCCAGTAGGTCTGGAGCTTGAGCTCATTGCAGCCACCGAAGGTCAGATTAACCTCAGGATAGTTGTCAACATTCAGGTTGTCAGGCGTGTGAGTGATGTGGAGCAGGATGTAGCCGTCGAGCAGCACCTTGCCAGCCTCATTCTTAACCATCACGCGAACCAGAGGCTCACGGTCAACAGATGTGGTGCTCTGAGCCTCGAGGGTCTTCACAGCATTGGGAGTCGGATCAACATTGCGAGCGATAATGACACCAGTCTTACTGATCTTGCCGGCAGTCCAGTCAACGATACCGTTGGTAGCACTCCAGTCAGAGAATGAAGCATAGTGAGAGTCACCCGTGACGTTCGTACTTGCCTGATAGTCAACAAGCTGGAACTCATAGTGCAGACCGAAAGCAGCTTCCTCACCGTAGTTGAACTTCTTAACAACCCAGTGGTTAGCATCGTGCTCACGCTCAATGAGGTTCTCCTTCACATAGTGGATAGCGAGATAGGGACGCAGGTCAACACCGTTGGGATCCATGGCACCCAGCTCAAGAGCTGCACCATCGGGATCGGCAAGAGCCTCCTCAGGTGAATCCCAAACGTGGATACGGTTGTTGACACAAGGAGTTGTACCCAGAGCTGCCCAACCTTCCTCGTCACCATTACGGTTGCCGGGGCCACCCTTGAAGTACTCATCCTTCGGCTCAATGTACTGAGGCTTCTTGTTCCAGATCAGACCCTCAAGCTGAATGCGAGTGGGAACGAGCAGAGCGTAGTCAGAGGTAACCATGTCCTCAGAGCCACTAACATTGTGCAGCTGCAGAGCGATCACGTTGTCCTTGTTGTCCTTGTTGTAGTGGTAGCGACCGATATACTTCGAGTGATTACCGCAGTACCAGCTTCCGAAATAGTCCTCATCAGCAAACACATCCCAGTCATTCGGAGTGTCAGTATTCTTCGTCCAGTCAGCATTGGTAGGATCGCAACCGTTCGGGTTGATGGTGTTATCGGTGGGCCAGGGAGCCAGATTCTCGGGATGAGCAATCTGCAGACCAACTGAGAGCTCGCCCTTAGCATTCTTACCGAACTTAACAGCAGGATAGGTGAAAGCCTTGTTGTTAACGAAGAAGTCCTCAGGAGAGGTGATACCCAGCGAATTAGCAGCAGCACGGGTGTTGAAATAGACAACCTCGGGCTCCAGAACGTTGAACGAAGGAGCGTTGTTGGCGTAATCAACAGCAGAGGTGCTGGGATTCAGGTGATACTGAACCTCCCAAGCGGGACCGTAGATCCACTCCTTGTCGCTAAGATTCGAAACAGTCGAGTAGTCAAAATGATACTTCTTGTTAGCAGGATCCGTAACGTTGGTCTCAATCTGCTTGGTAGCCTCATTGTACCAGCGACCGAGACGGTTGGGGATGTAGTCATTAATCTCACCAGTGATGTCATGGCGGTCGCCATTGACAGCTGCATGGTGGCTGAGATCCTCATAACGGTTGTACTGACGGAGCTGCAGGATAGAGTCGCCAAACCAAGGATACTCAATAGCCTCGATACCATCGAGATAGAGCTTCGGAATGAACACCATGCTCTTCAGGTCAGCGCTCAGGCTGATGGTCACTGTGTTCTGGGGACCAGTACCGCCGCGGACACCGTAGAGAGTCAGCGTGTCACCGTCCTTCACAGCAGTGATAGTGCCGGCAGAAACAAAGCTGATGTTGGTGCTCTCAACGAACTCACCATCCTGGTAGACATCGAAGCAGCCAGTCTCAGCATTGGGAACGTAGTACTTGCCGTTCTGGCCGTTCTGACCAGGAGTGCCGGGAGTGCCTTCGCCGCCCTGGGCGCCAGTAGCATCCTTGCCATCCTTGCCGTCCTTGCCGTCCTTGCCGTCAACGCCGTCTTTACCGTCCTTGCCGTCCTTGCCGTCAACGCCGTCTTTACCGTCTTTACCATCCTTACCGTCCTTACCAAGGGCGTAGTAGTTGGTCTTCACGCCGTCCTGATACCAGAAACCATCGTCACCGATTGTCCAGACGACACCATCCTTACCGTTAGTGCCATTGGTTCCGTTGACACCATTGGTAACATTGAAAGAGTTGCCATTGCTCAGCGTGACCTTCACACCGTCGGCGATCTTGTCAACGCTCGTAATGACAGCACCGCTCTGGATCAAGTTCTGAATGTTCTTGATCGCATCAGCGTTCTTGTCGATTTGCTCTTGTAAGTTGTTGATGTCATCATCGTAATCCTTACAAGACACGAACATGCTCGTGGAAGCAACAACGAATGCCCCCATAAGCAATGTACTAATTAATCTTTTTTTCATACGTGTTGAAATTAAAAAGTAAATAATAATAAAGTTGTTAATACTATAGATCTTTCTTGTCTCTCAAAGCCGCTTTAGGCATGCTAAACACCGCCTTTACGGCTCCCCATTTTGCGCATCTCCCCCGCGGAGACACGTTTTTTGGGTGCAAATATAGTCATATTTTCGAAATCGTGCAAATAATTTTGAAGTTTTTTTTTAAAAACCTGCAAAAAATTGCGTGATTCGGTATTTTTTTTTGTTTTTACCCCCCTAAAACAGCTTTTTTCCTTAGAATTCGGCAGATTTGGGAGTTCTTGGGAACGGAATGACGTCGCGTATGTTCTGCATGCCCGTTACAAAGAGGATAAGGCGCTCGAAACCGAGGCCAAAACCAGCATGCGGGCAGGTGCCCCAGCGCCTTGTGTCGAGGTACCACCACAGCTTGTCGGTCTCCATCTCTCGGTGGTTGATTTCAGCCATGAGCTTGTCGTAGTTTTCCTCACGGACGGAGCCGCCGATAATCTCTCCGATTTGGGGGAAGAGGACATCGGTGCCCTGCATGGTAGGAGCAGGGGCGACGATGCCACGATAGCCAACCGAGGCTGAGGACGCCATAGAAGCAGCGGAGGCGGGGGCAGCGGGGTTCTGCTTCATGTAGAAGGCTTTGATGGCGGAGGGATAGTCAGTCATGATGACAGGTTTGCGGAAATGCTCCTCGACGAGGTAGCGCTCATGCTCTGAGGCGAGGTCATCGCCCCACTGGCAGGGGAACTCGAATTTACGTCCATCGCGTATAGCCTGCTGAAGGATGTCGATGCCCTCAGTGTACGTCAGGCGCACGAAGCTATCCTTGAGCACGCCTTCGAGCCGCTGTATAAGCGTCTTGTCGATCATCTGGTTGAGGAACTGGAGGTCGTCCGCGCAATTGTCGAGAGCCCACTTCACACAATACTTGATAAAGTCTTCCTCGAGGTCCATCAGTCCCTGCTGGTCGAGGAAGGCCACCTCAGGCTCAATCATCCAGAACTCTGCAAGGTGTCGCGGCGTATTGGAGTTCTCAGCGCGGAAGGTCGGTCCAAAAGTATAGATGGCACCGAGGGCCGTTGCGCCGAGCTCACCCTCGAGCTGGCCGCTGACGGTGAGCGACGTCTGTTCACCGAAGAAGTCATCGTCGTAGATAATCTTGCCTTGCTCGTCCTTCTTCAGGTCATAGAGGTTCTTAGTGGTCACCTGGAACATGTTACCGGCGCCTTCGCAGTCGCTGGCAGTGATGAGTGGTGTGTGGAAATAGAAGAAGCCATGCTCATGGAAATAGGTGTGGATGGCCATTGCCATGTTGTGGCGAATGCGCATGACAGCACCGAAGGTGTTAGTGCGGAGGCGCATATGGGCATTCTTACGCATTACCTCGAACGACTGGCCCTTCTTCTGCATGGGATAGTCGTTGCCACAGAGGCCATAAATCTCGATAGAGGTAGCCTGGATTTCAGAGGTCTGCCCAGCTCCCTGACTCTCGACGAGGGTACCAACGGCGCAGATGCACGCACCGGTGGTGACGTCCTTCAGGGTGGCGTTGGCTACGCCGCATACGGGACAGGCTTCCGGGTCGACAACGATCTGGACGTTCTTGATGGTCGAGCCATCGTTCAGTGCGATAAAGTCGACGGCCTTCGAGGAGCGGTGGGTACGCACCCATCCCTTCACACAGACCTCAGAACCGTAGGCTGTGCTTTTTAAAACATCAATTATTTTAGTTCGTTCCATTGTTTTAGCCCCCAAAGTTAGGGGGAAAGGGGTCTGAACAAGCGATTATCAGGCCCTAAACTATATTAATCAGTGGGAATCTGCGCTTGTTCAGACCCCCACCCCCTGTCTTAGGGGGTTCAGCCTATTACTATTCGTATGCGCCCATGCGGAGACGGTCGACTTCCTCTTCGGTGAGGTAACGCCAGTCACCACGCCGCAGGTTCTTCTTGGTGAGTCCGGCAAACTGGACACGGTCGAGCTTGACGACCTTGTAGCCCAAGGACTCAAAAATGCGTCTCACGATACGGTTCTTGCCAGAGTGAATCTCGATGCCCACCTGCTTCTTGTCTACGGCATCGGCATACTGCACGTCGTCGGCCTTGATTTCGCCATCCTCGAGCATGATGCCCTCAGAAATCTGCTGCAGGTCGTGAGCAGTGACGTTACGGTCGAGGTAGACATGATAGATTTTCTTCTTGAGATACTTGGGATGCGTGAGCTTCGAGGCGAGGTCGCCGTCGTTGGTGAGCAGGAGCACGCCCGTGGTGTTACGGTCGAGTCGTCCCACAGGATAGATCCGCTCAGGGCAGGCGTCCTTAACCAGGTCCATGACCGTCTTACGCTGCTGCGGGTCATCGCTGGTAGTGACATAGTCCTTCGGCTTGTTCAGGAGGACGTACACTTTCTTCTCGAGAATGACGGGCTCGTCATGGAGACGTACGACGTCGGTGCGAAGCACCTTCGTACCGAGTTCGGTGACCACCTCGCCATTGACCGTAATGACACCAGCCTGGATTAACTCATCGGCTTCGCGGCGGCTGCACTTGCCAGCATTTGCAAGAAACTTGTTCAAGCGGATGGGCTCGTTGGGGTCGAAGTTCTGCTCCTTATATTCAATGCGTTTTTTCAGGCTGTACTTAGCATTGGGGTCATAGTCAGCGGTGCGGGGGCGATAGCCCTGCTTCTTGGCCGGCTTGCGGGAGCCGTAGCCATTATATGAAGGATAAGAAGCGTTATAGGGGGCATTGGGACGCTGGCCATACTGCTGGCGCTGCTGATAGCCCCCCTGCTGTGGACGCTGCTGATAACTGCCCTGCTGGTGGCCGTACTGCTGACGCTGCTGATAGCCGCCTTGCTGCTGTCCGTACTGCTGACGCGGCTGATAGCCCTGACCCTCAGAATCCTGATTGTAACGAGGACGGTAGCCGCCCTGCTGAGGACGCTGCTGATAGCCACCCTGCTGAGGACGTTGATAATTATTATTATAAGAGGTACGCGGGCGATAAGGTCGCTGCTGAGGCTGGTTCTGCAGCCCAGCTCCGAAACCTTCCGGCCTGAAGCCACTGTCGTCATCCTGGTTCTGTTTGTTGTAAGAAGGACGGTCATAGGCATTTGTACGTGGCGCGCTGTTGTGAATACGCGGCCGTGGCGACCGGCCTACGGGCCGGTAATCTTTCTGGTAGCCCTCACGGGATACATTCTGCTGCTCAGCAGACATGTCGTCGTGTTTTTTCTCGTTTTCGATTTCCATAATCTTTACTTTCTTTTAGTTAAATTGAATGTACTTAGCCTCACGGCTATTTGATTTGAGATTTGAGAGTTGTAAGTTGGGATTTGATAATTAAAGAATTAATATTATATGCCAGTATAATTTGAGGGGGTGATGGTCATCAGTTCCTCTTTGACAGAGGACGAGACATCGAGTGTGTCGATAAAGTCATGGATGCGCTCGGGCGTCATCCGTTCGTTGGTGCGTGTCAGCGCCTTGAGCGTCTCGTATGGATTGGCGTAGCCCTCCCTGCGAAGGATGGTCTGTATGGCCTCGGCCACAACGGCCCATGTATTGTCGAGGTCGGCCTGTAGGCGTTCCTCGTTGAGAATGAGCTTGCGCAGGCCCTTGAGTGTGCTCTGGAAGGCAATGAGCGCATGGCCGATGGGTACGCCGACGTTGCGCAGCACCGTACTATCGGTAAGGTCACGCTGCAGCCGACTCACGGGGAGCTTCTGCGCGAGGAACGCTAACAGGGCGTTAGCCACGCCAAGGTTGCCCTCGCTATTCTCGAAGTCGATGGGGTTCACCTTGTGGGGCATGGCACTAGACCCTACTTCGCCAGCCTTGATGCGCTGTTTGAAATAGTCCATTGAGATATACATCCACACATCGCGGTCGAGATCGATGAGAATGGTGTTGATGCGGCGCAGTGCATCGAAGAGTGCAGCGAGGCAGTCGTAATTGGATATCTGCGTCGTAAACTGCTCACGCTCCAAGCCAAGACGACCGTCCACGAAATCATTAGCGAAAGCCGCCCAATCGATGTAGGGATAAGCCACATGGTGAGCATTGAAGTTGCCTGTGGCCCCACCGAACTTCGCCGTCATGGGGACGTCGCGGAGCTGGCGCAGCTGCTCCTCTAGGCGGTATACATAGACACGCATCTCCTTGCCGAGGCGTGTCGGCGAAGCAGGCTGACCGTGTGTACGTGCGAGCATGGGAATGTTCTTCCAATCCTCAGCGTAGTCGTTAAGCTGCTCGATGACTTCTTCGAGCATAGGAATATAAACATCGTCGAGCGCCTCCTTAATGGATAGAGGTACGCTGGTGTTGTTAATATCCTGTGAAGTGAGGCCGAAATGGATAAACTCCTTGAACTGCGACAATGTCGCAGCATTCGAGGAAGGCTGGTCAGTGCTGGAAGCAGGAGGCAGAAGCTTGTCGAAGCACTCCTTGATGTAGTATTCCACAGCCTTGACGTCATGGTTCGTGACGGTCTCAATGTCCTTCACACGCTGCGCATCAGCTGGGGTGAAGTTCTGGTAGATTGCCCGCAAGTGGGGGAACAACGCATGGTCAAAGTCCTGAAGAGGCGGAAGAGGCAGCTCACAGAGCGCAATGAAATACTCAACCTCAACACGTATGCGATAACGTATGAGGGCGAATTCAGAGAAGTATTCTGCCAGTTTTTCGGTCTTTCCACGGTAGCGGCCGTCTATAGGCGAAATGGCCGTCATCAAGTTCAGTTCCATCTTTGTGACACAGATTATTATCCTTTTCGGTATGCAAAGGTAGTGCAATAAAATAAGAAAAAAGAAGAATGCGAAAAGAATTAAGTTTTTTTAATGACTTCAGCGAAAACTCCTTTTATGATTCTACGTTGGACTTGCTATAGAAAAAGAGGTGCCCCGGCCACTCTTGCGAGACAACCGGGGCGGGGGAAGGGAAGGGGTGTGGGCGCTGACGGATTCGAACCGCCGACCCTCTGCTTGTAAGGCAGATGCTCTAAACCAACTGAGCTAAGCGCCCTTTGCTGTTGAAAGCGGGTGCAAAGGTACGAAGAAATCTTGTATTATCCAAATTTTTTGGCCACTTTTTTCATTTTTCTTTAAAATTATGGTCTCAGATTTGGTTATCTCAATATTATTTATTAGTTTTGCAACGGCAAATCAACGATCAACTCCAGACGACCAATATGAAACGACTCCCCACCCTACTCTGCCTATGTAGCATGGTAACTGCCGTGGCCACAGCCCAAATGGCGCAGCCTTACTACCTGAAGTCGCAGTCAGACCCCGATAACAGTTATGTGAAGCAAGACTTCAACTTGTTCAACCATCTGGACCTGTCGTTCACGGGCGGCACCACAGGCCTCGGCTTCGACCTGGCCTCCCCCATCGGCAACAGCGTGCAATTGCGTGCCGGCTACTCGGCCATGCCACACTGGAGCTACGACATGCACTTCCATGTGCAAGTGGGTGACGACCCTGCCGCCAGCGACTCCAAGTTCCGGCGCCTGTCGGGCCTGCTGGAAGACTTCACTGGCTACAAGGTCAACGACGACGTCCGGATGATTGGTCAGCCGACATACCACCAGCTGAAGCTGATGGTCGACGTGATGCCCTTCCAGAACAAGAACTGGCACCTGACGGCCGGTTTCTTCGTTGGTCCTAAGAAGTTTGCCAAGGCCTTCAACTCTACTGAGGACATGCCGTCACTGGTAGCCGTCGGCATCTATAACAAACTATATGATAAAGTGGTAAGCAGTCCGGTGCTGACCGACCCGAACTATTTTATCAACAACTCCATCGGCGACATTCTTAACGACATTGAAGTGCTGCGTCTACTGATGCCCGGCCGTGACTTCAACGACCTTATCGAGCGTATGGCCGACGAAATGGACCTCGATTTTATCCCTGGCCTAGATCCTAACGACAATATCATCAAGCAAACCTATCAGCGCATTGCCGACTACGGGCGCATGGGCATCCACGTAGGCAACTACAGCCACGACATTCTCTACGATGAGGACGAGTACTACGAGGAGGATGTGCTCTACACTGACAGCGACTGGGAGTGGGGCCCCGATGGCGAGCTAATCATCCACCATCAGGTGGGTGACGTTGAGCACTACAAGGGTGAGGTAAAGCACGCCAAGGGAGAGGTGAAGTACCATAAGGGCGACCCCTACATGATGACGCCCGACGAGAACTCGATGGTGCGTGCCGACTGGATTGTAGACAATTTTCGGCCATACCTCGGATTTGGCTACGGTGGCCGGCTGATGAAGAACGATGACCGTTGGAAGATCTCGTTCGACTGTGGAGCGATGTTTTGGGGTGGCACGCCACGCATCGTCACCCACGAGGGCATCGACCTGTGTTGCGACGTTGAGGACATCAGCGGTGACGTCGGAAGGCGCGTCAAGTTTTTTAAGAAGTTCAAGGCATTCCCCGTACTGGAACTGAGAATTACATACCGACTTTGGTAGGGGATTGAAAATAAAATCTCGATAATTGCGAGTTTATTCTCGGGAATTGCAAGCTAATTCTCGAGAATTGCGAGTTTATTCTCGGGAATTGTGAGTTTATTCTCGGGAATTGCAAGCTAATTCTCGAGAATTGTGAGTTTATTCTCGGGAATTGCGAAAAAAAAAGGGTGGATATAGAAAAAACAAAAAGTATTTGAGTTAACAAAAAAACATCCCGCTCATCCCGCTCATCCCGCTCCTAAATTTAGGCGCGGGATGAGCGGGATGAGCGGGATAATTTTCAGTTTACTTTAATACAACTTTACGTCCGTTGATGATGTAAACGCCGCGTGGCAGGTCGTTGACGACCGTCACCTGAGAGCGGAGCTTGCGCCCTGCGAGCGAATAGACATCGACGGGGCGAGTGAAGGTGACAGCGCTGATGCCTTCGACCTCCTTGACGGTGAGTTTACCGTTGACATAGGTAAAGGTGTAGTTCTTCGCCTCACCACCGCTGAGCGTGATGGCATACTCACCGACGGGGCTGTCAGCCTTTGCCTCACAGGCAATCACCGGCTTGACGGTCACCACCTCCTCAGTGTCACCATTGCGGAAGCCCTCGTAGGTAACGACGAACTCAGGATTGTCCTCGCCCAGGAAGCGCTCATAATCACCGACGGTTGCGGTCAGCGGAGCCGGCGTGATAGTCAGCGTGCCAGCGACAAGGTGGAGCTGCGGATAGCTGATGATACCTGCGCTAATCGTGATGGCATAGGTGCCAGCATCCGACTTGCTCGTGGCCTCACAGCTGATGACAGGCTCACCCTCGACGGTGCCGCCTTCCACCTTGTAGGTGAACGTAGGCAGTTCGTCGCCATAGACCATTTCAGCGTCGTTGACGGTAATGGTGATTACATTAGCGGCGGTGATAGTGAGCTTGCCAGGCACGTAGGTGATGGCGTAGTTCTGTGCCTCCGCACCGCTGACAGTCACCTCATATTCACCCGGTTCATTGCTGTCGGGTGCATCGGTAGCGAACTCCGGCTGCTTGGTGAGCACGGCCTCCGTCTCGTCGTTCTTAAAGCCCTCGTAAGTAGCTTTAAATGCAGGACGCGGGTCGGTCTGCGTCATCGTGTACTCGCCGGCCTTGATAGTCAGCGGAGCCGGCGTGATAGTCAGCGTGCCATTAGTGAGCACCAGGTTCGGATAGGTAATCGTGCCTGCCTCCACTGTGATGACATATTCGCCCACGGGCGACTGGCTGGTGGCGTCACAAGAAATGACGGGTGTACCCTCAATGGTTCCTCCACTAACGGTGTACTTCAACTCAGGCAGGGCGTCACCATAGACCATCGATACATCCTCGACGGTGATGGATATGGCATCAGCATCAGTGATAACGAGCTTGCCATGCACGTAAGTGAAGTCATAGTTGACGGCCTCGGCACCACTGACAGTCACATCATACGTACCAGGTATGTTGTCGGCAGGGGCTGTAGTGGCAAACTCCGGCTGCTTGGTGAGCACGGTCTCCGTCTCGTCGTTCTTAAAGCCGCTATAGGTGGCCTTAAATGTCGGGCGCGGGTCGGTCTGTTTCATCGTGTACGTGCCGGCGTTGACAGTCAGCATAGCCTTCGTAACAGTCAACTTGGCGTTAACTGCGGCAAGACGCGGGTAGCTGATGCCAGAGAGATCGACTACAATGTCGTACTCGCCGACTGTCGACTGGCTGCTGGCCGTAGTGGTAAGCGTCGGTTTGCCAGGCAGCGTGCCGCCCTCGACCGTATAGGTCAGTTCAGGAACAGCATCGCCATAAACCATCGACTTGGCAGCAGCTTTCACCGTGATGGTGGGTGCCTGAGTGATGGTCAGCGTACCGTTGACAAATGACAATGCATAGTTCTTGGCAGCGGCTCCGGCCACGGCAATGGCATAAGTGCCTGGTGCCTTGTCAGCAGGTACATCGCAGGTCAGCGTGGGCTTCGTAGTGAGTACACTCTCGTCCTGACCGTTCTTCCAACCGCTATACGTAGCCTCGAAAGTGGGCAGGGCGTCGGTCTCGACGATGGTGTAGCTCTTAGCTGTCACCGTCAGAGGCGCCTGGTTGATGGTCAGCTTAGCGTTCACGGTCTTCAGGTTCGGGTAATTGATGCCCGAGACATCAACAGTGATGTCGTACTGGCCAACATCGCTACTCTTCGTAGCCGAGCAGACAAGCTTCGGCGTGCCGGGAAGCGTTCCGCCAGAGACCTCGTAGGTCAGCTGTGGCACATCGTCTCCATACACCATCGAAGCGGCATTAGCGGTGATGGTGATGGCAGATGCCTCAGTGATGGTGAGTGTACCCTCACCATACGTTATAGCATAGTTGCTTGCTGCAGCTCCTGAAGCCGTAATCTTGTACGTGCCAGGCGTCTTGTCGGCAGGTGCATTTGTCGTGAACGTCGGCTGTGACGTCAGCACTGCGCTGGTCTCATTGTTCTTAAAACCAGAATAGTCAGCTTCAAAAGTGGGAAGCGGCTCATTCTGCTTAATGGTATAGCTGCGCGGCGTAATCTTCAGGTCGGCCTGCGTGACAGTCAGCGTGCCGTTCTGGAGGTTCACGGTGCCGTTAGTGAGACCACCTTTGGCAATAGTGATGGGATATGTGCCAACGGGCGAAGTCTCGTTAGCCGAAGTAGAAAGTGTCGGGTCTCCACCCTGCTTCGAACCTTCAACGACGGAATAGGTCAGCGTTGGGTTTGCCTCACCGTATTTTCGGCTCTTGTCGTCGGCCTTGACAGTGACTGAGCTTGCCGTCTTCTTATATTCTTCATACTCAGCCTCAGTCATAAGTACCAAGTCATCGGGTGCGCCACTAACATACAAGTATGCGGAGTTGGCAGGAATCGTATAGAGAGGACGATCACCCGTCTCATTGCCATTACCGTCGTAGTACTTTGCAGCATGATAGGACATTTCCTCCTTGGCTTTCTTCACGAAACCGAGCTTACCGCTCTTTGTGACGCCTAAGATACGCATGACATCAGGATTGTACTCGACAAAGTGCATGTGATAGTAGCTCTTTGCACAGTCGAAGTAAGTGCCTTTCAACATATTAGTGGACTTAAGGGCACTAACAGTGCTGGGCGGGATGAGTGAGAGCTTATTGTTAACTGGTTCGGCGGAAGAACACTTCACAAAAATCGGTGTGTTCTCAGGGACTTTGTCAGTAATCTCCTTATAGACAGCGACGCCTAAAGCCTTATCAACATTTGAGACGTAGTAAGCATGCATATTAGCGCCCGAAAACGAGAAGGCGAACGAAGCGAAGAAAGTCAAATAATGATCAGAGCCAACCGAAAGTGTCGGCTTCATGCCAAAGTAGAAGCCGTCGTTCTGATTGATGGGCTTGCAATTCCATTTTGAGAGGTCACTGCTACCATTCTCATGGGTAGTGATGGGTGTGCCATCTGCCAGACCTTTGCGACCTGATGTATTGTCAGCAAGGTAGAGCGTGGCACCATAAGCAGAACCGTAGGCCCAGTAGGTGCCAGGCGTCGATGAGTTAGCCACGGTAAGGTGAGCAGAAGTCAGAGCGTAAGTATCAATACCCTGACCATAGAAGTCCAGCTGTGAAGCGTTGCCTCCTACCGTTTTGACATAAAGAACAGTTGCAGGATCCCAAACAACACGAGAAAAGCGCTCAGCATCGTTGGCATATTTCACCTGAGTGCCATTGGCATCGACATAGGCAGATCCATAGCCAACAACGGCAGCTATATCGATGTCCGTGCCACGCCGACCGCCACTGGGGTCAATGACAGCCAGATAGCGACTTGAAGAATAATTCTGTACACGGTAGTATCCGTCTCCTGAAAACTGTGCGTGTGCCGTTACCGCAAAAAATGCGGCTAATGAAACAAAAAAAAACTTTTTCATAGAGTGTTATCGCTGATTATTAAGAAAATGCCGGCCTACATTCTACGAATAGAATGTAAGGCCAGCATTAATTCAGTGTTAAGGAAACCACGGTTTACTCAGCAATACAGATGCTGACGCGGTTCTGGTCGTTCTCAGCGAACGGCTGCTCGGTGTCACCCTTACTGTCGGTAACGATACGGCTGGGATCGATGCCGCAGACCTTCTGCAGAGCGTCGTTGACAGCCTTCGAGCGCTGCTGACCTAAGCGGGCGTTGATCTTAGCATTACCCGTGCCCTTATCAGCATAGCCAGTGATAGCAACCTTTGCATTGGGGTTCTGGTTGAGGTAGATAGCGATGTCGTAGACCTTCTTCATCTCCTCAGCAGAAATCTTATAGCTGTTGATGGTGAAGAAAATGTCGCGACGCAGCGGCTCAACAACGATAGGCTTCTCAATGTAGACGGGCTTCTCAACAATCTTCTCAACGTCGCGGTCGACATAGACAATCTCGGGCTTCAGCGGCTCGACAATGCGCTCCGTGTAGTTCTTACCAAGATTAATCTTCACACCGGCCAGAGCGGTGAAATACCAGTCGGCATTGCCTGCCTTCTTCGAGTTCCAGTTGTCGGGGAGCACGTTAGCACCAAACTCGAGGTTCAGGGCCACGTTCTCAGTGAGGCGGAAGTCGGCCATAGCGCCGAACTGTGCCTGGAAGTTCACCTTCGAACCATCCCAGTAGAGTTCAAACGGCTCGTAGTCGAAGCCCTTCATATAAGAAGGTACACCTGCATACTCGGCAAGCATCTTAGTGCGAAGCTCACCAGCCTCGTCGTTACCCCAACCGATATTAGCTCCAATGCCACCGAAGAGGCTGAAGTTGAAGACGCGCTTGGGATTGAAACCTGCAACGGCATTGCTGACATTGAAGGTCAGGTCGAGCTTAGGAGCGATATAGCTCCAAGTGTACATGTTTCCCTTAAGGAAAGAGACATCGAGTCCGTTCTTGGCCTTCCAGCCATTGACACCCAGGCGGGCGCCTAACCACTCGTTGAAGTTATAGCCAACGGCAGCCTGAACATTATACCTCAGCAGGTCGCTGAAATCAACCTCACCACGGTGCCACATGACGCCAAGCGGCTGAATGGTGACATACCAATGCGGCTGGAAGTCATACTCCACGGTCGGCTCTTGCTGCTGGCCCTGTGCCGATGCTGAGATAAATCCCAGCATCAGCATCGAGGTCATAATCAATTTCTTTATCTTCATAAGTCTTTTTCTTCTCTTTTATCGTTAAAAACTTCTGATGTTAAATCACGTGGTCCCAGACTTAGAACTGGATGTAGTACTTCTTAGTCATGTTCTTGCCATTGAAGTCAAGGGCAGAGTACATGATCTCGTACTTGTAGCCAGCCTTACCAGTGAACTCAATCACCTGCTTGTTGCCCTCGGTGACCTCCATCATCTCGGCCTGACCGTTAGCGCTCTTCAGCTCGCTGAGGCAAGCAGCGTCACCGTCCTTGGCATTCTTCGACTCGTCGGCAACGTTCCAAACGTTGGTCACAGCCACGAACTTCTTGTAGCACGGTGAAAGGATGTCAGCATTGAAGGTAGTAGGCATAATCTTGATGGTCGAGTTCTGAGCGATGGTCGGGCGCTTAGCTGACATGCGAACGCGGGTGTAGGCATTACCATCCTTGATGAAGAGCACGGTCTTCAGGTAGTCGTTAGGATCGAGGTAGCGCACCATACGCTTGTTGAACATGTTCACATACTTCATGATGAAGTCCTCAGCACGGTCGGCATAGCCCTCAACACGATCCTCGAGACCATTGATGAGGTCGAGCATATCCTTGAAGGTCTTCGAATCGAGGAAGTCCTGAATGTAAGCAACACCGTCGTTGATAGGATCGCCCATGTCATTGTAGAGGCGCTCGAACTCCCAGCGGAGATTGATCTTAACATAGATGTAGTTCTCACCCTTGAAACCGTAGACCTCAGCCTCGACCCACTTGTCGGCTTCATTGTCCCATACATAGACAGTCTCATTGAAGTCCTTCGTGTTCATCAGGTCAATCTTGATGGCTGAAACGGCCTCCACCAGCGAGTTGTCCTCTGAGAACGGCTTAACAGTGAACTTGTCCCAATCGAAGTTGTCAATCTTAGCCTGAATACCAGCGATGTCGAGCTTCTCAAGAGCTTTCTTGAGGGCATCCATCACCTTGCCACGAACGTCGTCGATGAATGTTTCAAATTGCTCGAGACCGGGCACATTGTCCTGCTTGTAGCTTGCCAGAGGCACTGAGTAGAAGCCGAGAGGCTTCACCATGGTAGCGGCGAGTGAGTAGTCAGAGTAGACCTGGCTACCATCCTCACGCTCAACAGCCACGCAGTAGCGGGGGAGAACATCCTTAGCCTCATCATAGATAGTGGTCACGATCTTCGTGACATCGAAGCCCTTCGTGCGGAAGTCCTTCAGGTCGGAAGCCAGATCCTTGAGAGAGCTGAAATCCAAGTTGGCCTTCATCTGGTCCATCTTAGCAGGATCGACCTCAGCGTCAGCCTCATAGAAGGCGGTGCCAGCGCGGGTGTAACCAAACTTGAGCTCATGATCAGACTTCTTGACGTTCTTCAGGCTCAGAGGAACAACTCTTCCAGTGCTTGTCTGAACGCTCAGCTTATCGTCCAGGCCAGTGAAGTTAACAGTGTTGGGGTTGATGGTCATATAGAGCTTACCAGCATTGGCGTCCTTGCCCTCATCCTTACCATAGTACAGTGTACCAGCAGGCTTCTCATACCAGCCATTGAAACCGCAAGCCTCAAGAATCTGGATGTCGCTTTCCTTCATAACCTTCTCCTTCGGATTAGCCAGATAGGCGCTACCGTAGTCGGGGAACGAGATGTCGCTCGTAGCATAGCCATGATAAGCAGCCAGCACGTTGAGGGTCACACCAACAGGAAGAGCACCTTCACCGAGAACGGGGCTGAAAGCACCATTCAGCGTCACGCTGGTGACGAGCTTGGCAAGAGCTTCCTTGATAGCATTGTCGACATAGGTAGTGGTGGCCATGTCCTTCAGCTTCTCGTTAATTTCTTCGATAGCCTGATCCTGTTTCTCATTCTTCTCCTTCTCTTTATCAATCTGCTCCTGAAGGGCATCCGAAGCCTTCTTGATGGCATCATTCATTTCTCCATGAGTCACAAAGTCGCTCACATCGGGCAAAGCAGCGGCGATAAGATCCTTCACCTTCTGCTCGTCAAGACCGCACTCACAGTTCTTCAGATCTTTAATCTTGTTCTCAAGCTCCTTAACTCTGTTCTCAAGGTCGCTAAAGTCACCATGTTGCAGACCCTTAAGGCTGTCAACGTCATGCTTCAGACGTTCGACGAGTTCCTTGTTAGCCTCCACCCAATTGTTGGCGCTCTCGGCTTCTGCGGCCACCTTAATGAGGTCGATGTCCTTGTACAGATTGTACCAACTTAACACTGCATTGTAGGTACCGCTGAGTGTCTCGAGCAGATCCTTATACTTGGCGTCGAAAGCTTCGAGGTCCTCAACACGCTTTGTCAGGTCAGCAAGGTCACAAGCGCACTGGCCAGTTCCAACCTGCAGGCTGTATACATAGTTGACCAGCGAGTCGATGGTAACACCGTTATTGCCGAACGGATTGGTCTTCACCCATTCCTGAATCTTGGTCTCCATCTTACCAAGTTCTTTAGCGACATAGTCAACCATTTCCTTCTGCGTCACATAGCTTTCAAGCAGCTTGTCAATCTGTTCCTTGTTGTAGTAGTTACCACCATTCTCAACATTGATGAGGAACATAATCTGCTCAATAGTGAGCAGGTTGCACTCACACTGCTTGATGCTGGCGAGCATCTCGTCAATCTGGCCCTTGGTGTAGTAGTTCTGGAGAATCCAGAAGATCTCGTACTTAGTGTAGTACTCCTTCAGCATCAGCTTGACAATCTCCTTCACCTGGTCAGCAGTAAGACCGCCACCTTCGCCACCACCAGTGATGAGGTTCAGGATCTCCTCCTTGGTGTAGTAGTTGTTGAAGATGCTGTCAATATCTTCCTTGGTGTAGAACTTGTTCGTGAGATTGTTGATGAGATTCAGCACTTCGTCCTTGGTGTAGAAGTTCTGAGTGAGGTACTCATTCGTCACATAGTTCTTCAGAAGATTCTCGACCTCAGTCTTGGTGTAGTACTCCTTCAGGAGGTTGTTGACGATGGTGTTAACATCACCTTCAGTTGTGAAATTGTTGGTCGTAAGATACTGATTGATAATCTGGATGATGTCTTCTTTCGTGAAGCCATCTTCCTTGCACTTACAGCCGTACTGCTGAATAAATTGGTCAATCTCAGACTTAGTGTAGAACTTGTTGTCGATCTCGTTCTTGGTGTAGAAGAGCTCCTTAGCACCATTCACAGTGAGGTAGTCCGTGGGAGCGTCAGAAATCTTCAGGTACAGCTTCAACTGTTCCTCAACCCAGCCCTTGATGTCGCCGCACTTGCACTGACCATCCTTGAGCTCGTCAATTTGACGCTGAAGATCAGCGATTTCAAGATCGATAAGTCTCTTCAACTCCGTGTTGGAGTCGATCACTTTCTGCTGCATCTCCAGAAAACGGTCGTCCTCATGGTCGGTGCAAGCCACAAAAGAACCTACGGTAGCCACAGAAAGGGCTGCCATAAGCATGCCATTGATAAATTTCTTTTTCATGAACATAGAATTTATTATTAAAAAGTTATTGATCAATATATATATTTGTACAAAATCCGCCGCAAAATTAAGCATTTTTTTATTATCCTCCAAATTTTTTTCTACTTTTTTCTCAAAAAAGGCCTATAATTTGCCAAAATACAGTATTTTATCCACTAAAGAGGCGGTCAAAGTCCTGTTGAGGGAGTATTGAGAGTATCAGATGGCCATCCGGCGTATGGTTTACATCGGAGCAGAGGAAAAGCTCGTTGACAAGCCGCTCCATCTCTTCGTTGGTAAGCACCTGACCGTAGGTGATGGCGGCATGCCGAGCCATGCTGAGTGCCAACGGGGCATACAGATCACCATCTGGCGTGGCCGTTCTCTCGGCAGCGTCGGCCACCATATTCCGAATGAGTATCTGTGGGTCGGTGCCATCAAGCCCGGCAGGTATGCCATTGACGGCATAGCTGCCACCTCCCAGCGGACTGATATCGAAGCCGACAGCGAGAAGCTGGGGTAACAGCTGTTGCATAACGACAGTCTCAGAGGGCGGGAACTGCAGCACATCGGGGAAGAGCACCTGCTGGGTGGCAGCAGTGTGCTGGCGAGCAGCAGCGAGATAGTGTTCGTAGCGGATGCGAATGTCGGCCCGGTGTTGGTCGATGATCATCAATCCCGACTTGACAGCTGTCATGATGTAGCGCGCCTTGTACTGATAGTGAACGGGCGAGCGGTCGGCAGGAGAAGCCGGTGACAACGAGGGGGAAGAGGTCACAACGGCTGGGCTGGTAGTGCCAAGGTCGAGAGAAAGGTCGATAGGAGGGTCGATAGGCGGCGCGACAACGGTATCGCAACCTTCGCGGGAAGTCCGGTCAGAAAGAGAAGCCCTCTCTTTGGTATTGTCGAAGGGGTTGTAGGCAGGGTTATACGCCACGTGGGGCATCTGCACAGCATTGAGGGTGGGGTCGAAAACGGGGATGTCGGGCCTGCCTTCGGTATCGAAGTCGATAGTTGGCACATCGCAGAAGCGCCCGATGGCATCCTTGACGGCCGCCGCCAGAATCTGAAAGATGTCCTGCTCGTTCTCAAACTTGATCTCCATCTTCGTTGGATGGATGTTCACATCAATGTTGGCAGGGGCCACATCGAAATAGATGAAATAAGGAATGAGCATGCCCGTCGGCACCAGACGCTCGAATGCCCCAATGACTGCCTTATGGAAATAGGCATGCTTCATGTAGCGCCCGTTGACGAAGAAGTAGTTATGGGCACCTTTACGGCGGGCTGACTCTGGCTTACCCACAAAGCCAGTGATACGGCAGAGCATCGTGTCGACCTCCACTGGCAGCAGGTCCTGATTGAGACGCTTACCGAAGACATCGGCGATGCGCTGACGAAGGGAGCCAGCACGGAGGTTCAGCAACTCCTGCCCGTTACTATACATAGAAAAGGCGATATCGGGGTAGACCAGCACGATACGCTCGAAGGCCGTGAGAATATTGTTCAGCTCCGTGGCGTTCGTCTTTAGGAACTTGCGGCGTGCCGGTACGTTGAAGAACAGGTTCTCGACTTTGAAATTACTGCCCACCGGGCACGAAGTCGGTTCCTGGCCAATGACATGAGAGCCATGGATGGTCAGGCGGGTGCCGATGTCGTCGGAAGCCATCCGCGTTGTCAGTTCTACCTGAGCAACGGCGGCTATGGAGGGCAACGCCTCGCCACGGAAGCCCATCGTATGAAGCGCAAAGAGATCGTCGGCCTGTCGGATCTTGGAAGTGGCATGGCGCTCAAAAGCCAGACGAGCATCGGTCTCAGACATGCCACAACCGTCGTCGATGACTTGAATAGTGGTACGTCCGGCATCGACTACCAGTACCCGTATGTTGTGTGCTCCGGCATCAATGGCATTCTCAACGAGTTCTTTGATGACGGAGGCAGGACGCTGAATCACTTCGCCGGCGGCGATTTGATTAGCGACGGAGTCTGGAAGTAGATGTATGATGTCGGGCATTTATTGGGGGAGTTAGGGGGAATCCTTGAGGAGTTAAGGGGAGTTAGGGGGGGAATCCTTGAGGAGTTAAGGGGAGTTAAGAGGAGTTAGGGGGAGTTAGGGGACGATAGTTTTGAGCCGAGGGAGTCTACTGTGAGGGAGTCGGCGGGTGGAGAAGCGACTGTGAGGGAGTCGGCAGGTGGAGCGACTGTGAGGGAGTCGGCGGGAGAAGCGACGGAAAGGGAGTCAGCGACAGCAGGAACGGCTGGCAAATGAGTATTTGAGCGCGGCGGTTCACGTCGTTTCTGCGGTTTCAGCTCCGTTCCGGCGTTTTTGGGGCGCCAATTGAAAATGTCGTCCTTCGATACTGGTCGCACGTAGTCGAACCATGCGAAGCCTTCAATGAATCGCTTGTTCGGTGGTATCTGTGAGAGCGGGTACATCACACCATCGCTCTTGGGTGCCCATATACGTTCCAGCTTTTTCTGTTCCATGAACATGCGCAACTCGCTGGTCTCCATCGAGACCAACCCCACGTAAGAACTGTCGCTCTTCTCCTCGGGGTAATAAGCCACGAGCACATTGTCTTTCGCCTGTGCCTCGTGCATCTCACCGCCTACAAAGAAGGCGAACATCTCTTTCGACGACACCTGATTATACAAGTCCTTCACTGGCAGTTGCTCGATGGAAAACGCCTGGTCGATGACGTGGGCATGGTCGATGACCGAGTCCTTCATAAACACCTCAATGACCTCGCCGAACAACTGCTGGTTGACATTCCACACGATGGGGTCGCGATAAAGCGTCATGCTGGAGTCGCGGGAGGAGTATACAAGGGAGTCGCACACGGCTTGTATATCAATACGGTACGCGCGTACCTTATTATACGCGTGTATAACACGATAGACAGAGTCGGTATTGAGGTTAAACGAGAACACTTTGAACGTGTCAGCATGCATAAACAGTGTGTCACGCTGCGAGAAGTCGATGGCCACAGCGCTATCAGTACACAGCGCATAGCCAATGCTGTCCTCATAGTATCCATAGTTGCACAGCAGGATATTCTTATTGACAGAATCCTTAAACTCCACATTGCGGAAAGCCTCACTGATGCCCGTATGGCCGTCGTGCCACAGGCTGTCACCGACGAGTATGCGCCCCTGGTTATCCAGACGCGAACGGTTAAGGAGTTCGGCCTGTTCAGTGATGGTGTTGTAGAAACCCATCTCGGAATAGATGTGGCTCTGTCCGGAAATGATGTCCGATGGTCCCACGATGTGTGCCTTCTTCAACCGGGTATCGTAATAGAGGGAGTCAGTCGTCAGCCGGAACTGCTTGTCGTTCATCTTCACATCGTAGTAGAAGATGGCCAACTTAGTGTCCGTGTGATACTCGCCCCAGTCGCTGGTCAGCGTCGTGCCGTTATCCACCAGTTTGCCGCCCTCCTCAAAATAGCCCATGTTCCAAAGACGGTCGTAGAAGAGCGAGTCTGTGTAAAGAGTCGTCGAGCGGTTTTTAAGCACCACATTGTGAAGGGCCTGCATCAGCTGTTCGTTACCGTCGTAATAGCCATAGTCACTGTGGAGTGAGAGCGTGTCGCCCTGCAACATACGCACATGGCCAAAGGCCTCGAAAGAGTTCGAAGCCTCAAAGAAGTTTGCGCTGTCGCAATAGAGGCGTGCACCGGCATGTTCAAACTGCACATGCCCTGTCAGCACCTGTGCGTCGTTGTTCTTCCAGCGGTCATAACGCAGCTCGTCGGCATGGACAAGGTAGACGCGGGAGGCGTCAGGCTTCTTCCGCTTAGGTGCCGAAGGCTGCGACAATGTTTCAGCATACGAGAAAATGCCGGACAGCAGGAGTGCCGCCGCAGCAACGAACAATAGAACGCACAGGGGATGTCGAGTCATCGTATCCAACCTTGGTATTCAAACTCACAGTCGCAATAGTGGTCGTTCAGATGGACATAGGTGCTCTGAATCTTCTTGACGACCCAGTCGTGAAGGAAGTCGGCACGCCGTCTCTCCAACACCATGTCCTTCATCACCTGAAAGTCTTCGGTGATGGTCGCCTTATGGCCCTCGGTGCGGCTCTTGAGCTTAGCAATGACACAAACAGTCTTTCCATGCTCATTAATCATCTGAAACGCCTTCGAGATTTGACCAACCTGCAGTGTGTCAACAACTTTAGCAACCTCCGGCGGCAGGTCCTTCAGTTGGAATCGCGACGTTTGCCCATTCTCCGAGCGATTAGCCATCAAGCCTTTGTTATTGCGTGTGTCCTTATCGTCGGAGATGACGGTCGCCCCCTCTTCGAAAGTGAAGTCACCCTTACGGATAGCCATGGCAATAGAGTCGAGGCGCACCAGTGACTGCTCGACGGCCGAGTCTGACACGATGGGCTTTCGGAGGATATGTCGCACTTTGATTTTGTCACCACGCTTGTCAACGAGCTGGATGATGTGGAAGCCGAACTCCGACTCGACGATTTTCGAAATTTTCTTCGGATCGGTCAAGTTGAAGGCCACAGCGGCAAAGGCCGGGTCGAGGAGTCCACGCCCTACATAGTCCATTTCACCACCATTACGACTGGAGCCAGGGTCTTCAGAATAGAGGCGCGCCAGATTCTGGAACGTCGCCTCGCCCTTGTTCACGCGCTCGGTATATTCACGCAGCTCATCCTTCACCCGGTTGATTTCCTCGGGTGCGATCTTCGGCGTCTGAGCAATAATCTGCACCTCTACCTCCGTCGGCACGTATGGAATGCTGTCCTCTGGCAGGTCACGGAAGTAGCGGCGTACCTCTGCGGGCGTCACATTGATGTCCTTGACCAGTTTTTCCTTCATACGCTGAATCAACATCTGGTCGCGCAAGTCGTCGTGCATGGCCTGCCGGATTTGCGATATGCTCTGCTTGCGGTATTCCTCTAACTTCTCGCGCGAGCCTATCTGCGACACCATGTAGTCCACGCGTGCCTCCGTCTGCTGCGAGATCTCGGCCTCCGTCACCTCAATGCTGTCGATGGCAGCCTGGTGGAGGAAGAGCTTCTGCACGGCCAGCTGCTCAGGAATGGCGCAGTCAGGATTACCCTTCCACCGTTGCCCTTCCATAGCGGCCTGTATGCGTGTGATTTCAACGTCGCTCTTAAGAATTGCCTCATCGCCAACAACCCAGATGACCTCGTCCACGATGTTGGCAAGCGAATCGGTGGGAGCGGGCATCAGCTCGCGGGCCACAACGATGTTGCTGCCTACGAGGAAGGCAAGGAAGAAGAAAAGCAGGCGTTTCATTCGTGGTTGTTTACGGTTTTGAGCACTTCCTGGTCAACGGAGAAGGTGTACTTGCGACGCAGCTGAGCCACCCACTCCTTCTCGAGCATCTCCTGGTAGTCGGCAACGACGAGACCACGCACGTCAGTGTAGTCCTCGGGTCCCTTCTTCAGCATCTTACCGAAAGTGGCGTCGATAGGATAGTCCTTCAGTTTAGTGACGGTGGTATCCTTATGGAAGACAACGCTGTCGATGAGTGCATTGTCACCCTTCTTGAAGATACCCTTTTCCACACGGATGCGGATAACCGAGTCAGAATTGAAAGTGGTGCGCAATGCGTCAGCCCACTTGTCGAAAGCCAGCTTCTTAACGCAGTCGGCCACAGCCTTCACGTCGCCCTGCTCCTTCACATGGTAGGCCATACCCTTGAAGCGTGGCTCATCCCAATTGTACCTCTTCTTGTTCTTCTTGAAGAACTTGGCGAGGCCAGCCTCGTCCTTGGCTGCCTTGTCCCACACCAGCTTATTGCTGATTTCATAGAGCAGCAGACCGTCGTGGTATTCCTTGATAAGGTATTTCAACTCGCTGTCGTTGGCCGACAGCTCGTTAGCCTTCTGCTCCATAAACTGCTCCTTCGTCAGAGCGCCATTGCTTTCTTCCACCATCTTGTCAATCTTCTGCATGGCAATCTGGTCGCGCATGTTACGCTGCTCCATGAACTTCAGGATATTATCGTGGTGGAACTCATAAGGCTCCAGTTGCTTACGCTCGTCCATCTTAATGATGTGATAGCCGAACGACGACTGTACAATGCCAGACATCTCGCCGGGCTGCAGGGCAAAGGCTGCATCCTCATACTCCTTCACGAACTGTCCACGCTGTACAAACGGCAGCTGACCGCCGTTGCGAGCCGACCCAGGATCCTGTGAGAGTTTAGTGGCCAGCTCAGCAAAGTCGGCACCGTCTTTCAGAGCTTTGTAGATGGAGTCGGCACGAAGTTTCACCTCGTCCCACTTCTCCTTAGGAGCCTGCTGATCGACACGGAGCAGAATGTGCGATGTCTTGATGAGTCCGTCGGGGCCGATACGCTCCACCGTCTCATCATAGATTTTCTTGGCCTGAGCCTCCATGTCCTCGTCGGTGACGAGCATTGGGCGCACCTGCTGATCGCGGTACTGTGCAAACTCATCCTGGTACGACTTCAGTGTGTCGTACTTCGCATCGAGTGCGGCACACACCTTCAGCTTATAATTGATAAAGAGGTCAACATAGTCGTCAATCGACTTCTTGTCAATGACGCCCTCAGAATTGTTTTTGTTATAAGAATACTCAAACTCCGAGCGGAGCACGGGCTCGCCATTGACTGTCATGACAACGGGGTCGGACGTCTGTGCAGCTGCTGCCATGCTGATAAGCAGCGAAGCGAAAAGTGTTTTCAGTTTCATCGTAAATAATAATGTTATTGTAGAAAAGTATAGAAACTATCATTTAATCAGTGGGGCGGCTGTAGTTCGGTGCCTCACTGGTGATGGTGATGTCGTGTGGATGACTCTCGTTGACACCTGCGTTGGTGATACGAGTGAAGCGGGCCTCGTGCAGATGCTCGATATCAGGAGCACCACAGTAGCCCATGCCCGAGCGCAGACCACCAATGAGCTGGTAGATGACCTCCTGGACCGTGCCCTTGTACGGCACGCGGCCAGCGATGCCTTCCGGCACCAGCTTCTTCACATCCTTTGTGTCAGCCTGGAAGTAGCGGTCCTTCGAGCCGTGCTCCATAGCCTCGAGCGAGCCCATGCCACGATAGCTCTTGAACTTACGACCATTATATATAATAGTGTCGCCGGGACTCTCCTCAGTGCCAGCCACCAGCGAGCCAATCATCACACTGGAGCCGCCGGCAGCCAGAGCCTTCACCACGTCGCCCGAGTAGCGGAGTCCGCCATCGGCAATGAGCGGCACGTCGGTGCCCTTCAGGGCGCTGTACACATCGTAGACTGCCGACAGCTGTGGCACGCCAACGCCAGCCACGACACGCGTCGTGCAGATAGAGCCAGGACCAATGCCCACTTTCACTGCATCGGCACCGTTGTCTACCAACATGCGAGCAGCTTCGCCCGTAGCGACGTTGCCCACCACGATATCGATGGAAGGGAAGGCAGCCTTTGCCTCGCGCAACTTTTCGATGACACCCTTGGAGTGGCCGTGAGCCGTATCGATGACGATAGCGTCGACGCCAGCGTCAACCAGTGCCTGCATACGCTGCAGTGTGTCTGTGGTCACACCCACGCCGGCAGCCACGCGCAGCCGTCCTTTCTCGTCCTTGCATGCCATGGGCTTATCCTTCGCCTTGGTAATATCCTTGTAAGTGATGAGTCCCACCAGTTTGTTGTCCTTATCGACAACCGGCAGCTTCTCAATCTTGTTCGCCTGCAGAATCTGCGCAGCGTCCGACAAATTTGTCTGCTGGTGCGTCGTCACAAGGTTGTCCTTCGACATGATGTCGTCAACGGGACGGTCCAAACGGCGCTCAAAGCGCAGGTCACGGTTAGTGACAATGCCCACCAAATGCCGCTCATCGTCGACCACGGGGATGCCGCCAATGTGATATTCGGCCATGATGTCAAGGGCCTGGGCTACCGTGGAGCCACGCGGAATGGTCACTGGGTCGTAGATCATGCCATTCTCCGCACGCTTGACAATAGCGACCTGCCGGGCCTGGTCTACGATTGACATGTTTTTGTGAATCACACCGATGCCACCCTCTCGAGCTATGGCAATAGCCATCTGGCTCTCAGTGACAGTGTCCATGGCGGCTGTCACAAACGGGATGTTCAGCGTGATGTTACGTGAGAAGCTTGTCCGCAACTCCACAGTCTTGGGCAACACCTCGGAATAAGCAGGAATGAGCAGCACATCGTCGAACGTCAGTCCGTCCATAACGATTCTGTCAGCGATAAATGATGACATAGTTCTTACAGGTTTATATAAATTGCGTGCAAAGTTACGAAAAAGTTAGGAGTTAGGAGTTAGGAGTTAGGAGTTTTTTTATTAAGTTTAGAGTTAAGAGTTAGGAGTTAGGAGTTTTTAACGCGAAAGGTCCTTGCCCACGCTCTCAACTCCTAACTCCTAACACTTAACTCCTAACTCCTAACTCCTAATTCCTAACTCCTAACTCCTAACTCCTAACTCAAACCTTAGTTCGCCATGTCCGAGATGAACTTGATACGTACTAACCGGATTTCGTCTTCAGGAATGTCGTCGCCGAACTCCTCGTAGGCCGCATCCAGGTCGTCGTTCTCCTGTTCACGGAAGAAGTCGTAGATGTCGGCAATATCTTCCGGATCCATCAGGTCATTCAGGAAATAGTCAATGTTGATTTTATTGCCACTATAGAGCACGATGCCCTCAAGCTCGTCGAGCAGCTCATCGAAATCGATGCCCAAAGCATTGGCAATGTCATCGAGAGCGATGCGGCGGTCGATGTTCTGCAGGATCTTCAGCTTGCGCATGGAGTCCTTAGCCTTGGTACGCACACGGAGGTCTGCCTGCCGCTCTATCTCGTTTTCCTCGCAATACTTTTTGATGAGGTCGACGAACGCCTTTGCATAAGGCTGTCGTGTCTTGCCGTCGCCGACGCCCTGAATGTTCTTCAGCTCTTCGAGCGACATTGGGTAATCGGTAGCCATCTGGTCGAGCGATACATCCTGGAAAATGACGTATGGCGGACGATCCAGCTTCCGCGACCACTCACGGCGCAATTCGTGGAGCATCTTCGACAGTGTCAGGTCCAGTGCGCTGGTGCCTCCCTCGGTATTGTCATCCTCGACTGCATCGTATTCATGATCTTCGACGACCATAAACGAGTGTGGGTTCTTCAGGAACCGTTTGCCTTCGGTGGTCACCTTCAGTAGGCCGTAGTTCTCGACTTCCTTACGCAAGTAGCCGGCAATGAGCGCCTGACGGATGACCGGGTTCCAGATTTTCGGGTTGCAGTCCTCGCCAGAGCCAAACTCCTCAAGGTTCTGGTGCTTATGAGCCAATATCTCATCGGTATCGCGGCCAGTGATAAAGTCGATGACATAGTCGCTGCGGAAGTTCTCCTTGATGGCCAGGATGGCCTGCAGGGCTATCACGAGTTCCTTGCTGGCCTCAATCTTCGTCGTGGGATGCAGGCAGTTGTCGCAGTTGCCACAGTTGTCCTTGGGATACTCCTCGCCAAAATAGTGGAGCAGCATCTTGCGGCGGCAGACGGACGTCTCGGCATAAGCCGCCGTCTCCTGGAGCAGCTGGCGCCCGATGTCCTGCTCAGCTACAGGCTTGCCCTCCATGAACTTGTCAAGCTTCTGCAGATCCTTGTAACTGTAGAAAGCCACGCAGAGACCTTCGCCGCCATCGCGTCCAGCACGTCCTGTCTCCTGATAGTAGCCCTCGAGTGATTTGGGGATGTCGTAGTGAATGACGAAGCGCACATCGGGCTTGTCGATACCCATGCCGAAGGCGATGGTTGCAACGATGACGTCGATGCGCTCCATCAGGAAGTCGTCCTGTGTCTGCGACCGGGTAGTAGAGTCAAGGCCGGCATGATAGCACTGTGCCTTGATATCATTGGCACGGAGCACCTCGGCCAAGTCTTCCACCTTCTTTCGTGAGAGACAGTAGATGATGCCGCTCTTACCAGTATGCTGCTTGATAAAGCGGACGATGTCCTTGTCGATGTCCTTCGTCTTGGCCCGCACCTCATAGTACAGATTAGGCCGGTTGAACGACGACTTGAACTCCTTGGCGTCAATGATGCCCAGGTTTTTCTTAATGTCGGTGCGCACCTTGTCGGTAGCGGTAGCCGTCAGCGCAATAATAGGTGCCTTGCCTATCTCGTTGACGATGGGGCGTATGCGACGATACTCCGGACGGAAGTCGTGGCCCCACTCCGAGATGCAATGTGCCTCGTCGACGGCATAGAAAGAAATCTTGCAGGTCTTCAGGAACTCCACGTTGTCCTCCTTCGTCAGCGACTCAGGGGCAACGTAGAGCAGTTTCGTCAGACCGGCACGGATGTCGGCTTTCACCTGGTCGATGGCGGCCTTGTTCAGCGACGAGTTCAAGTAATGGGCCATCCCTTCATGCTCACTGAGATGAGTCAGGAAGTCCACCTGGTTTTTCATCAGGGCAATAAGCGGTGAGATGACAATGGCCACGCCATCCATGAGCAGCGAGGGCAGCTGATAGCACAGCGATTTGCCGCCACCTGTTGGCATCAGCACGAAAGTGTCGTTGCCATCCAGCACATTTTGAATGATGGCCTCCTGATCGCCTTTGAACGTATCGAAGCCGAAATAGTGTTTCAGCGCCTCTGTCAGGTTACTTTTCTTCTTGGTCATAAACTCCTCCTTTTCTTCTTATTTATTGCAGATGCGACGTCGCGAGCTGCTGCTTGGCGTACTCTAGAGTAACATCAAATTTCTTTATATTCTGCGACGGCACTTCGAACATGGCCTCCATCATGATGCTCTCTACGATGGAGCGCAGTCCACGTGCCCCAAGCTTATACTCCACAGCCTTGTCAACGATGAAGTCGAGGGCCTCTTTCGAGAACGTCAGCTCCACGCCATCCATCTCTAATAGCTTCTTATACTGCTTGACAATACTATTCTTCGGTTCCAAGAGAATACGTTCCAAGGCGGCACGGTCGAGCGGATTCAGATAAGTAATCACAGGCAAGCGACCTATGATCTCAGGTATCAGTCCAAAGGACTTCAGGTCCTGTGGCTGCACATATTTCATTAGGTCATCCTTATCAATCTTCCTAACATTCTGAACCGAGTTGTAACCCACGGTGTGGGTGTTCATTCGCTGGGCAATCTTACGCTCAATACCATCAAAGGCACCGCCACAGATGAACAAGATGTTGCGGGTGTCGACCGATATATACTCCTGGTCGGGATGCTTGCGCCCACCCTTCGGCGGCACGTTGACGTGTGTACCTTCAAGTAGTTTCAGCAGGCCCTGCTGCACACCCTCACCACTGACGTCACGGGTGATGCTGGGATTATCGGCCTTGCGGGCAATCTTGTCAATCTCGTCAATGAAGACGATACCCCGCTGAGTGGCCTCTAAGTTGTAGTCGGCCACCTGCAGCAGACGTGTCAGGATGCTTTCCACATCTTCGCCCACATAGCCGGCCTCGGTGAACACAGTGGCATCAACGATGGCAAATGGCACGTCGAGCAGTTTGGCAATGGTGCGCGCCATGAGCGTCTTTCCAGTACCCGTGGAGCCGACCATGATGATGTTCGACTTTTCAATCTCCACGCCGTCCTTGTCAGCACCTGCCTGGTCGAGACGCTTGTAGTGATTATATACCGCCACAGACAGGAAACGCTTGGCTTCCTCTTGACCAATGACGTACTGGTCGAGATATTCTTTGATTTCAACGGGCTTAGGCACATGTCTGGGCTTGTCGCTTTGGTCAGTATCAATCTTTTTGGCGACGTCGCGAATGCCCGACTGCTGCACAATCTGGTAGGCCTTCTCAGCGCAATCCTCACAGATGAGACCACTGACGCCAGTGATGAGCAGCCGCACCTCACGATCACTACGCCCGCAGAAACTACACGTCTTTTTCACTTTAGTCTTATCACTTTTCACTTCTTCACCAGCACTTGATCAATCATTCCATACGCCTTGGCTTCCTCGGCCGTCATCCAATAGTTGCGATCGCTGTCGGCCCATACCTTGTCGAAGTCGACGTGGGCATGCTCGGCAATGATGGTGTAGAGTTCCTTCTTCACCTTCTGGATCTCGCGAGCCTCAATCTCGATGTCAGAGGCTTGGCCCTGAACGCCGCCCAACGGCTGGTGAATCATCACACGGCTGTGGGTCAGCGCCGAACGCTTACCTTCCTGACCAGCCACGAGGAGCACAGCAGCCATCGAAGCCGCCATTCCCGTGCAGATGGTGGCAACATCGCTGGAGATGAACTGCATAGTGTCGTAGATGCCTAAGCCGGCATAGACGCTGCCGCCAGGCGAGTTAATATAAATTGAGATGTCCTTACCGGGGTCTACGGAGTCGAGGTAAAGCAGCTGCGCCTGCAAGGTATTGGCCGTGTAGTCGTCAATCTGCGTGCCAAGGAAGATAATCCGGTCCATCATCAGGCGGCTGAAGACGTCCATTTGCGTCACATTCAGCTGGCGCTCCTCCAGAATATAAGGGTTCAGGTACTGGGCTTCAGCCTTCATCACGTCATCGAGCACTTGGCCATTCATGCCTAAGTGCTGGGTTGCATATTTCCTAAAATCGTTCATAATCAGTGTTTTATATCTTCTTCTTTGTGTTCTCAAGGGGCTCTAAAGAGCACGACTTATCACTTTGAGTTACAAAATTACTAAAAAAACTCGATAATCGTGCGCTTTTTAAGTTTTTTTGTGGAAAAAATATTGTAGTTCATTTCCTTGCTCCTTACCCGACTGATGATTCAAGCCTTCACTTTTGGAGTATGTTGCTATGTATGAGAAAGATATGGTGAAGCGTTTGTTTCAGGCATTTTGTCTTTGGGTAAGAAGGGAACTTTAAGATAGTTTGTTTGGGGATTCGTGGAATGGAAACGCCATACTTACGACATGGAAATGCCATACTTACGACATGAAAACGCCATACTTACGACATGGAAATGCCATACTTACGACATGGAAATGCCATACTTTTTTGGGGGGAATGATATACAAGTTGACCTGGACTAATTACTCCGCCCCCCTACATGGGATTGCCTTCTACACATATTTGTAAATGAAGTGGATGCCGTAGGCATCAGACAATGGTTCTTCGCGAAGCGAAGCGTCGCAAGCGCCGAGCGGCCAGCCATTCATATGGCTGGTATTTGAGGGTTGTAGTGAC
>JAEEGL010866031.1_pt1 | contig 50833 bp, 38 predicted proteins | sample 9134231 | NCBI WGS metagenome assembly JAEEGL01 (sample SAMN16246548, study PRJNA631951) | gut metagenome | biome: gut microbiome; feature: rumen; material: fiber-attached | host: Bos | place: Iran: Karaj | collected 2018-10 | reverse complement strand
TATACAAAGGCAAATGTTTTCATGGAGAATGGCTGGCCATCAGCATATGATCTTCCGGATGTTATTTGGAATCGTGAAGTAGATTCCGAAACAAAACTCACGGCTGATGACAACTACAAACAACTCGTAGTTAACCAACTCAAAGGTGTACTTGTTGAGCAATATCTGTTTGACAAATACAATTTGTCTTTGAACGCAGAGGAAGTAGCTTCTCAAAAGAAAACAATTGACCAGAATGTCAAGAACATGGGTGGTACAGGCTCATACAAACAGTACTGGGGATATAGATGGCAGATGCTCTATGAACACACATTGGCAACTATGCGTTCATCTGCAATCCAGGAATACTTGTATGGTGAAAACGGCACAGAAAAGGTAACTGATGAAGAACTCGATAAGTATTATCAGGACAACTACAGCGGCTATTACATGATTATGCTTGATATGACTCACAAAATAGTGGTTGATGATGAAGGCAATAGAGTTCGTACAACAACAAAAGACAGTCAAGGCAACGAAGTAGAAAATGATGAATATAAAATGGAAGAATTGACAGATGATGAAAAAGAAGAAAAAGCTCTTCTTCCACAAATCTTAATTTATAAACTTGAAGATGATGCTGACTTTGAAGAAATAGCAAAGGAATATTCCGACTCATATTTAAGCGTCAAATATCCAAATGGTTTGTTTGTTTTGACAGGTTCTTCACTTGTTAATGATTCTGCTGTTTCTTCTGCTTTGAAAGAACTTGAAATCGGAGAATACACACAACCTATTTCAGTAAGTGATGGTAAATATACATATATAATCAAGAGAATACCTCTCCGCGATAAGATATATGAAGATGAAGAATATGAAGATTTGTTCTCTTCATATGCTGAATCAGTCAAATATGAAAAATATGACAGTTTCTTAAAGAATTATGCAACTTTGATTGAGGTTAATGATTCTGTTATTTCAAAAATGTCAATGGCAAAAACATTTTTGACAGAGTATGTAGATTACTATTATCGTTATTTGCGTCAAGTCTCATAACAAATTATGTTTGGTTATGTCAAGCCGTTATGTTCTGAACTCAAAGTAAGAGAAGACGAATATTATCGTGGCATATACTGTGGTCTATGCCGCTCGTTGTCCAAAAACACGGGCGGCTTTTCTTCAATAATTCTTTCTTATGACATGACTTTCTTTGCCATCGTCAGAATGGCTTTGACCGGAACTCATGTTAAGATGATAAAACGAAGATGCCTTCCTCACCCAATAAAACGACACATTATGGCTTTTGATAATGAAGAATTGAAATATACGGCTTATTGTTCAGCTGTATTAGCACACATGAAGGTCAAAGATAATATCCATGACGAAAAATTCTTCAAAAAAGCCGCAAGTGTCTTGGTTTCTCCTTTTACATCTATATTTGCAAAACGTTCTAAAGAAAAATATGTAAAAGAAACTATCGAAAAAGGAATGAAATACTTTTCTTCCTTTGAAGACAACAAGTGCAGTTCTATAGACGAGCCGGCCGATGCGTTTGGACAAATGATAGGCGACTTGCTTTCATACAAACTTGATGAGAAGAATGCGCTCATTGCTAAAGATATTGGTATTCATGTAGGAAAATGGGTGTATTTGGCAGATGCAAGGTGTGACTATTACAAAGATTTAAAAAATAGTTCGTATAATCCCTTTATATATGCTTTTGAATCTCAAGAAAAAGCAGAACAGTTTTTCAAAGAAGACTTTGAAATGATAATGTCTTTGGAACTTAATCGAATTAAAAATGACTTTGCACTCATAGAAAAAACTGCGGATCCTGAATTATATGCCTGCGCCGAGAACATTATTCTCGCCGGAATGAAGAACACATTGAAACGCGAATTAGAAAAGGAATCAAAGAAATGACTAAAAACCCCTACACTGTATTGGGAGTATCTCCCAATGCCACAGACGAAGAGATTAAGTCAGCTTACAGAGAACTAGCAAAAAAATATCACCCGGACAACTATGCCAATTCACCATTGGCAGATTTGGCGAGCGAAAAAATGAAAGAAATCAATGCTGCTTATGACGAAATCTGTGAGATTAGGGAAAAGGCACAAAAGCAGAATCAAAGAAGAAACGATTACGGTTCTAATTTCTACGGAGAAGCATACAGTGATGACATGGACCGCGGTGAATATATCGAAATCAGAAGGATGCTGGATAATGGTGAATTCATTCAAGCTGAAAATGCACTGAATAATATACCCACACCAAGAAGAAACGCTGAATGGCACTACTTGTATGGCAGAGTTTATCTTTCAAGAGGATGGTATTACGAAGCATCAAAATCTTTCAACACTGCTGTTTCAATGGATCCTAACAACGATGAATATAGAGATGCTTTAAACTCTATGAGAAGTCAATCACAGAATTTTGACAATGAAAGTGATAGAGTATCCAGTTGTAACACTTGTAATTGCTGTTCTTCCCTTTTGTGTGCAGATTGCTGCTGTGAATCAATGGGCGGAGACCTAATTAGGTGTTGTTGATGAAAAAAACAAAAAAACTAGTCATTTGCGCAATACTATCTTCAATCGGAGTAGCGCTAATATTGTTGGGCACTTTCCTTCAATTCATTGATGTCTCCGTTGCATTTATAGTTGCATTGATACCACTTTTTTGCCTAGCTGAATTCGGAATCGGATGGAGCATCGGAGTATATCTTGTCATATCCATATTGTCCATTTTAATTGTGGGACCGGAAAGCTTTGCAGCTTTTTGTTTTGCATTCTTTACTGGTCTGTGGCCAGCTCTAAAATACCTGTTTGAAAAACTGGGCAAAGTGTGGTCATGGGTTGTTAAGATGGTATACATCAATGTCATGTTTGTGATATCCTACTTGGTTTTTGCATACATACTGCAGTTGCCAGATGTATTATGGCAAAAGATTCTGTATTTAGTGCTTGGCAATTTAGTGTTTGTTTTAGCTGACATAATGTATACAAGATTGATGAAATTGTATTTTTTCAATGTCAGAGACAAAATATCCAGATTTTTAAAATAACAGCAATGGCGCGATAAAATCGCGCCATTATTTTGTTATTCCGTTATAGGAAGTGATGGTTTTACATAAGCTGTATAGTAATCAGTATATATAACTTTTCCGGGAGCAGAATCGGGCTGCTTTTTTACATACTTTATTCTTGCATAGTCAACAGGTACATTATCTGACATTTTTAAATCCGAATAGTATGCTGCTATCATTGCTGCCTGCGTGTACTCTTCCGATGATGGTTCTTCGTCTGGCAGACACTCCATTACTACGTGAGCTCCGGCTCCGCTTTTTACGTGAAACCATATATCAGATTTTTTAGAAAACTTCAGTGTCAATTCTTCATTTTGGATATTATTTTTTCCGCATCTTACCACTCTTCCACTCGTAAGCTTTAACACCAAAGGGATTGAATTGACGTGTTCCTTTTTCTTTTTAAAAGAATCCTTATCCTTTAAATATCCCGAAGATATCAATTCGGTTCTTATTTGCAACACATCAGCAGAATTTTCACACATGTTCAAAGAGTTAACTACGCTCAGTAGATACTCCAGATCCAAGCGGGCCTTTTCAAGTTGTATGGTTGCATTTTTCTTTGCTGATTTTAACTTGTTGTATTTTTTAAAGTATCTGGATGCATTTTGAGATGGAGTATATTTGTAATCAAGAGGGACTCTGACAGTTTTGATTTGTTCTCCTGAATAATCAGGTACATCAGCATATTCTGCTTTGTTCTTTAACATGTAAAGCGAACCTGTCAACAATTCTCCGTAATGCCTGTATTTATCCGCATCTTCGCTTTCTTGAATTTCTGCTTCAAAAATGCCTATTTTCTTTTCAGTCTTTTTTATTGCGTTATTAACTACACTCAGTGTTCCACCGATTCTGTTCTTCAATAAGGTATTTTTTTCCTTTTGTAAGTAGAAGAATTCAAGTAACTCGGAAAATGAATCGAATACTCTTTCCTGTTTTCCGAATTGTGTAAGTCTTAAATATGAAAACTCAAGCGGATTGTCATCTTCAATTACACAACACGGCAAAAAATCTTCATTTTTGATTTTATCCATCAGTGATGAAAACTCATTCCACAGTCTTTCTTTTTGATTGATATTCAATTCTTCATTTCCATATGCTCTATACAGCAATTCTCTAGACACAACCGGTGAAAAACCAAGATAGTTGTTTATAAAGAATTTGTAACCGGCATTTGGATCACTGTCATATATTTTAGTTTCAAATCCTTCTCTTGTCTCAAAAAGAGGATTTGTTTTATTCTGTGCCGGTGGCAGCTCATAACTCATCCCAATCAATAGTTGTCTAATGCTGCTTGTAGAGAAATCTATGGGTTTTAATACACCCAATACTTTTCTGTTTGATTCTTCACATGAACAAAGTATTATATTGCTGTATTTGCCCATTATTTCACAAACTATACTCTTTTTGCAGTCAAATCCTAGTTCATCTCTTGACGTCATTTTTATCTCAATGACTCTGTCAAATCCCAATATATCTACACTGTCTATAATGGCACCTGTCAGATGCTTTCTCAATTGAATGCAAAAATTGGGTGGAGTTTGAGGATTTTCGTTTTTTTCTTCAGTAAAACAAATTCTGGCAGATGATGCGGATGCGGAAATAACCAGTCTTTTCTGGCCGGCACTTGTTCTTATGGATAACACCAGCATATCCGAAGAAGGCTGATTAATCTTTTCAATTTTAGCGTTTTTCAAGTCTCTGTTCAGTTCAACTGAAAGAGCCTTTGCAAATATTACATCAAAAGCCATATATACCTTAGTGTTTAAGGCGGACACAAGTCCGCCTTAAATGATTTTTTTACTCTTTGTTTTCTTTGTTTTCTTCTGAAGCTTCTTCTGAAGTTTCTTCTTCAGTTACTACTTCATTTTCTTTTTCGTCTTTTTGTTCTTGTTTTGGTTGTTCGTCTGTTTCATCCGGGAACAAAATGCTTTTATATTTTGATTCTCCGAACTCTTTTTCATACTCACCAATAGGTGAAAGGTCTTCAAACACTTTTTCTTGTTCAGTATATTCCTTCTTCATAACCTTCGTCATGAACCACTTTCTGGCCTTCTTATTCAAAGATAAGACAAGGAATACCAAGAAGCCTATTATAGCTACAATAGAAACAATCATTGTGATGAGATATCCTGTCGGCATATATCTCAATTCAACTGTGTGATAACCGGGTGTAGATGGAACAGCCAACATACAATCCATAACTTGAACGGTATCAACTTTTACTCCATCAACATAAGCATTCCAGCCTTTGTCATATGGAATTGTTGTGAAAATCAGATCTTGTCCTTCAGTCAGGTTGATATTACCTTTTATGAAGTCATTTCCGAAACTCTCAACATAGAGTTCGTTTGATTCCAAATATGAGAATGCATCATTCAATGCTTTGTAATCAATGTAATAGAAGTAATGTTTTGATGCTTTGGAAATATATATATTTGTCTTTTTAAACTTGAGTTCAACTGATACAGCTTCACCCTCTACAAAACTTCCGAGTTCCAATACACATGTACTCTCGTTTGTAAAATACTCAACCAAATACTTTCCATTTACATATACATCAGCTTGCATGCCGAAGTTTGCAGATGGGAAGTGATAATAAATCTTACCTGTAATAGGTGATGTGAAATCAAATACCACTTTTGCATCTTCGTTTTGCGGTGATGAGAAACTGTAATACATGTTTGAAGCAGTTTTCTCTTCACCGTTATATACGTATTTGTGTTTTTGAGTAAATGTACTCATTGAGCAGTCAACTGTATCTATGGCTGCAGTTATTCCTACAAATATATCTCCTGAAGAATAATCTGTTTCGGATAGCATGGAGTTAATCAATTTGTTCTGATATTCCAAAGCTGTTATGTATGGGGGATAGATTGACTCTGTAAGGTCATCTATGAAATTATCGCTGACGCCGTATGCAAATGACAACGCTTTGTTGTTTTTCATTGCATAAATAGTATTGTCTGTAACAAGTAACTGAGATGACTCTTTGCCTTTAGCGGCAACAGTGTATATGTTCTTATCTAACGTGTCATTCTTTGTGATGACATATTTGATTCCGAGCAAAGCATCGGATACCGGAGTTCCTCCTATGTATTTTGTCCAGTGCGATGTGGATGAATAACCAAGTTTAGCCATCATTGTGATGATTGGTTTATTCAATGTTGATGTAGAGTGAGAGATACCGTTAAAGCCAAATGCCATCGGCTCATTGTTACCTCCGGCTCTTCTGTATACAGTGCTTTCCATTCTGTACAGGGATTTGTCGGATTCAAGTACTGAATTAACAACTCCTTCTATTCTCTGGATACTGCCATTATATGATGAATAATATTCTGTTTTTCCTGATGAAGACAAATAGTTGTTATATCTTGTCACACCAACGTCTTCATGTATAAAACCGATTGTGATAATTGAAGAAGCAAACATTTCTGCAGCAACTATAACCACTAAAATGAATCCTGCAGTCGACTTTGTCTTGTCTCTTCTCATAAAGTCGATTACGAGTATGTATACAATCAGCAAAACAACCGAGAGAAGAATACATCCCGCATCATCAAGAGGTAATTTGTCATCACCCTGATCCCAGACGATGTCGAGTTTTTGTATCAGCATTACCGCTAGAACCAAAGCTCCGGTAACACCTGCAACTGTTCCAATCTTTATATCCTTTAAACCGTTGAATGCATCAACAGCCATAACAATTACAAAGAATGAGAAAACAAATGAATATCTTGCATTCAACCAGTTTGGAGCTGAGAAACCATGCCAAACCAAATCGAATGAATTAACGAGCATACTGAAGAACAGTACTACAAGCATGCCGCCTGCTGCGACTTTATGTCTTCTGGATACCTTCTTGGATATAAAGAACAACGGTAGACATACAAGAGCAAGAATACCACTGTAGACCATCGGAAGACCATTTGGATGTACTGTGTCATAACTGCCAGGAAGCATTTTAATAAAGAAGTCCATCAAATCAAACTTCAGGCTGAAATCAAATGTCGGATTTGAAAATCCTATCTTACCAAACTGTAGTGAATAGTATGCTGAGTAAAGCCAAAATGCACCTATTAAAAGAGCAATTACCGTGCTTATAGCAAATCTTATAAAGTTTTTAACATGTGTGTTTTCAAGGAATTTCTCTTTGCGTTTTCTGCCTGCGCTCAATTCCGGATCAATTATAAAGCTGTAATAAACGTAGTAGAGGAATGTAAAAATACCTACCATGTAGCCTATATAGTAGTTTGTTATGAATACGAGTGCGAGTGAGCCTATGTACAGACCGACTTTTTTATATCTTATCAATCTTTCAACACCGAGGATTACCAAAGGGAGAAGCAATACAGCGTCAAGCCACATGGGGTTCATCAGGTTGACAATTGAATATGCGCACAAAGCGTACATCATTGAGAAAGCTATTGTTTTATATGATCCCGGTCTTCTTGTTTTATGCAGATAATAACCGAATGTAACGCCCATCGAACCGACCTTGAGCAATTCTATAAACATTACTGCATCTGCAATAAGCTTCTTTGGGAATAATACTATAACAAGGTTAAAGAAACTACCCATGTAGTAGTCGACGATACCCATGAACTCGCCACCGAGAGTTCTCTGCCATGAATAAAGCCAACTTCCGCCTTTGAGCAAGTTGTCCCTGACAGCCTCGAAATAATAAATGTATTGACCCTGCAAATCCAAAGTCAGAACAGAATTGTTACCGAATGGATGTGTGCCAAGTCCTGCATAAGCAGCAAAAAGAATTAAAAATGGAAGGAAAAAGCACAGAATCAAGTACGAATATTCCCATTCGCAAAATCGCTTCCACAAACTTTTCTTCTTTTCTTTCTTTTCTGTCACAACTTCACTCTGCTCAGTTGTCACTTCTGTTTGTTCGTTATTCTGAACTTCTGAAACATTGTCCATAAATAAACCCTTTCAATCTCTGTAATAAACGTAAAACACCGTTATTTTTCTATATTTGTTATCATGAGATAAGTCACAAGCTTCAATAATTGTTCCGTCCAAAGACATTAAATTAGATGCCTTCATATCACTTATTTTGCATCTGAATATATCTTTGTCCTGAGACGAAATAATCAAGATGTCATCACGGATATTAGCCATGCCTCCATGACAAATGACATTCTCTTTTCCATCAATCCATTCCGTCACATATCTGAGTTTAGCATTGCAAACTCTTTCTGCCATCTTTCTCTTAAACGGCAACTTGTCTTCCGGTTTTTTCTTTGAGAAAAGCCCCATTCAATTATCTCCAAACTTATATGTTAAACCCACCATCACAACCAATCACCTGTCCTGTAACAAATGATGATTCTTCTGATGCTAAATAATAGACAAGGTCTGCTACTTCTTTTGCATCACCTATTCTGCCCAAAGGAGTTTTTTCAGCCAAAACCTTCATGTCCTCGTCTGAATACATTGCGTTCATGTCTGTATCTATGACTCCGGGTGCAACGCAATTGACCCTAATTCCGGAAGGTCCTAACTCTTTGGCAAGTGATTTGCTGAGACCGATTATTGCTGCTTTTGAAGAAGAATAAGCTGATTCGTATGAAGAACCCGAAACACCCCACATTGAAGAAACAGTAACTATGCTACCTTTTCCGGATGAAATCATCTCTTTTGCAGCTTCCCTGCAGCAATAGAATGTTCCGTTAAAATTTGTCTTCATTATCTTATCAAGTTGCTCATCACTTGTTTTAGTCAATAACTCGGAAAAAGACATTCCCGCATTGCAAACCAATGCATCAATCTTGCCATAGTCGCAAATTGCATTAGATATCAGTATTCTGCAATCTTTACTGTTTGAAACATCTGATTGAATGGCTTTAACTTTGCAACCTTCTTCATTCAAGCTGTTCTGAAGCGCCTGCGCCTTTTCTTCTTCTTTTAAATAGCTGAAAATGACACCGTAACCGCTTTGGGCAAACCTAATAACGCATTCTCTGCCTATGCCTCTTGAGCCTCCGGTTATTACAACGCATTTTGACATATGTTTAACCTACTATTTGACGATTTTTGATTCTTTCAGTCTCAATATATATACTCTTTTGTAACTTCAAAAAACAGAAAACTTATTTCCGTTATTTCGGTTTTTGTTCCATCTAGTGTACTTGATCCGTCTGCGTAATTGATTTTAACTCCAGGCTGAACGTTGTAAGCAAATACGCAGAAGCATACTCCTTCGCCGTCATCTTCAACTGAGAAGCCTTCCATCAATACTCCTCTGCATACAAGATCATTTCCTTCATAAATCGGAGTAACCCTGTATAAAACGTGATTCTTTGTCTCATCGACATAGTCATCAACCAAGTTTTCAAAAGGTAACATTCCTTCAATGTTCAGATATCTGGTTCCTGTAATGAGGTTTAGTGGGTTTGCATTTTCACCAGCAAGTTGGAATCCTATCAAATGACATCTGTTGTACAGATATTGTCCATCTACGAAGCTGTATTTTACCTGACTCCATCCGGAAGGCTTTACACTTCCTATTGCTCCTCTTTCTTCTGTGGGCATTAATTCTTTGCATATGTTTGCATATGCAACTCCGCACCTGCCCAAACTATCTAAAGGTGAATATGTTTCAAACACCTTTGTGTTTTTCTCATCATCTGTAAAAAACGGTATTGAACCATTTATGCTCACATACGCTTCACCTGTAAAAGCAGGAATATCCGAAGCTTTAAAATTGCCCTCTACATTAACATTGGAAGGGGTGCTTGTTGTGGTTTTTTCATCAGTGAAAATGTCACTGATAAAACCTTCAATTTCGCCTTTAAGATTATTGAAGTCTATGTTGCATGCAGTGAGCACAACTATAGACAAAGCCATAACAACAGCTAACAGAATAACTTTGAAATTCTTTTTCATTTTACATAAACCTCCATCGTTATCTTGTCATGGGAAGAACCCTTGAAATCTTCCTGTGAGACCAATTTAAAATCACTAAGATCCATATTGAATTTAACATCAGACGGGTATACTTTGTTCCATTTGAAAATGATGACTTTTTCGATTTTATTCTCATAATCAGTCGGAGAAACATTTTCAAAAAAACAATACTCTCCGTTTTGAGCAGAATCGGCAAAGTCTTCACTCACTTCGATAAATGAGCCTGTCTGTTCTTCAAATTGTTTTTGAGTATATGCATTCATCCACAACTTTGACTCGCAGGCAAGAGAGAGGATTCTTTCTCTCAAAACAGAATCTTTGCTCTGTCTTCTTTTGTTGAATAAATAACCGTTTTTGTCATCCAGACATATTATTGCGATCATGGTACAACCTCATCTGATACCCATAAATATTATAGACATGATATCATAAATTAGTAGTACTTTCAATTAAAGAGGGAAAAAAATATAACGAATCATTGCAACACTTCATTCCGTGTGTTAAAATTGTCTTGTCGTAAAAGACAATTCTAAAAGAAGGAGGTTGCTTAGGACTATGCGAAAAAAACCGACTGCTATTGCAGTTGTTGATTTTGAGCATTGGTTCATTTCATGTGATAATCAGTTCGGAATAAAGCCCGACATTAAAAAATGGGCAGACGAAATCCACGAGCAATATGATGTTAAAGAGATAGCTTTTTTTGCGGATTTCACAAATCCTTCCCTTCGTGCAGAGCTGGATAAAATAAGAAACATTTCAGCATCTGTATTTGACACTCAGAATCCTAGCGAGAGAATCAAAAAAGACTTTACTGATTTTATAATGTTGGATTATATTTATCAGAAAACAATATCGGACAAAAAAATAGACACATACATAATTTTTACAGGCGATGGACACTTCAGTTCAGTTGTTAGATTTATCATTAATAAGTGCCACAAGAAAGTATGTATATATGGTGTCATAAATTGCACAAGCAGCATGCTGAAACTAAGTGCGACAAAATGTATTGAAATCCCTACTGCTAAGGAATTACAGAATGAGTTCTGCGGACCGATTATTACCTGGCTTGATCATGTCGAAGTCCATAAAAACTACACCGAGGATGCCTTGAAGAGCGTAATCATTCAAAAATCAGCATATTACGGAAAAGTCAGTCAAAAAGGTGTTAGTTACGAACTTGAACAAATGATAAAAGACGGATACTTATATGAAGAAAATATCAAATTGTCAAAAAAGAAGAGCGTTCAAGTTGTCAAAGCTAGATGGAAAAAAATCGTTGAAGATGGTTTAAAAAAATAGCCTTGAAAAGCAGGTCTGAAAAGACCTGTTTTTTTCGCGTGTTGATTGACTTTTTCTTATAATAAAATATATAATTGATTTATCAAAAATTAGGAGGGCGTGGGATGAACAAAGAGAAAAGAACTGCTCTTTTATCTTCAATTTTTCTTGTTTTAATATCTTTCTCTTTTGTTGCTTTGGCACTGTTTAGTGAATTCAAAGCATATTATCTATGCTTTTTCATAGCCTTTGCACCTGCAATATCTAACCTCTTATTGGCACTCAAGGGTGAAAACAAACCGGATAATGAACAATCAGATAAAGATTTTAAATCGTTTGTAAAAAAGGCTGTCAATCCTTTTGTCACCATTTTAACAATACTCGTAATAGCATCAACCGTATTGTTTTACATTCTTAACATAAGCAAAGTTGATGACAAATCTGTATCAGTCGTTTTTCCATTCATTCTAATGCTGATAGTCATAGCTTTGATAGTTATTGAGCAATGGTGCCAATATAACTTGAGTGATGATGAATATTACAACAGCGTATTGAACAATCTGCGTTCATCGCTGGCACTGATTAGATTTGCGACTCTATTTGTTATAATTGAGAACATTTTGCTTGTGGTCAATGTTTACAATTTCAACGTAGTTCTTAAAGTAATACTCTCAATTATTTTCGCATACGAAATCTTGATGATGCTAGTATCACTGGCTCTTGCAGCGCTGAAAAAAGAACTGTTTTCTAAACCAGATCTGAGTATACCCAAGCCTGTTGCAATAGGCAAATCAAAGGACTTAGGGTTAATTTCATATCTTGAAAAGAATACAGGACTGACTGTCAGATCATTGTGGAGCATAGCTTTTGTAAAAAATATTCTTCCTTATGCATTAATTGCAGTGGTTGTTGTATTTTGGCTGTGTACAGGTTTTACCACTATAAATTCTTATCAAAAAGGAATCCTATATAGGTGCGGTGCTTACAAAGCCGAATTAAATCCCGGTCTGCACTACACCCTCCCATGGCCTTTTGACAAAGTCGAAATTTATGATACTGATGTTGTTCAGGAAATGACTATTGGATATATCTCAAGCGGTGATACAGATAATTTATGGACTGTAAGAACTGGGGTAGATGAGTACAAATTGTTGTTGGGTGGAGGTAATGAGCTTGTTTCTCTCAACTTAAAAATTAGTTACAGAATCAATGATGTAAAATCATTTGCCCTCTCATCCTCATCTCCTGAAGAAATTGTTCAGGCAACAGCATATAACACAATTACAGAAAAAATAATAAACACCGACATAGATTCCTTGCTTGCAACTGACCGCGTGGCTTTTTCCGAAGACTTTGCAACAACTCTCTGTTCAGGCATAGAATCTTACAACACAGGAATAGAAATAGTCAGTGTGGTTCTTGAAAGCATTCATCCGCCATTTGAGATAGCTGAAGTATTTCAGAATCTTGTTGGTGCGGAAATAACAGCAACCAAATACCTGCATGAAGCTCATGGCTTGGCTGAAGTCACTCTGGCGGATGCTAACAGAAGGTATGATGCATCTGTAAATCTGGCGCTTTCAGATCAATATGACAAAATCGCAAAAGCAAAAGCAGATGTCGCGGTCTTTATGGCTTCTGTAGAAGCAGACATGGACAATTCCACAGCTTACAGATACTACAAGTATTTGAATGCTTTAAAGACAGCATACGGTCAATCAACACTGGTTATTATCGGAAATGGCATAGATGAGTCCAATATATACTTTGGAACAATCTGGTCAGATAAGTAGAGGTGAATCATGGATAATACAAATACAAATGAAAACAATGTCAAAAACAAAAAGTCCATTTCTTTCTTGATATTGAAGATTTTTCTTGCAGTTGTTGTCGTATTGGCACTATTCTATTTTGGATTCACTTGTCAGGTTAAAGAGGGAGAAAAAGCTGTTGTTCTTCGTTTTGGAGCAATAAGACAGGAAATAACCGATGCCGGCATTTATCTGAAATTGCCTTGGCCTTTTGAAACAGTTACCAAATACGACGGAAGACTTCAATATCTGGAGTCAGACAACCTCGAAACAATTACTCAGGACAAGAGAAACATCATCATTCAGTCATATGTTATTTGGAACATAGATGATATCAAGTTGTACCACAATAGCGTTGGAACACAGGGGTCTGCAAATTCCTTTATTAAGAATCAAGTTTTCAGCGCAACAAACAGCATAATGGGTTCTTACAATCTCAATTCTCTCGTTTCACTAAACAATGAAGAAATAAAAATCAACGAAATACAAGATGAGATATTCAAGAGAGTTGCTGAGGCATGCAAAAACAATTATGGCATCAATATTCAGGATGTAAGCTTTTTAAGACTGTCTCTTCCTAATGCAAACCTTGAAAGTGTATTTGCTCAGATGACAGCAGAAAGACAAAAAGAAATTGACACCATTCTGGCCAATGCACAGACTGAAGCAAACAGAATAACAACTCAAGCTGATGCAAAGGCTGCTGAAATCATCGGAAAAGGAACAACTGAAGCGGCTGAAATATATGCAAAAGCTGAAAGCGAAGTTGCATCAATCTACGCTGCTGCTCAAAGCTCTAATCTTGAATTGTTCAAATTCCTGAAAGAACTTGACACAATTGCAACTTCAGTGGGAGAAAATACAATTCTTGTGGTTAAAGCTGACGAATACCCCTTCAACATTTTGAGCAAGTATTCTGATTACATAACCACAGAAAATGATCAAACAATAATCAAAGATTTGTCTTACATTCTCACTCAATTGAATGAAGAAGATAGAACAGCATTAACCAATGCAATTTACGAATTAATCAAGAATTCAATGTCTGATGATTAACGGAGATATTATATGAAAAACAAAAAGAATTTGTTGTCAGACATTCTTTCCAAACTCTCAAAATACTTTGTGGCGCTGATAGTTCTTGTAATTATCCTTATATCATTCAGCGGATTTAAAATTGTTCAAAGCGGAAATGTTGCATTGATCTTGAGATTTGGAAAAATTGTTGGCAATACTTTTGATGAAAAAGTTCATGGTCCTGGATTATTGGTTGCACTTCCGTTTTTAATTGACGAAGTTGTAATAGTTCCCATGGATACCGTTATGGAACAGTCAGTAACAATGCATTACACGGAAAGCGAGACCAGCACGTTAAGCGGTAAAGGTTATGTTATAACTGGTGATCAAAACATTGCATTGATTTCAGCATCTGTGAAATATACTGTGTCTAACCCTGTTGATTATACGATTAACGTTAAAAAAATAGATGAATTGGTAAATGCTTTCGTTGGATCAGCCATGGTGGATGTATCGGCAAACATGTCTGTAGATTCTTTGCTGACAAGCGAACAGGAACAATTTACAAAAAGTATTATCAAGATATCTCAGGACAAATTGGACAATGCTTGTTGCGGCATAACAATATCAACAATTGAATTAACTAAAGTGTCTATGCCCATGGAAGTCAAAGAAACTTATGACAATGTTAATTCTGCTTCTGTTCAAGCTAAAACTATAGTTGAAGATGCCGAATTGTATGAATCAAAAATGACAGCATACGCCAACTCTATTTACGATAGTTTGTTGTCAAGGGCTAAGATTTCTTATTCTAATTCTTTGGCTTCAGCGAAAGAAGAACTGGCTGAATTCTATGGTGTTTTAGATGAGTATGAAGACAACAAGGATGTAGTTACCTTGAGATTGTTCAATGATAAGATAACAAAGATTATGTCTCAAATGGGAAAAGTAAGAATAGTAAATGATGGAGAGAGCAAAATAGTCATTAATACGGAGAAATAGATTTGAAAAATATAGATGATACTTTTAAAAACAAGATAGACAATCTTGCGATAAACAATTTGTCTGAAGCCTCCAAAAAAAGGCTCCGAATTGATTTAGTATCAGGAATAATTGCTGTTTTCTGCATTTGTATAGCACTGATATACACCTTTGCAATAAAAGACAAACCCGTTGTTCCGCATATTTTGTACACCATCGCATTTTTAGTTGAAGGCATACCCATTCTATTCACAGGAATCAAGGGGCTTTTCAAGAAAAATGCCTCGGGAGAAATGGAATTATTGGTTTCAATAGCAATTATTGCTTGTTACTTTAACGGAAATCTTTTATTGGCTTGTATCATACCTCTGATTCTCAATATAGCGCATATATTGGAGGAAAGAAGTATTATAGGCGGCCGAGAAATAATTGATGGATTGAAAAAGATGCAACAAAGTACCGCCACCATGATTGATGACAGCGGCAAGGAAACAATAGTTGAAGCAAAAAGTCTGAAGCCTGGTCAACACATTATTGTACGACCCGGTGCGATTATTCCGATTGACGGCGTTGTAATAAGCGGCGAGTGCGACATCGATCAAAAATCTTTGACAGGTGAATCAAAACCTTATCACGCAAGCCCTTCAAGCAATGTGTACGCAAGCACAATTAATTTAGATGGAACAATAACTGTTGAAGTGACAAAGGAGTACAATGACACTTCATTCAGTAAGATTCTGGCAATGCTGGAAAAATCAGAAAGCATCACTTCAGAAGAAACGGGAATAATGAATAAGTTTCTGAGGTACTACATTCCCTTTGTACTCTCAGTTGCAGCAATATCAGGTTTTTTCTCAAGAGATATAAATGTATTTATCACAGTTCTTGTAGCTTCCTGTCCATGCGGCCACATGCTTGTAAGTTCTGCTCCTATGATTGCTTCACTATCTGTGGCAACCAAACGAGGAATATTGATAAAAAACTCAAAATTCATTGAGGAATTGTCAATAGTTGACACAGTTGTTTTTGATAAAACCGGAACAATTACAGAAGGCGATTTGTCAGTAAAAGATGTTATCCCGTGTCCGGGACACACTGAAGAAGAATTAATTAAAATTGCTTATTCAATTGCAAACTCTTCTTCTCACCCTGTGTCAAGAGCAGTTGTCAATTATTGCAAAGATGGTTTTCAGGATTGTATGTCCGTTTCATCAACTAAAGAAATACCGGGAAAAGGCATAGAAGCACTTTTACAAGATAACAAGACTTGTTTGTTTGGCAATAAGCGTCTAATGTCGGCAAATGGTATAGTTTTTGATGATAATATCGATGATGAAAATGTTTCTGTAAGCTACATAGCTTTAGATAACGAATGCATTGGAAAATTGTTGTTTGAAGACAAATTGAGAGATGATTCACAGAAAAGCATAGAACAATTACGACAGCTTGGAATCGACAATATTTATCTCTTGACAGGTGATAGACAATCAAATGCTGAAACAATAGGAAAACAAGCAGGAATTGACAAAGTGCATTCTGAATTATTGCCTGAAGACAAATTGTCCATAATAAGATCCCTCAAAAAAGATAATTGCGTTTTATCCGTTGGCGACGGCATTAATGATGCTCCGGCACTCAAAGAATCAAATGTCGGAATAGCTATGGGTGCTATGGGTTCTGATGTAGCAGTCGAATCATCAGATATAGCTCTCATGAATAACAATATAGACAATATTCCTTTTGTAATTGATTTGTCTAAACGTACTAGACGCATTATTTATCAGAATTTGGTTGTATCAATAGTTGTCAGTTTTGTAATGATTAGTTTATCAGCTTTTGGTTTAATCAGTGCTCTGATTGCAGCAATACTTCATAACGTAGGTGCGTTTGTTGTATTAATAAACAGTGCAAGGTTACGCCATAATGCAAAATAATATTGAAAATGCCGAGTTCAGCGATGAACTCGGCAAATCTTTTTTACTATTATTATTTGTCAGCAAAAGTTGCTGAAACAACTGTAATCTCTCCATCTGTATTGCCAGTAAATGTAATTGAAACAGGTTCACTTGCATTTTCCCAACAGTCATAAGCAACAATTGTAATTGTATACTCTTCGTTGAAATTAAGTCTTCCGCCAGCAATTCTATTCTGAACTGAATACTCTTTTTTCATATCTTTTGCATCAATTACTCTGTAATAATCTGACAAGAATTTCCACTTTTCAAGTTGCTTGCCCGTGGAATCTTTTATGGTTACTTCATATAGGAAAACCATATCATTATCAGTTGCTGCTTTCCAGAAGATCTTAGGAAGGTAACCTTTGCTGTTTGTCATGATATCATCAAAGTAAATTAACTCACCGCTTCCGAAAACAGGAGCAACATTATCATTTTCTTTTCTGTCTGCTGTGTAGAAGCTCAAATGTGATTTGTCTTCAACAGGAGCTGGTATAACCCAAGGCTCTTTTGTTTCAGATTTGTTTGAAAAGTCCATTCTTACAACTTTTACATTACCCTTTGAATCTACCATAAACAGCAATCCGTTTGAGATATCATTTGCATCTGCCATTACTGTAACACTTGACATGCCTTGATATCCACCATTCATAACTGCCATGTAACATGTAGAGCCGCATCCAATTGATGTGAAAGTGTTTTGCATGATGCTTCTTTCATCATTAACTGTAAAGTGAAGGTGTCCGCTGAGTGTGATAACTTGAGGATACTGACTGAGAATTTCTGTCAGTTCCTTTGTATACCAACAACAACTTGTATATACTTCCAAATTGCTGCCGTAAGCAGTGTCATAAATCATGCAGTGTAAAAGAACAAATACAGGAGCATTTGGATCTTCTGTTGTAATTTGTTCAAGAGTTTCATCAAGCCAGTTCTTTGTTTTCGAGCTGAATGCGCAGCTAAAATTTGAACTTGAGTATGTTGATGCACAAACAGAAATGAAGTGTACTCCGTTTACAACATAATGGATATCACCTAATTGCATTAATGATGAATCGACCATGGATTTTCTGTATGTATCTGTTGTGAATACGTTGAATGCTGTGCTGAGCGGAGTATAAGCATCATGATTACCGAGTGTAAATACAAATGGAACATCTGTTCCCATAACACTCTCATATATATCCTTGAACTTTGTGTATTGCTCAACAGTTCCGTTATTTGAAATATCACCTGTTGAAGCAATTGCATCAAGGGTTACTCCAAGTTCATCAGCTTTGTTTTGAAGCTGCATAAGCGCACTTCTGAGCTTATTTGATGCATTTCTATTTTCATCACCTATATGAACATCAGAAACCAATCCGAATGTAAGGACAACATCGCTCATGTCAAATTCTTGAACGGCTTGTTGTTTTGTTTCTTCCGGAGTGGTAACTTCTTCAGTTGTGGTTTCTTCTGTAGTTACTTCTGTTGTTACATCAGCTGTTTCTGTTGCTTTTGTCACAGCTTCTGTAGTTTGTTCTGTTTGATCTTTTTCTGTAGTTGTTTGCTGAGTATTTCCATTACATGATGCAATAGCAAGCACCATCATAATACCAACAATTAACAGAGCTAAAATTTTTGTAAATGTTTTCATATTCCCCTCTTGTAATAGAAAGTAATGTTGAATAATCAACGCATACTATTATAGTTATTATTTTTGTGATTTACAATGATAAATATGTTTTTTTCTCAACTTTAAGTATCGTAAGCAATTGTTGTTTTTACCATCTACTCATTCATGCAAGAAAATGGTATAATAATACTATACTAATTTAGGGGTGTTTTCATGACAGAAATTGAGGCCAAAGCCAGAATAGAATACTTAAGGAAAACCATTGAGCACAATTCAAAACTGTACTACATCTATGATTCTCCTGAAATATCTGATTATGAATATGACATGATGTTCAGAGAGCTACAAGATTTAGAAAAAGAATATCCTCAATTTTTCTCACCTGATTCTCCAACTGTCAGAGTTGGAGGAAAAGCTTTGGAGAAATTTGAAAAAGTTACTCATGAAGTGAGAATGGGTTCCCTTTTGGATGTATTTTCTTTTGATGAAACAAGCGCTTTTATAGAAAAGACTGATGCTGTTTTAGGCAAGGAATGTATATTTTCTGTCGAGCCAAAAATCGATGGTCTCTCAGTATCTTTATTGTACGAAAACGGATCTCTTGTTGTTGGTTCAACCAGAGGTGACGGAATAGTTGGAGAAGATGTTACTCAGAACATAAAGACTATCAAGAGTATACCTCTGACACTTCCGGATAAGTTGCCTCTTCTTGAAGTCAGAGGCGAAGTATATATGCCTAAGACAAGTCTTGAAAAGCTCAATCAGGAGCGTGAGGAGCTTGGACTTCCATTATTTGCAAACTGCAGAAATGCTGCAGCCGGCTCTTTGAGACAACTCGATTCAAAGATTACAGCAAAAAGAAATCTGGATATATTCATATTCAACATTCAAAGAATCAGCGGCAAAGAATTTGACTCACACACAGAGGGTTTGGATTATCTGCAATCACAAGGCTTCAAAGTTATACGAGACAGAGAAAAGTTATCCGGAAAAGATGCTGTTATAGACAAGATTACTAGACTAGGTGAAAAGAGATATTCTCTTCCTTACGATATAGACGGAGTTGTTATAAAAGCTGACTCTATCACAGAGCGTGAAATAATAGGTGAAAACACAAGCACCCCAAAGTGGGCAGTAGCATATAAGTTCCCGCCTGAGAGAAAAGAAACAACTTTAAACTCAATTTCAATTCAAGTAGGCAGAACAGGTGTTTTGACTCCTGTTGCAGAACTTGAACCTGTAAAACTTGCTGGATCGACTGTATCCAGGGCAACCCTGCACAATCTGGACTTTATCAGAGAGCGTGATATAAAAGTTAAAGACATAGTTGTTGTACAAAAAGCTGGTGACATAATTCCGGAAATAGTATCGGTTGTAAAGGAAAAGCGCAAAGGTACCGAATTGGAATTCAATATGCCCAATGTATGTCCTTCATGCGGAGAGCCTGTGTACAGGGATGAAGAAGAAGCTTCAATAAGATGTACTAATCCTTCTTGCCCAGCACAATTGCTCAAAAGCATAGAACATTTTGCTTCCCGCGATGCAATGAATATAGATGGAATGGGTCCTTCAGTCGTTAAATCATTGATTGAAGCAGGTTTGATACACAACTCTTCAGAATTGTATTATCTTACAAAAGAGCAAATAATGACATTGGAAGGATTTGCTGAAAAATCAGCCGAAAACCTCATTTCTGCGATAGAGAAATCAAAAAAGGCAGGTCTTGCCAAACTGATCACTGCTCTTGGAATAAGGAACATAGGAGAAAAAGCGGCAAAATCACTTGCTTCTTTTGCCAAGGATATCGAAGTATTGTTCAATTCATCAATTGAAGAATTGTGCACCATCGATGATTTCGGAGAAATAACTGCTGAGTCAGTAATAAACTTCTTTTCACACCCTCAGACAAGAGAATTGATAGACAAACTGAAAGAAGCCGGAGTTGAAACTGAATACGTATTAACAAAAACGGATGATGTATTGTCAGGATTAACATTTGTGCTTACAGGAACACTGCCCACAATGAGCCGAGATGAAGCATCAAAACTTATTGAGTCGCACGGCGGAAAAACTTCCTCTTCAGTATCCAAAAAAACCGACTATGTTGTAGCCGGATCCGAAGCCGGATCAAAGCTCACAAAGGCGCAGGATTTGGGATTGAAGATTATTGATGAAGATGGCTTGAAGAGCCTGATTAACGGAGATTAATATTATGACTTATGACTTTTATGACCATGTAAAAATCCATGTCAAAGCAGGCAAAGGCGGCGATGGTTGCATTGGATTTCACAGGGAAAAATATATTTCCCATGGTGGGCCTGATGGCGGCGATGGAGGAAACGGCGGAAACGTTGTTTTCAAAATCGATCCAAACAGCAATACCCTACTCTTTTTCAAGCAAAAAAGAATATTTAAAGCTGAGAATGGAAAAAACGGAGGAACCGACAAATTCCACGGAGCTAATGGTGAAGATTGCGTGATTCTTGTTCCTGAAGGAACTGTCATAAAGGATGTTGAGACAGGCAAAGTTATAAAAGATATGAGTGGTTGTGAACCATTTGTCATCGCAAAAGGCGGAAAAGGCGGTTGGGGAAACAAACACTTTGCAACACCAACTAGACAAGCACCCAATTTTGCCAAAACAGGCCTTGAAGGCGAAGAAAAAGACCTCTATCTTGAACTTAAAATGCTGGCAGATGTAGGATTTGTGGGAATGCCAAGTGTAGGAAAATCCACGTTGTTATCCGTTATAAGTGCTGCGCGCCCTAAGATAGCTGCATATCACTTTACAACACTTTTCCCAATGCTCGGTGTTGTATCAGTCAGCGATGATGAAGGATTCATAGCTGCAGATATTCCGGGACTCATTGAAGGCGCTTCAGAAGGTTTGGGTCTTGGTTTTGATTTCCTCAGACATGTAGACAGATGCAGACTTTTGGTTCACGTTATTGACGTAGCAAAAACCGAAGGAAGAAATCCTTTGGATGATTTTAAAACGATTAACGAAGAATTGAAAAAATACAGTCCTGCCCTAGCGTCCAGACCACAGATTATAGTGGGCAATAAACTTGATGCAGTTGAAGATCCTTCGGAACTGGATGAATACAAAAAGTTTGCCAAAGACAATGGTTACGAAATATATTTCATAAGCGCAGCTACAAAAGAAGGTATCAAAGAGTTGACATACGGAATTTGGAACAGATTGAAAACTCTGCCGCCAATTGAAACATATGAGAGTGAACAGGAAGAAACTCAAAAAGCACCTCTTGTTCCTACAGATATTACACTGGAAAAACGCGGTGATATTTGGTTTGTTGAAGGAAATTGGCTAAAGAGGCTTATGACCGGAATAAACTTCTCAGATTGGGAATCACTAAGCTATTTTGATCATATGCTCAGAGAAAACGGTGTAATGAACAAGATGAGAGAACTCGGAATCCAGGATGGAGATACTGTTTCGATTTACGGTTTACAATTTGACTTTGTCGATTAAGATATAAAAATATAAAAAAATAATAGGATGCTTGTTGACATCCTTTATTTTTTATGCTAATATACCACTACCTCTTCAGGGAAAAGCTATTTTTCAGCCTGACACGAGGGAGGTACGGAAACAGTGCCGCAGCAAAAATTACATGATTGCATGATATGTGTGTATCGTGCAAGTATATTTGCGCGCTTCTGTTTTCAGATAAACAGGAGCCTATTTTTTTGGCTTCACTAAATATTCAGGAGGTGCCTAATGAGAGTTAAAATAACTCTTGCCTGCTCAGAATGCGGTCAGAGAAACTACGACACAAGTAAAAACAAAAAGAATGACCCAGACAGGCTCGAAATGAAGAAATATTGCAAGTTCTGCAAGAAGCACACACTTCACAAAGAGACAAAGTAAGGAGAAACTATAATGATTAGCAGAAAAAACGTTAAGATTATTTCTCTATTGGTTGCAATCTGCTTGATTTTCTCCGTATTTGCTTTGACAGTTTTTGCAGCAACGGAGAATAGTGTAGTATTTGGAACAGGCGACGACGTAACAGCAGAAGCTACTGAAATTGAATCTAATACAGAAACAACCGTCGAAGAAACTGAAACTACAGCTGAGACCACAGCCGATACAACAGAAACAACCGTCGAAGAAACTGAAACTACAGCTGAGACCACAGCCGATACTACAGAAACAACCACACCGACAGAAACCACTGCTCCTGCAGATTCAGGAGATTCTGGAACAACCCCAGCAACAAAGAATTGGTTTGAAGAGCACATCAACCTTATAATTGCTCTCGGTGTTATAGTTGTACTTGTTATTGCTTATTTTGTAGCACGTTTGATAAGCAAGAAATTCAGAGAAAAAACGACTAAATTCTGGAAAGATTACAGAGCCGAGTTCAAAAAACTTGTATGGCCTACAAAAGAACAGTTCTGGAGAAACTCAGCAGTTGTTCTTGTTGCTGTTGTTGTTGGTGCTATAGTTCTTGCACTGCTTGATTACGGTATAACACAGGGCTTACGTGCACTCAAAGAACTCATCGACACTATCCGTCCAGCCGGTTAATTGAGGAGAAACGCACATGGCAGGTAATTCATCAAATTACAAGTGGTATGTGATTGCTACTTCCTCAGGATACGAAAACAGAGTAAAAGAAACACTTGAGAAAAAGATTGCTAATCTTGGTCTTCAAGACAAAATTACAGATGTATTCGTTCCTGTAACTCAATATGAAGTAACTGACTCAAAAGGCAATGTAAAAATCAAAGAAGAAAAAGTTATTCCAAACTATGTATTTGTCCGTATGATTATGACAGATGAAACATGGCACGTTGTTTTCAACACAGAAAACACATTGAACTTCGTTGGTGCAGATAACAAGCCAGAACCAATTTCTGATGCTGAAGTTGAAGCTCTCGGAGCTCAGGTTCATGTCGAATCAGCTGGTATATCAGTTGGAGATCATGTCAAAATTCAAACTGGACCAATGCAAGGCTTTGAGGGAACAGTATTCTCCATCTCAGAAGATGGAAAGACAGTTACAGTCAATGCAAATGTATTTGGCCGTGAAACTCCTGTTGAACTTGAAGCAACATCACTATTAAAAATCTAAATCAGAGCAATGTGTACTAGCCAGTACACAAAAGTGGGAGGGAAAAATCTTATAATTCCCGATGAAAACCACGTTCGGAGGTATTTAAAATGGCAGCAGCAAAAAAAGTAGCAGCTTATATTAAACTGCAAATTCCCGCCGGAAAAGCTACACCCCAGCCACCTATAGGACCGGCTCTTGGTCAGCACGGCGTTAACATTGCGGCATTCACAAAAGAATTCAATGACCGTACAAAGGATCAGATCGGTTTGATCATACCTGTAGTTATCACAGTATATGCAGACAGATCTTTCGAATTTATCACAAAGACTCCTCCTGCAGCAGTCCTTATTCTTAAAGCAGCAGGAATTGAAACAGCTTCAGCTACACCTAATAAGGTTAAAGTTGCTTCTATAACAAAAGCACAGGTTAAAGAAATAGCTGAAACAAAGATGCCTGACCTCAACGCAGCTTCTCTCGAAGCAGCTATGAGCATGATCGCAGGCACAGCCCGCAGCATGGGCATCACAGTATCTGATTGAGAAAGGAGCGCGCTAACATGAAAAAAGGTAAGAAATATCAAGACAGCGAAAAGCTGTTCAATAAAGCTGAGCTCTATGAATCAAATCAGGCTCTCGATTATGTAATTCAAACAGCTAAAGCTAAATTTGATGAAACAGTAGAAGTTCACATCCGTACAGGATGCGACGGAAGATATGCAGACCAGATCGTTCGTGGTGCAGTTGTTCTTCCTAACGGAACAGGTAAAACTGTTCGTACATTGGTTTTCTGTAAACCTGAAAAAGTTGACGAAGCTACAGGCGCAGGCGCTGATTACGCAGGCGGAGCTGAATATGTTGACAAGATAGTTAAAGAAAACTGGTTTGAATTTGACGTAGTTATCGCTACACCTGATATGATGGGTGTTATCGGTAGACTCGGTAAAGTTCTCGGACCTAAAGGTCTTATGCCAAACCCGAAGGCAGGAACTGTAACAATGGATATCGCTAAAGCAGTTTCAGAAGCTAAAGCAGGTAAAATTGAATACAGACTTGATAAAACAAATATCATTCACTGCCCAATCGGTAAAGTTTCTTTCGGCGTTGAAAAACTCCAAGAAAACTTCACAGCATTGTTGGATGCTATCATTAAGGCTAGACCGGCAGCTCTTAAGGGACAATATCTCAAGAGTTGTGTTGTCGCTTCAACAATGGGTCCTGGTGTAAGAATCAATACATCAAAACTCGGCAACTAATTTCTGAATATTTTGTAACAGCACCATGCACATCAGCATGGTGCTGTTGTTTTTTCATCGACAAATAACTTCTTGTTGTTGAGAAAGGCAATATTAACTTATTGAATCTTATTTTTATATTTACTTAAATATGAATTTGTGATATTATTTATTATTAGTGAGAAATCACATAAATTGTGATATTTTTTCGGAGGTTAATTACATGGCAAGAAACAAACTTTCTATGGATGGTAACACTGCCGCTGCGAAGGTCTCTTACGCCTTTACAGAAGTTGCTGCCATCTACCCAATCACACCTTCAAGTCCAATGGCTGAACAGACAGATACATGGTCAGCAAGCGGATTAAAGAACATTTTCGGCGAAAAAGTTAACATCGTTGAAATGGAATCTGAAGGCGGCGCTGCAGGTGCTGTTCACGGCTCACTTGCTGCAGGCGCACTAACAACAACTTACACAGCTTCACAGGGTCTTCTCCTTATGATCCCGAATCTTTTCAAGATTGCCGGAGAATTGCTTCCTTGTGTAATTCATGTGTCAGCTCGTACAATTGCTTCACACGCACTTAACATTTTCGGAGACCATTCTGACGTTTATGCATGCCGTCAAACAGGTTTTGCTATGCTCGCTTCTACTAACCCACAAGAAGTTATGGATCTTGGTGCTGTTGCTCACTTGAGCGCAATTAAAGGAAGAGTTCCATTTATTCACTTCTTTGATGGTTTCAGAACATCCCACGAAATTCAGAAAATTGAAGAATGGGATTATGAAGACTTAGCTAAGATGGTAGATAAAAAGGCTTTGGCTGAGTTCCGTGCTCATGCATTGAATCCTGAGCATCCAGCTCTCCGTGGTTCTGCTGAAAACGGAGACATATTCTTCCAGCACAGAGAAGCTTGCAACCGTTATTACGATGCACTTCCGGAAATTGTTGAAGAATATATGGAAAAAATCAACAAGAAGATCGGAACAAATTATCAGTTGTTCAACTACTATGGTGCACCCGACGCAGAACGCGTAGTTGTAGCTATGGGTTCAGTTAACGATGTTGCTGAAGAAGTTATCGACTACCTCACAGCAAAAGGTGAAAAAGTTGGTTTGGTTAAAGTTCGTCTTTACAGACCTTTCAGAGCAGACAAACTCCTTGCCGCTATCCCAGCAACATGTAAAAAGATTGCTGTTCTTGACAGAACAAAAGAGCCTGGCTCACTCGGTGAACCACTTTATCTTGATGTTATGGCTTCTGTTGCAAATTCAGGCAGACAGATTAAAGTTGTCGGCGGTCGTTATGGTCTTGGTTCAAAGGACACAACTCCTGCTTCAATCTTTGCTATATTTGCAAACTTAAAGCTCAAAGCTCCTAAGGATCACTTTACAGTTGGCATCGTAGATGATGTAACTAATCTCTCACTTCCAGAAAAAGAAGCTCCGGATACTTCACCAAAAGGAACTGTTTCTTGTAAATTCTGGGGACTCGGCGCAGATGGTACAGTTTCTGCCAACAAGAGTTCAATCAAAATTATCGGTGACCACACAGATAAATATATTCAGGCATACTTCCAGTATGACTCAAAGAAAACAGGTGGTGTAACAATTTCCCACTTGAGATTCGGCGATAAACCAATCAAATCATGCTACTATATCAATAAAGCTGATTTCGTTGCTTGCCACTGCCCTGCTTACCTTGAAAAAGGATATAAGATGGTAGAAGACGTTAAACCGGGCGGCACATTCCTTCTCAACTGCCAGTGGGATGAAAAAGAACTTGACAAACATCTCCCAGCATCAGTTAAGAACTACATCGCAAACAACAAAGTTAAATTCTATACAGTTAATGCTATAGACAAAGCTATCGAACTCGGACTTGGAAAACGTACAAACACAATTCTTCAGTCTGCATTCTTCAAACTCGCTAACATCATTCCTACAGAAGATGCTGTTAACTACATGAAGTACATGGCTAAGAAATCTTACGGCAAGAAGGGCGACGCTGTAGTTGAAATGAACTACAAAGCTATCGATGCCGGTGTAGATGCACTTGTAAAAGTTAAAGTTCCGGATAGTTGGAAGACCGTATCTGACAAGAAGAAGAGTGAAAAAGCAACAGGACCAAGAAAAGATTTGGTTAAATTCGTTAATGAAATCGCAACTCCTGTTTGCAAGATGCAAGGCGATTCACTTCCTGTATCTGCATTCCTCGGACTCGAAGACGGACAGTATCCTCAGGGCGCTGCAGCTTATGAAAAACGCGGCGTAGCTGTTTCTGTTCCGGTATGGCATCCAGAAAATTGTATCCAGTGTAACCAGTGTTCATTTGTATGTCCACACGCTGCAATCAGACCATTTGCTCTTACAGCTGAAGAAGCTGCTGCAGCTCCGGCAAATACAAAGTTTACAGCTAAGATGACAGGAAAAGGTTGTGAAGATTATAAATTCACAATTGCTGTTTCTCCATATGACTGTATGGGTTGTACTCTCTGCGTTTCAGCTTGTCCTACAAAGCCTGAAAAGAGAGCTCTTGAAATGGTTGCTATGGAATCTCAGAAAGATCAGCAACTCCCATTCAATTATTGCGTACAGAATATTGCAAAGAAAGACCTCCCATTTGCTGACAATACAGTAAAAGGAAGCCAGTTCAATCAACCACTACTTGAGTTCTCAGGCTCATGCGCAGGTTGTGCTGAAACTTCTTATGCACGTCTTGTAACACAATTGTTAGGCGAAAGAATGTATATTTCCAACGCTACAGGTTGTTCTTCAATTTGGGGTGGCTCTGCTCCTTCTACACCATACACAGTAAATATCACATCAGGCAGAGGTCCGGCTTGGGGCAACTCACTGTTTGAAGATAACGCTGAACATGGTCTTGGTATGAAAGTTGCTTACAGCACAAGAAGAAATGCAATAGCACACAAAGTTGAAGCATTGAAAGATGCTGAAGGTGTTACAGCTGAAGTTAAAGCTGCTGCTGAAGCATGGCTTGCTGCTAAAGAAGATGCTAAAGAATCTGATGTAACAGGACAGGCACTTGCTGCTGCTTGCACATCCAAGGAACTCAAAGGCGAAGCAGCTAAACTTGCAAAAGAATTGGTTGCTGAAAAAGACATGCTCGCTAAAAAGACAGTTTGGCTCTTCGGTGGAGACGGTTGGGCTTATGACATCGGTTTCGGTGGACTTGACCACGTTCTCGCATCTGGCGAAAATGTAAATGTATTCGTATTTGATACTGAAGTATATTCAAATACAGGCGGTCAAGCTTCTAAAGCTTCTCAGATTGGCCAGGTTGCTCAGTTTGCTGCAGCTGGTAAGGCTATCAAGAAGAAGAATCTTGCTGAAATAGCTATGAGTTATGGTTATGTATACGTAGCACAGGTTGCTATGGGCTATGACATGGCTCAGACACTTAAGGCTATCACAGAAGCTGAAGCTTACAATGGACCATCATTGATTATCGGTTATGCTCCATGTGAAATGCACGGATTAAAGGGCGGAATGGTTAACTGCCAGTCAGAAATGAAGAGAGCCGTTAACGCTGGTTATTGGCACACATTCAGATTCAACCCTGCTCTTGCTGCTGAAGGAAAGAATCCTCTTACAATCGATTCTAAAGAACCATCAGAGGATTACATCCAGTTCATTGAGAGCGAAACAAGATATAGCAGATTGCTTGCTTCATTCCCTGAAAGAGCTGAAAAACTCTTCAATGAAGCTTCAAAAGCTGCTAAAGAAAAATATGCTCATCTCCTTAAACTTAAAGAGACATATGAGCCTGCACATGAATAATACCAATATTTCTTGATGCATTTAAAATGACGGTGTAGCCCAACCGGGCTACACCATTTTTTCTTATACGAAAACAGGGAATGCAATGTTGCATTCCCTGTCCATATTATTGAATGTTATTTGCTGTTTTTGGTTGTTTTCTTTTTGGACACTCCAATACTGTATCCTATAGCAAAAACGCCCAGCATAAATGCTAAATCCAAACCAACTTCGATGTAGTTTATGAATTCCACACTCACTATGTAGTAAAGCATTGTTCCCGTATATGAAGCAAAACCACAACTGGATGCACCTATTACTTCGAATATACTGTCTTTAATACCTTCGGATCCTTGTATTATCAATCCTACGTAATATAGCAAAGCGGCGAGTATAGGAACAATATTAACTCCTATAAGCAACTTCCAAAATACTATTCCGGATTTTGCACATCTTGTTCCTATCCAGCCCCATAAGAACATGTAGCCTAAATATACCAAAAGACCTACAATTGAAAAGAAATCCATAGGATAAAGAAGCGGTATTTTTGTTCCGGGAAAATCTACCGTCCACATCAAAGCCAATGACAATACATATAAAAATGCAGAAGCCAACGGGATCAATGCAAAAATGAACACTTTATAGTCCACTTTTTGAGGAGTATAGCCATATTTTGTTTTTTGTTTACCCATATATCACAACACTTCCTTCCTATCGAGCTCTATAATATCATCAATTGCAAAAGAATACAACCTCACATGAGCCTCTTCTTTGTTCATCAGTTTTCGAGCTGCATATGTATAATACATCAATTGGTTAGAATATCTTTGCTTCAAAGTATCTTCGATTGTTTTTCTATCTACATCCTTTTTGAAATGGTCTGTCTTGTAATCAACAAGAATTAATTCGTCATTTTCGTTGATGTACATACAGTCTATGACACCTTGAATGAGCAGCGGAACTCCTTTTATTTGTTCTACTCTTTCTTTGTCTGATGAGAACAATTCTGCGGGGAAATTCAGATTGAATCTTCTCTCTCTTACCAATGTCTTTGCATTTCTCATTTCCTTGCCAAGAGAACTCTTGAAAAAGTTCTCTATTTTTTTCTTGTTCCACGGATATTTGATTATTCTGTACGTCTCTTCATAAATGAATTTCTCTTTTAATAATCTATCCATTTCTGCATCAATACCATTTGCAAATACATTTTCCAAATCAAAAAACTGCATGAACAAGTGAACAGCAATTCCCTGTTCTCTGGGAGATATTTCTTCTTCATCTGAAATGAATTTTGGAACTATTTCAGTTCGTTTAATATCTTCTTTTTCTTCAATTTTCAGCTGTTCAGGTGTATAACCATCTTCGGGCTGATCTAGCATTCCCGGATAAATCTTTGATACAGATAATTTGTTTGGCAGCTTAATCAATTCTTCATATGGATATACAAAATTGAATCTGTCTATTATTGTCTTTTTGATTGTTTCTTCATCTATAACTTCTTCAGATTCTTTTGAAACTTTTGTGATATTGCTATCTTCAAATGAAATATCATCAAATGATTCAATATATAAATCCACAACACTTGGATTATATGAAAATCCTTTTATCAATAGATCAAAATATGATTTAAACTTTGACCTTGAATAATTGGTCACCTTATCTTTTTCAAATAATCCCAGACAATTGTCTGAGTTCAGATCATACAATTGCTTTACTTCTTCAACGCTCTTTTTCAGTGCGGATGTAATAATCAAATTTGTCTCAGGTCTTGTCATGGCAACATACAAAACCCTGATTATTTCATCATTGTCCATTAATCTGTCATTGAGAGAAGATATCCTGTAGAAAATGTTATCGATTTTCTCGTCATTTTCAACCGGCATCACTACCAACGGCAAGTTTCTGGAACTAATGAAATTTGCATTTCTGTTATTGCTTGAATTCAAAGATGAACCAAAACAAGGCAAAAATACATATTTGTATTGCAAACCTTTAGATTTGTGTATCGTTGTAATTTCTACAGCATCATCCAAAGCATTGAATCTTGACATGTCAATTTTCGCATCATCTTTGACAAGCTCATCTACATATGTCAAGAAATCATAGAGACTCTTGCTGTTCTTATTATCGAACATGCGCGCATAATCATATAGTTGAAGGAGATTTGCTCTTGCTGCTTCTTCTCTTTCTATGCCTTCGGATTTTGACACTATAGAAGTCAGCATCATGCCCTCAAAGATTGTCTTTATAAAATCCGAACAAGACATTATGCGGCTCAAAGGTCTGTAATAATCCAAATCACTTATCAATTTTTTGCATTTCTTATTCCATTTGTCATCTGACTCAGAACAATTCTTCACAGCGGCATACAATGGTTTTTCTTTGTGATTCATTCTGAACCCTATTTGATCATCAAGTGAAAAACCATACAGAGGACTTTTCATTGTCGCTGTTAAATACAAATCACTATATGGGTTATCTATGCATTTCAAAAGAGCTATAACCAGCATTACTTCAGGGTTATTGAAGAACTCTTTCTCATTTTTATCTACACTCGGAATATCAAATCCATTCAGTATTTTTACAGCTAAACTTGAAATATCATTCTTTCTTGTAAGAACTGCAAAATCAGAATACTTCAGAGCTTTGTCATTGCGCATCTCATTTTTTATGCGCTTTGCAATATATTCTAGTTCCTTTTCATATAAACCACTGGCATCCAGGTCTTTGTCGCAAAAAACATGCATTTCAGGTTTAGGACCTTCTTTGTGAGTCCCGCATCTGAGCTTATCCTGTTCGCCATAGCTTATTACCGGATCATTTGCCAAAACGTTTTCAAAAACACAGTTGACAGCGTCAACTATTTGCTGAGTTGATCTGAAATTGTCTGACAAATAAATCTTTGTTTGTTCAATGCGTTTAGAAGGGTCATATTCAACTCTTTCTTTGATCTGTTTATCAAATATTGAAGGTTCAGCCCCTCTAAATCTGTATATACTTTGCTTAATGTCACCTACAGTGAAAAGATTGTCTTTTCTAGATAGCAAACTAAAGATTTTGTCTTGTAAGCTATTTGTGTCCTGGTATTCATCTATATATATTTCGGTATAGTATGATCTGAGTCTTGCACTCAAAATTGATGGTGTCTTCAAATCAAACTCAGTCAGAATCTTTAAGCACAGTCTTTCGTAGTCATTGAAACTGTACATTCTTTTCAGTGCTTTTTGTTTGCTTAATCTTTCGTCAAATTCTTTTAAGAATGCAACGAGATTGTTTCTTTGAATTACTATTTTTTCGTTTATTGTGTTTATATCGTCTTCAGTATAGCAATAATATTTTTCTTTTAATGAATCAATGTCAGATTTCAAATCACTTTTTTTGTTTTTGAAATAATCATGATACAGCGAACCTGATTTACTGATTGTTTTGTTTGAATAATCAGACAATAACTCCTTGACTGAACTATATGCATCTTTATTCTTTAAAGCATCAAGAACTTTGTCGCAGAAGTCTTTTATACCAACAAACAATTCGGAGTTTTTGGTTTCACCATCCATGTCATATTCTTCTGAAGCAATCTTAAACAGCTCAGAATAATATTCGAACATGGATTTAGTGTAATTGAATAGTATTTTTCCAAAAGAAGATTCTTCAAAAACACCATCTTCATTTTCTCCCAGAATACTATCATATGGGTGTGGCTGTGTATCATAATAGTTTTTCAAACTGATTATATTCTCTGCCAGAACTGAAGGTTTTAACGGATCTCCAAAGACATTGACAAAAGAATCAAAATCATCTATTTTTCTGTCTTCACTTGTTATTTTTTCTTCATAGTAGTCCTGGATAAGCATGTCAGCAACATCGGTTTCAAGTTGTTTCTTTTCTGCTTCATCCATCACTCCTGACCCCACGGGGATTCCGGCTTCAGAAAAGTTATCTCTGACTAATCCGATTACAAAACTATCAATTGTTGAAATTGTGGCGTTAGGAAGAGCTATAAGCTGTCTTTGCAGGTGTTTCTTCTCTTTTGGAGTCAGTTGTTTATCAAAGAGAGCATTATTCAATTCATCAGATATTTTATCTTTCAACTGTTGAGCTGCCGGATTTGTAAAGGTGACGACCAGCATTGTTTTAATATCTCCGCCTGCTTTTATTCTCTCAATAATCCTATTTGTGAGAACTGCTGTCTTTCCCGATCCGGCTGCAGCAGAAACTGCAATACTGCATGAACGCGCTTGTATTGCTCTTTTTTGATTCTCGGTCCAATTGATTTCTGCCATTTGCCCCTCCAACTTTTTTCTAGTATATATTTTACATTATCTCGTCAAATCTTTCCACAATAACACAAAAAAAGGTGAGTGCAATTAACAATTGTTTTTGTCAAAATACACTCACATTTTTATTCAACTAAACTTGTAATCAGCTCAAATATCCTTTTTTGTACAACAATTCAGCTATTAATACAGCGCCTCCTGCTGCACCTCTTAAAGTATTGTGAGCCAGCCCTATGAATTTGTAATCAAATATTCTGTCTTCTCTTAACCTTCCGGCTGAAATACCCATACCATTATACAAATCTTTGTCAAGAGATACCTGAGGTCTGTTATCCTCTTCAAAATATGTTATAAACTGCTTTGGAGCACTTGGCAAGAGCAAAGTCTGAGGCAAACCTTTATAATCTTTCCACTCTTTTATGATTTCTTCTTTAGACGGTTTATTCTCAAATTTTACAAAAACAGCTGCCGTGTGACCATCGGAAACGGGAATTCTTACACATTGCGAAGTTATATTAGGGTAAACTGCCGGTACTATCTTTCCGTCTTTTACACTTCCCCAAATCTTCAATGGTTCTTTTTCTGTTTTTTCCTCTTCACCTGAAATAAACGGAATTACATTGCCTACCATTTCAGGCCATTCTTTAAAGGTTTTTCCTGCACCTGAAATTGCTTGGTATGTCGTCACCAGAATCTCTGTAGGATTGAATTTGAGCAAAGGTGTAATCATAGGAACAAATGTCTGAATTGAACAATTCGGTTTTACTGCTATAAAACCTCTCTTTGTTCCCAGTCTCTTTTTTTGTTCATCAATTACGCTAAGATGGTCTGGGTTAATTTCCGGAATAACCATAGGCACATCATCTTTATATCTGTTAGCTGAATTGTTTGACACTACTACAATCTCGTGTCTGGCATAGTTTTCTTCCAATTCAACTATCTTATCTTTTTCCATATTGACTGCACAAAAAACGATATCTACTCTGTCTTTGTAATAATCAACATTTGATGCATCACCGACAATCATGGTTTGGTACTTTTCAGGGATGCGCTCGTCAAGTTTCCATCTTCCTTCTACGGCTTTTTCATATGTCAGTCCGGCACACCTGCTGCTCGCCATAAGTTCAGTGACTTCAAAATACGGATGGTTTTGCAAGATGGTTAAAAACCTTTGTCCAACCATTCCTGTTGCACCTATAATTCCTGTTCTAAGCTTTTTCATAAAACACCTATAAATCGTTTTCAGTCAAATATTCAAGTGATTCTCTTTTAACTGCAATGTAATCACCTTTTTGTCCTACCATTACTACGGCAGGTCTGCATATTCTATTGTAATTTGATGCCATTGAATAGTTATATGCCCCTGTTGTCAACACTGCAACTATATCGCCTTTTTGAGTATTTGCAAAGTCGACATCCTTTTGAATGATATCGCCGCTTTCGCAGCATCTGCCTACTAAATCTGCTTTTAATACTTTTGTATCATTTAGCTTTCCGGCGTTCAAAACAGTGTATTTAGATTTATACAATGCAAACCTTGGGTTATCTGTCATGCCTCCGTCAATTGAGACGTAATTCTTGTATCCCGGTATTCTTTTAACTGAACCCACAGTGTAAAGTGTTAATCCCGCATCAGCAACTATACTTCTGCCCGGTTCCATTCTAATTTGAGGGACAGAAATGCCCAGCTCGCTTGCCTTATCTAGAATTGTTTTGGAAACTGTTTCAATTTCTTTTTCAATATCTATGATAGGATCAGAGTCAGTGTATCTGACACCGAATCCACCGCCCAAATCCAATTGTTCAGTTACATAATTATACTTTTTCTTCATGTCGCAAATGAATTGCAACATTATTTCAGAACCCTTAATAAATATTGAAGAATCGAATATCTGGGAACCTATATGACAATGAAAACCTTTTAGACATATATGCTTTAGTGACAAAGCAAATTCTGTTATCTGTTCAGCTTGACCTGTTTCAATGGCAGAACCAAATTTTGAGTCCACTTTTCCTGTTGCTACTGCTTCATATGTATGAGGATCAATTCCGGGAGTAAGTCTCAACAATACGTTTTGAATAATGCCTTTTTCTTTTGAGATATTGTCAATTGCCTGTAATTCTTCAAAGCAATCAACTACAAAATAGCCAACTCCGGAATCCATAGCAAACCTAATATCTTCTTCTGTTTTGTTGTTAGAGTGAAAATATGCTTTGTGCATGGGAAAGCCTACGGATTTTGCTGTAAATATTTCACCCATTGATACAACATCAATGCCAATATCTTCTTCTTTAGCTATTCTGTAAATCTGCTTGAAACTGGCCGCCTTGCTTGCATAAAGAGGAAAAGAACCTTCTCCGAAATACTTGTTCATTGCATCCTTATACACTCTGATATTTTGATGAATGCGGTCTTCATCCATTACATACAAAGGAGTCCCGTATTTTTTTGCAAGATACAATGTATTATAGCCATTAAAATATAATGTTCCTTCTTTGTTTGTCAAATTATTGCAAATCATAGATAACACCTATTTCACAAATTCGTTATATATAGCTCTTACTGCTTTTTCATAATTCTCTTCTTCTACGCCTATTATGATGTTAATACATGAAGAGCCTTGGTCAATCATCTTAACGGTTATTCTTTCATTAGCCAGAGCTGTAAAGATTCTGCCAGCTACACCCGGTCTGTTAACCATGCCTCTTCCCACTACTGCTATAAGAGCTATGTTTTCGTAAATGACTATTTCGTCAGGGTCTACCTCTTTTTGAATTCTTTCCTTGATATAGTCTTCTTTTCCTACAATTGCCGACTTATTTACAAACACAGACATCGTGTCTATACCAGTCGGAATATGTTCAAACGAGAGATTAATTTCTTCAAGTACACTCAATACTTTTCTTCCAAAACCAAGTTCTGCATTCATTCTGTTTTTTTCAATTGTAATTGAAGCAAAACCTTTTTTTCCTGCTATTCCTGTAATTATATGTTTAGGTACCCCGGCTGGTACTTTGGGAAGGATTACTGTTCCCTGATCGTCCGGAAATCTTGTATTGCGGATATTTATTGGAAGCTTAGCCTGTCTAGCCGGAAATACTGCATCTTCGTGAAGAACAGTAGCTCCCATATATGTCAATTCGCGCAATTCGCTGTACGAAATCATAGAAATCGTTTTTGGATTTTCAACACATTTGGGATCTACCATCAGCATTCCGGATACATCGGTCCAGTTCTCATACATATCTGCATGAACAGCTCTAGATACAATCGCGCCTGTAATATCTGACCCTCCCCTTGAGAAAGTCATGACATTGCCATCTGGACCTGTTCCGTAAAAACCAGGGATAACCGCCCTTTTTAGTTCAGACAAATCCTCGAACAGAATGCTGTCTGTCAATTCATCATCCAAAACATCTTTTTTCAAGAACATCAATCTTCCTTCAGAATCAACAAATGAACATGCTAAATATGAAGCAAGTATTCTTGCGTTCAAATACTCACCTCTGCTCACCAAATAGTCTTTACCGGGACCATCTGAACACTTTTCATCTATCAGTTCAAATTCAGTATCCAGATCGAAATTGATTTCAAGTCCGTCTATGATTTCTTTAAACCTTGCCTTGATTTCGTCAAGCACAACTCTATAATCTTGCTTTTTTGAAGCCAAATCATAGCATTTAATCAGTAAGTCTGTGACTTTTTCTTCATTGTTGTTGCTTTTTCCCGGTGCTGATACCACTATGTATCTTCTCTCTTCATCAGACTTTATTATATCTGCAACAACCTTAAAGTCAGCGGATGTGGCTAAAGATGAGCCTCCGAACTTACAAACTTTAATTCCTATATCAGTCATAATTACACCAGCAAATCTTTCATGTTGTATAATCCGGCAGGCTTAGTAACCACAAACTCAGCTGCCTTGATAGCCCCTTCGGAGAACAATGCTCTGTCGTGAGCCTCGTGTTTAAGAGTTATTGTCTGAGTTGGTGAAGATATGTAAACTTCATGTATCCCGACAACATTTCCCATTCTTACAGAGTTAATACCTATATCATTCTGGTCTCTTTTTTGCTGTCCGTTTCTGCCGCAAACAATTCTGGCTTCGGGTCTTGATTCTTTTATTTCTTCAGCTAAAAGCAAAGCTGTTCCGCTTGGAGCATCAAGTTTTCTGTTGTGATGAACTTCAACTATTTCTATATCTGCATCTTTCATCATAGCAGCTGCCTGTTTAGCAAAACTAGCCAGTACTGCTATTCCTATTGACATGTTTGCTGAAAAGAAAACAGGAATTGTCTTTGAAGTTTCTTCTATTATCTTTTTTTCTTCTTCGTTCTGTCCTGTTGTTGCTATTACAACAGGAATGTTTTTTTCTTTGCAATAATCACACACAGCCTTGGTAGCAGAATGATGAGAAAAATCTATTACGACATCTGCTTTTTCAGTTACGTCATTTAAGCTTTTGTATACATCTTTGTCTTCAGAAAAAGCGTCAACTGCAGCTGCAAATATAGCTCCGTCATATCCTTTTTTTACAAGATCTGTTGTTATTTGACCCATGTGCCCTTTTGCACCATGAACAATTACTTTCATAACGTACCTCAAATCAATCCTAGTTCTTTCATTATGCTGAACATTTTAGCTTTCTTATCTTCACTCATCTCAATAAGCGGAAGTCTAAGATAGTTCTCACAAAATCCCATTTTTGCCATCGCAGCTTTGACCGGAATCGGATTTGTCTCAGAGAACAATGCAGATATCAGGTTAAGATATTTGAATTGCAATTGTTTAGCCCCTTCGTAATCGCCTTCAAAGAACTTCTTGCACATCAAAGCAGTCTCTTTTGGAACAACATTAGACAAAACAGAAATGACACCTTTTCCACCCAAAGACATTACGGAATAAGCCTGATCATCATTTCCAGAATAGACATCAAGCTTATCTTCAACTAAAGACATTGTCTTGATAATCTTTGACAAGTCTCCATTGGCTTCCTTTATAGCTGATATGTTGTCAACTTTGGATAGTTCAAGATATGTTTCAGGTTCTATGTTTATTCCCGTTCTTGACGGAACATTGTACAGTACAACCGGTTTAGTTGAAGCCTTTGCAATTTCCGTGTACATCTTTACAAGACCCAACTGAGTTGTCTTGTTGTAAAAAGGAGTAACAGACAATATTGCATCTGCTCCTACACTGCAGCAATACTTTGTCATCTCAATAGCTCTAGATGTGTTATTTGAACCAGCTCCGGCGATAACAGGAACTCTTTTGTTTATTCTTTTAACTGCATAGTCTATTGTCGCTTCATATTCAGACTGACTCATAGTTGCGCCTTCGCCAGTGGTTCCGCATATTACAAGAGCATCTATTCCTTCTTCAATTTGCCAATCAAGTAGTTTTCCGAATCTGTCAAAATCCACTCCGTTTTCGTTTAAAGGAGTGATAATTGCAGTTGCTGCGCCTTTGAATATAGTTTCTTTTTTCATAGTTTTTCTCCAAAAAAATAATGGTTGCAAGAAATGCAGCCATCATGTTCAAAAATACATAATTGTATTAATAATCACATGATAGCTCTCCGCAATAATGCGACAGTCGCACGGATATTCTCCGTACGCCCAGGAGACAATAATCACCTTCGGCAGCTTCCCCTTTCCCCATACTGAGTAATCTTGTCGGCCGCGCCTCTATCTTTGTTCTTTCTTTTTACCACAAAATATGCAATTGTGCAACATATATTTTTATATTTATAAATATTGTTGCAAAAAAAAACTGTGATAAGCTTTGAGTGCCTATCACAGTAAAAAAGATTTTTCTTAAGCTTTGTTGTTTGAACCCAAAACATCAACAATCTTGTGGCTAACCATATCTTTAACAGCTTGGCGAGCCGGTTTGAGATATTGACGTGGATCAAAGTCTGCTGGATGTTCTGTCAGATACTGTCTGATTGAAGCTGTCATAGCAAGTCTAATGTCTGAGTCGATATTGATCTTACACACAGCCATCTTAGCTGCCTGAGCCAACATTTCTTCAGGAACACCAATTGCGTCTGGCATTTTGCCGCCGTAATTGTTTATGATTTTTACAAATTCCTGTGGAACGCTGGATGCGCCGTGTAAAACTATCGGGAATCCCGGCAATCTCTTTGATACTTCTTCAAGAATGTCGAATCTGAGTTGTGGTTTTGTGCCTGGTTTAAACTTGTATGCGCCATGGCTTGTTCCTATTGCAATTGCAAGTGAGTCACAACCTGTTCTTTCAGCAAAGTCCTGAACTTCTTCCGGACGAGTGTATGAACTCATACCCTCTTCAACTTTAACTTCATCTTCAACACCTGCAAGTGTTCCGAGTTCAGCTTCAACAACAACTCCGTGAGCGTGAGCATACTCAACTACTCTCTTTGTTTCTTTGATGTTCTCCTCATATGGATGACTTGAGAAATCTATCATAACTGATGTAAATCCACCGTCAATGCATGATTTACATGTTTCAAAATCCGGACCATGATCCAAGTGCAGTGCGATCGGGATGTCTGTCTCGTGAACTGCAGCCTCAACCAATTTTACAAGATATGTATGATTTGCATATGCTCTTGCGCCTTTACTTACCTGAAGAATTACAGGGCTTCTGAGCTCGTTAGCTGCTTCTGTTATTCCCTGAACGATTTCCATGTTGTTTACGTTAAAAGCGCCTATAGCGTAATGACCATCGTATGCCTTTTTGAACATTTCTTTTGTTGTAACAAGTGCCATAATATTATTACCTCTTTCTTTTCCGCAATACGGATTTATAACAATGTAATTTTACAACTATGACCATACAAATTCAACACTTTTCCATATAAAAGAAAAACGCTATATATTTAATAATTATATGTTGACAAGAAAAAAAAACATTGATATAATAGCGATTGCTGTTAACCGGGAGCGCAGTTTTGGAACCATGGTCTTAAAGAGACAATGTCACCCTCCAACACTTCGTTCTTAGGCAAATAATTATTCTACGAGGTGACAAAAATGGAAAAAGAACTCAAGCAGCAAATTATTACTGAAAACCAAAAACACGAAGGCGATACAGGTTCTCCTGAAGTTCAGATCGCTCTTTTGACAGAAAGAATCAATCATCTTAATGAGCATCTTTCTGTAAACCCTCAGGATAAGCATAGCCGTAGAGGTTTGCTTAAAATGATCGGTAAGAGAAGAAATCTTCTCGCATATCTCCAGAAGAAAGATATTACACGTTATCGTGCAATCATCGAAAAACTTGGTTTGAGAAAGTAATATGTAAGGGGCGGTTTTTTCCGTCCCATTTCACTTTTTGTCTTTTTACTCATGGGCAGAGGGGTTGTATAGCAATTAATTAAGAGCCTGAAACATTTGGACTTTTAATTAAGTGCTAAACAAAACCTCCATGGGTTGAGAAATATATTTATCAAACAGGAGGAAATTATGTTTGAAAACTACAGAGTATTCGAATATGAATACGCAGGAAGACCTTTAAAGGTTGAAACAGGCAAAGTTGCAGGACTTGCAAATGGTTCAGTCATGATTCACTATGGCGACACAGTTATTCTCTGTTGTGCTACAGCATCTGCCAAACCAAGAGAAGGAATTGATTTCTTGCCTCTTTCAGTTGACTATGATGAAAAACTGTATGCAGTCGGAAGAATTCCCGGCAGCTATCAAAGAAGAGAAGGAAAACCAAGCGACAAGGCAATTCTTACAAGCCGTGTAATCGATCGTCCAATTCGTCCTCTTTTCCCGAAAGATCTGAGAAACGACGTTGCTCTTACTCTTGAAGTAATGGCAGTTGATCCTGATTGTTCACCTGAAATCACAGCTATGATCGGTGCTTCAATTGCATTGTCAATTTCTGACATACCGTGGAACGGCCCAATAGGCGGCGCTTATGTTGGTTTGGTTGACGGACAGCTCGTTATTAACCCAACAGCTGAACAGAGACTTAAGAGTGATCTCCAACTCACAGTTGCATCCAGCGAAAAGAAAGTTGTAATGGTTGAAGCAGGCGCTAATGAAGTTGATGATGAGACAATGTTCAATGCTATCATGCTTGCACATGAAGAAATCGGCAAACTTCTTAAGTTCATAAACAGCATCGTTGATGAAATAGGCAAACCGAAATTTGAGTATCCATCAGGCGAACTCGATCACGACATGTTCGACAAAATCTTTGCTGCAGTTGAAAAAGATGTAGAATTCGCTCTTGATACTGACGACAAGAATGTACGTGATGCAAGAATGCAGCCTATCCAGGACAGAATCGTTGCTGATTATGCTGAAGAGTATCCTGACATCGAAGTTATTCTTCCGGAACTCATCTACAAGATTCAGAAGAAGATTGTTCGTAGATGGTTACTCGTAGACAAGAAGAGAGTTGACGGAAGAGCTATGGACCAGATTCGTCCACTTGCTGCTGAAGTTGATGTTCTTCCAAGAGTTCACGGCTCAGGATTGTTCACAAGAGGTCAGACACAGGTATTGTCAATTGTTACACTTGGTTCATTCAGCGACGCTCAGATTCTTGATGGTCTTGATGAAGAAAAAGAAAAATACTACATTCACCAGTACAATATGCCTGGTTACTCAACAGGCGAAGCTAAAGCTGTTCGTTCACCCGGTAGACGTGAAATAGGACATGGCGCACTTGCTGAACGTTCATTGATTCCTGTACTTCCATCCAGAGAAGAATTCCCATACACAATTAGAGTTGTATCTGAAGTTCTCTCTTCTAACGGATCTACTTCACAGGGTTCTGTATGCGGAAGCACACTTGCACTTATGGCTGCAGGCGTTCCGATCAAAGCTCCGGTTGCAGGAATTTCATGTGGTCTTATTACAGCTGAAGATGGTTCTTGGGACACAATGGTAGATATCCAGGGTGTTGAAGACTTCTATGGCGATATGGACTTTAAAGTTGCAGGAACACACAAAGGTATAACATCAATTCAGATGGACCTTAAGATTGATGGTCTTACACCGGAAATCATTAAAGCTGCATTGGCAAAGACACACAAAGCAAGAGATTACATCATTGATGAAATAATCCTTAAAGCAATTGATGCTCCACGTCCAGATGTCAACGAATATGCACCTAAAGTCGTTACTCTTAAAATCAATCCTGACAAGATCAGAGAAGTTATTGGTAAAGGCGGCGAAGTTATCCAGAAGATCACAACTGAAACCAACACCAAGATTGATATTGAAGAAGACGGTTCAATCTTCATTCAGGCAGTCAACAGAGACGATGCTTACACTGCAAAGGGCATTATTGATGCTATTTGCTTTGAACCAGTTGAAGGTTGCAATTACACAGGAACTGTAACAAGAATCATTCCAATAGGCGCATTTGTTGAAATCGCACCTGGAAAAGAAGGCCTTGTACACATTTCAAAACTTGACAAATCAAGAGTAGAAAAAGTTGAAGATGTTGTTAATGTAGGTGACAAGATTACAGTTAAGTATCTTGGCATTGATGATAAAGGCAGAATCAATCTTTCAAGAAAAGATGCACTTCAATAATAGGCATTTTATCTAAATGTATAAAACGCAAAAAACATAGCTATTGACTAGATTTTAATCCCACGCAAGTTCTAACCGCGTGGGATGTTTTTTGTCTTTTTAATACTTGTTGTTGTATTTACTAATATCTAGTGATATAATAATTCTACTACGATAATCCGGAGGGATATTATGTCTGAATACAAAGATGACTTCGAATATGAAGATACAGATACAGAGATGACCAGTACAAAGTCAAATAAACCCAAAAAAGGCAAGAAAAGATTTAAACCAAATAAAGAAGGAATGATTGCACTAATTGAGGTAGTGCTTATCATACTTGCCATAGTACTGATTATTGTCATGGTGGTCCATGCAATAAGAAATTCTTCAAAACAAGATAATACAACCGAATCCAGTACTACTGTTACAACAAGCGGCACTGAAACAACCGAGACAACCACGCCGGCTCCCGCTTGGCAAAAAGGTTATACACAAATTGCTGTTGAAACAAACAAACAATTTGAAGGTTACCAGGTACTTGTAAACGAAGATCACGAATTCACATTCCCTCAGAGCATGGTTAAAGGCAGTTCCCTTACCGATCTTTACGAAAGCAGAGGCTCTTATTTCGTTCTTCCAGGCGCAGTTGGATACTATTTCAGCAAAACTGTTGTTACAAATCTTCAGGAACTCTGTTCTGGTCTCAAATCAGAATTCTCTGATTATTATGAGTCAAACAAGATACTGATCAAATACGCATACAGAACATATGATAACCAACAAAACATCAAGACTTCAGACTCATCAGCTAGTTCAGCTGGATGCAGTGATTATCATACAGGCTTGTCTGTATACCTTGCAGTATTCACAAAAGATGGAAAGACAGCTGATCTCCCTGCTCTTCAGAGTGAATGGCTTGAAGAGAATTCAGCAAAATATGGCTTTGTAGTCAGATTCACAAAAGATAAAAAAGAAATCACCGGTTTGGCAGCTGAAACAGGACACGTAAGATTCGTTGACTCTGTTGCAGCAGATATCATGACAAAAGAAGATCTTTGTCTTGAAGAATATATTGACATGATTAAGACTCATACTGAAACACCTTATGAATGCACCGTTGATGGAAAAGAATACTACGTTTACTACGTACCTGCTGACACAACAAGCACAAGAACTTATATAAGCGTTCCTGAAAATGGCAAACAAGTTAATTCATTTGTTTCTCAAAGTGGTGTGACATCCGGCATGTACACAGTTTCAGGTGATAACGTAAGCGGATTCATTATTACAATAGTAAAATAATCCATTAAAACACACACAAGAAAACCGCCCAACTAGTTTGGGCAGTTTTTATCTAATGAAGGGACACTCTATGGAAAACGAAAACACTGTTTTTGAAAAATACTGCCCTCTTGTCAGAGAATTCATTTACAAAATGGGATGGGAAGAACTCCGCCCTGTTCAAACTGCAGCCGCAGATGTTTTGTTCAACACAGATGACAACTTGATTTTGTGTTCAAACACTGCATCAGGAAAAACCGAGGCAGCATTCTTTCCCATAATAACAGATATTATTGATCACCCTGACAACTCTGTACAGGTATTATATATTGCGCCATTAAAAAGCCTTATCAATGACCAGTTCTATAGGCTTGATGAATTATTGGATAATTCAGGCATACCTGTATGCAGATGGCACGGAGATGTGTCTCAATCAAGAAAAACAAAACTGTTGGAGAACCCTCAGGGAATTCTGCAAATAACTCCGGAATCTGTCGAAAGTCTTTTGATTAACAGATACTCAGATATCTTGAGATTATTTGGCGGACTAAAGTACATTGTCATCGATGAAATACACACACTGATGGGTGTAGATCGCGGATCACAAGTTATATGTCAAATCGACAGAATCGCAAAACTTATTGGTCGTCAACCTCGCAGAATAGGTTTATCTGCAACTATCGGAAATGTTGAAGTAGCTTGTAAATGGCTAGAAGGCAATTCAGGAAGAAATACAATTGCTCCTGTTTTTAAAGATTCCCAGACATCCTGGAATCTGGCATTAGAGCATTTTTATATTCAGGATGACAAAAACATCGCGAATCCCGAAGTTCAAAACCCCAATAAAGACTATGTGGCAATAGATAGTGGATACGAGTACATCTACGATTGTGCAACTCAGAAAAAAACCATTATTTTCTCAAACTCGCGTGAAGAAACAGAATATGTATGCGAAACCATGCACCAGATAGCATCTCTGAGAAATGATAAGGACATTTTTTATATTCACCATGGTAATCTTTCAGCATCAATTAGAGAAGAATCTGAACAAAAGCTAAAAAACGATGAAGAAATGATTTCAACTTGTGCCACCGTTACACTTGAACTCGGAGTGGATATAGGAAGACTTGATCGAATTGTCCACATTAATTCTCCGGCTAAAGTATCAAGTTTTCTGCAAAGACTTGGCAGAAGCGGCAGAAGAGGTGGAGCTCCGGAGATGTTCATGGTATTCAGAGAAGAATACCCTCTTCCGGACACTCCGATTCAGGATTTAATTCCATGGGAACTTTTGAGAGGCGCATCAATTATTGATGTCTACATAAAGGAAAGATTTATTGAACCTCCATACATAAAGAAACTTCCTTTGAGTTTATTGTTCCACCAAACACTGTCAATACTGGCTACTTCGGGTGAATTAAAACCTTCTGAACTAGCCGGAAGAGTTCTTTCGCTATCTCCTTTCAGCCATGTGGACAAGGAAGATTACAGAGAACTTGTTGTTGATATGTGTAAAAGAAAGTTTTTGGAACTTGAACCCGACGGATCAATCCTGATTGGAATCGAAGGAGAAAAATTATTAAAGAGCTTTAAATTCTATGCTGTGTTCAAAGATTCAAACGATTTTTCCGTAAAAAGCGAGAGCCAGGAAATAGGCACCATTTCAACTCCACATCCTATCGGCGAAAGGTTCGCTTTGGCAGGCAGAGTGTGGGAAGTTACAGATCTGGATCTAGCTAGAAAAATGATATTTGTAAAGCAAATAGAAGGAAAAATGGAAATATCCTGGCCCGGTGATTTTGGCGAAGTTGATACGAAGATTATGGAGAACATATATAAAATCCTAACTTCTGACATCAGTCTTCCCTATCTGAAGGAACAAGCACAAAGACGACTTGAATCCGCCAGAATACTTGCTCAGAATATAGGAATAAAGGACAACATGATTATTTCTCTTGGCGGCATGAACAGAGTCATGTTCCCATGGCTTGGTACAAGAAGCAATGCAACACTTGTCAGAATTTTGAAAAAGTATGCATCAACTCTGAAAATCTATGACGTTGAACACAATGGTTGTTTCTATATTACATTCAAAAGTGATGAATCATGTTCAACTCTATTTAACAGCATTTGCAGTTTAATCAAGAGACTCACTCCTATAGATACATTTGAACTTGTTGGAGAAAGCGAGTTGCTTAGAAGTGATAAATTTGATCCTTATATAAAACCTTCCCTTCTCAAGAAGGCCTTTGCACTCGATAAATTGAGAGGCTACGAAATAGAATCAAGATTTTCCAGCAACACTTTCGTAATCTAGTCTTATTTGCAAAACTATTGATAATTTACTCTTTTTGGTTATAATATACGAGTGCGCGTCATATTATTTAAATAAGTATGAGATTATAAATTTGTAGTTAAGTCTAATTAGTATATATTTCAAACAATGAAAGGCAAATCCATGAAAGAAAAACGACCGATTGTTTTACCAATATTTACGGCTTTTATATTCAGTTTCACCTTGTTCTTCGGTACTTATGAAATATACATTTCAAATAGCGAAGAATTGGTTTTCGGACTTTCACACTTTATATGGCCTCTTATAGCTATTTCGTTAATAATATTTGCTGTACTTGCACTGGTATTGATATTTGTTCCGGGAATAGTTGGTAGAATTCTGAATGGTGTTTTCTTTGGCCTAGCCGTTGTTGGTTACATACAAGGGAATTTCCTGAACATAGGTGTTAATTCACTTAAATCCGATGATGTAGGGTCAACACCTGAAGTTTGGTTTGTAATACTTGACACTGCAATATGGATTCTTCTTTTGGGCGGAATCATCTATGCATTCATAATGATGAAAAAGATTAAGTTGATAAAAACAATATCAATTTTCCTTTGCGTCTTACTAATAGGAATGCAAGGTGCAGCTTTAGTATCCGAGTCAATTGACTATTCAAACAAACTTGAAAAAGTGGGGTTGGACATCACAAATGATGCCGGATACATTCTGACCACAAAAGGATTGTACGAAGTATCAAAGAACAAAAATGTTATAGTCTTAGTACTTGATAGATTTGATATTTCATACTATGAAGACGTAGTTGAAAAAGACCCAGAGTTTTTCAATCAGCTCGAAGATTTCACCCTATACTTAGATAATGTTGCACTGTATGCTAGAACTTATCCTGCAATAGCAACAATGGTGACGGGAGTTGACACAGACTTTTCAAAGACAGCATCTGAATATTTCAATTATGCTTATAACAATTCAGACTTTCTTGATGACTTGGAAGCAAACAATTACAGAGTTAAAGTATATACAGGAAGTTACTACTCATACAGAGAAGCTGCTGCTTTGAAGAGAGCATATAATGTTCAACCGCAATCAGGTGACATGATAATAAATGACTCCTGGGGACTTGCATGGACAATGTTAGAATTGTCTATATACAGATACCTGCCAATCGTACTCAAAGATGTGGTAAAAGTATCGACCACAAGTTTCAGCAAGTTCATCTCTTACGATGAAGTCTTCCCTGTATACTTGAATGATTCGAATGTTGAATTTTGTCAAAGTGTTCTGGATGAAGGACTGACTTTGGACAACGCAGAAAACTCATACACATTCATTCACTTACACGGCTGTCACGATCCATCTACAATGGACGAAAACTGCCAGGAAGTTGAAGAAGGAAAAGGCTCTTCAAGACTTAACACTCTCGGTTGCTTCAAAGCTATTTACGAGTATATCAGTGAACTGAAACGCCTTGGTGTATATGACAATTCAACAATCATAATAACAGGGGATCACCCAAGAGCTAGAAGCGATACAAAGATGCCCGCTGAGCCTAGAATTACAGCTCTGTTTGTAAAACAGGCCAATGAGCATTCCGCTTTCAAAGTATCTACAGAACCAGTATCACAAGCAAACTTGCTTGCTTCTATAGTTAAATCCACGGGATTAAAAACCGAAAAAGATTATGGAAAAGCATATTGGGAAATGCATGATGGAGAAAATGCAGTAAGAATTAACAAATTCCAGTGCACTTTAGATGATGGTACTCATATCATTGAATACACAATCAATGGTGATGGAAGAAATTTTGACAACTGGACAATTACAAAAGACACAAATATAGGGAGCCTGTACAAGTAATATATGGGAACAATAATGCACTATATATGCATTCCGCTTGGCTGGTTAATGCAATTATCTATGACAGTAGTAGGAAACTATGCTCTCGCAATTGTATTCTTTACTCTGCTTACTAAGATAATTCTTATGCCCGTTTCATTGTGGGTGCATGTCAATTCAATAAAAATGGTCAAGATTCAGCCAAGCATTAACTATGCGACAGCAGAATTTTACGGCGACAAGGAAAGAATTGCCGAAGAACAAACAAAGCTGTATAAAAAAGCAGGATACAATCCTTTCGCATCGGTTATTCCTTTGATCATTCAAATAATATTGCTCATGGGAGTGGTTTATATCATCAAGGAACCTCTCACATATGCATTGAAATTGCCGGATGAAATTGTAAGAGAACTTGCAAGTGCTTGTAATGTTTCTGATTTCAGAGAAGATCAATTGGCAATCATGGACATTATAGCGCAGGGAAAAATATCCACTTCTGCCCTGTCCTCCGGAGCTCTGTCCGCAATTGAAAGCATCAAAGCATTTGATCTGACATGTCTTGGTTTCAGCTTGAATGTGGTGCCAAGCGAAGTAATGGGAATCTATATATTAGTTCCCGTAATAGCTGGTGTTTCCTCATTTTTGATGTGCTTAGCACAAAACGCTCTCAACGTTCTTCAAAAAGAACAATCTGCCTTGAACAAATACGGAGTGACAATTATTTCAGTTGGCGTTTCACTCATCCTCGGATTCTTTGTTTATACAGGTGTTGCACTCTATTGGGTTTGCAGCAACGTATTGGCTGTTGTTGTTCAATTAGTTTTGAACCTCATAATCAATCCATGGAAAAAGGTGGATAAAGAAGAACTCGAAAAGAGCAGAAAGAAATTAAGCGATTTAAAATCTTTTGCTAAAACCGATGACAACAATAAAGAATACAAAAAGCGTGAAAGAGCTGATTACAAGAGATTCTTCAGCGTCATCAACAAGCATCTTGTTTTCTACTCTGAAAAGAGCGGATTCTTCAAATATTACGACACATTGATTAACGGCATTATTTCAAAATCCAATGTTACCATTCACTACATCACAAATGATCCGAATGATAAGATTTTTGAACTTGCCAAAACAAATAAACAAATTCAGCCATATTACATAGGAATAAACAAATTAATTCCTATGATGATGAAAATGGAAGCTGATATTGTTGTTATGACCACTCCTGATCTGGACAATTTGTTCTTAAAGAGATCCCTTGTTAAAAAAGACATAGAATATATTTATGTACCTCATGACATGATGAGCGCACATATGGGTTTCAGAGAAGGAGCATTCAACAACTTTGATACATTCTTTGCTGCAGGTCCACATCTTTATACAGAACTAAGAGCTATGGAAAAGATGTACAACACCAAAGAAAAAACAATTGTTGAATTCGGCTATCCTTTCTTGAACAAACTGACCGAATCATACGAGCAAATGGATAAAGAAAAGCATGAAATCCCCGAGATTTTGATTGCTCCGTCATGGCAGGAAGACAACCTGCTCGACAGCTGCATAGACAATCTGCTCTCTTCCCTTTGCAATGGAAAATTCCATGTTATAGTCAGACCGCATCCTGAATACGTAAAAAGATTTGGCGAGAAGATGCAGCGTTTGATTGAAAAGTATTCAAACATTGATTCTTCAATATTAACATTTGAAACTGACTTTTCGAAAAACTCTTCTATTTACCAATCCGACCTTTTGATTACCGATTGGTCAGGTATTGCTTACGAATATAGTTTCGCAACTAAAAAACCTGTTTTGTTCTTTAATACTAAATTAAAGATGTTGAACCAGAACTGGGAAAAACTGGGACTTACTCCAGTTGAAATATCTTTGAGAAGCAAAGTTGGTATTGTTCTTGAAAAAGATGATAAAGAAGGAATACTTCCTAGCGTTGAAAAACTGCTTAATTCTCAAGAAGAATACAGACAATCGATTACAAATGCACTCAATGAAACCGTATATGACTTTGACAACTGCGGTGCAAATGGTGTAAAATACATTTTGAACAGTTTAGTATCAAAAGCCAAAAAGCAGTAAGGATTGTCATATGAAAAAAATAAAAGTTATTTATTCTATTATCTGTGCAATATCTTTAGCACTCATTTTTCAGGTAGTTTCATTTGCTTACCTTGATCCTTCAGTTGTTACATATCTTGTACAAGCAATTGCAGGTGTTGTAATAGCTGGTGGCGCTGTGTTCATTGTTTTGTGGAGAAAGTTCAGAAAAAAAGTATCGAAAACTTTAAACATAGATGAAAACAAAAATAAAACTGTTGAAGAAGATGTAGTCATCACTGATGATTCAGTAAATACAGAATCTACTGTTGATGAAACAACAAATCAAACAGAAAATGATAATAAAGAAGAAACGGAAAAACAGGATTGAACCTTATAACCATTTCTTGCAGAAATAGAAACGCGGAGCTGTTTAAACCTAAAATGGTTTAAACAGCTCCTTTGCTTTTGTGATATTAATAATCTTCAGTGAACGATAAATCCTTCATATCCAGGATATTTTTCATATGAAGAATCAACTGATATCAATTCATTGAAAGTATCAATTTCAGCTATATCTGACTTATTGATTTCTCTGACCTCAATTTTGTAGTTTTTCTTCAAAACTTTGAGAGGCACATCTTCCCAGAGATATTCATGCCCTGCTCTTGAGTTATATACTTTCAACAAGTCTTTTTTCAATCTTTCTGAATCCTCTTGGTTCCAATACGAAATACCGTATGCCTGATAACAGTTTTCACCACCGCGAGTGTAATTGCTCACATAGCCGTTTATTTTTTTGAAACACCAGTCATCGGTCTCTTT
>JAEEGL015432075.1_pt1 | contig 50836 bp, 34 predicted proteins | sample 9134231 | NCBI WGS metagenome assembly JAEEGL01 (sample SAMN16246548, study PRJNA631951) | gut metagenome | biome: gut microbiome; feature: rumen; material: fiber-attached | host: Bos | place: Iran: Karaj | collected 2018-10 | reverse complement strand
GTCCATCAGCAGCTGGAAATCCTGGAAAACCACGCCGAGACGGCGGCGCAGGTAGGGGATATCCTTCTCCCTGATGCCGACAAGGTCATAGCCGCAGACCTCGGCGCTGCCTTTCAGTACAGGATTCTCGGCTATCATCGTGCGGATGATGGAAGTCTTGCCGGTGCCGACCTTGCCGACGATGTAGACGAAGTCGCCGGGGAGGATGTCCATATCAAGGCCGTAGATGACCGTGGCCTCGCCGTTTACTATGTCAGCCCCCTTGAAGGAGATGATTGCATTTTCCATATATTGTGCCCTTAATCTTCGCAAATATATAAAAAAATCATTAAATTTGTAGGTTAAAATACAGAGAATATCTATATGATAGTGAATATACTCACAACCGCCCTGGCCATAGTGCTCTCGGCATCGGAGCCCCAACTGGGCCCGGACAGCTTCGAGTACGGCCTCTCCCTGTATGAAAAGGGGATGTATTCCAGGGCCCGCACGGTCTTCGAAGGCCTTGAAAAAGACTCCCAGACAGAAGGTTACGCAGTGCTCTGCGCCATATGCATGCAGGCTGAGGGCTACCAGGTCCTCCTGGACAACTACGTAACGAAGTATCCCTGGTCCGGCCTCCTCCCCAAGCTCTACTGGCGCCACGGCCTCAACCTGTTCGACCAGGGGGCATATGAAGCCGCCTCGGAAGCCTTCCTCGTGGTCTCGGTGGATGACGTCAAGGAAGACGAAATGGCGGAGTTCCTGTTCAAGACGGCATATGCCGATTTCGGCCGGGAAGACTACGACGCAGCCCTTTACGGCTTCTCCCTGGTGGACGCGATGCCCCTTAATGACTACTCCGCCCCCGCCCGCTACGAGACCGGCTACATCAACTACGCCCGTAAGCACTTCTCCGAGGCCCTGCCCTGGTTCGAAAAGGCCGCGCAGGACCCCCGCTTCGCCGATATAAGCAACTACTACATAATGGAATGCCGCTTCCTCGAGGGCGACTATGACTATGTGATAGACCACGGCGCCGAGATGTTCGGAAGGATCCCCGAGGACAGGCAGCAGCACCTGGCGAGGATAATCTCCGAAGCCTATCTGGTGAAAGGCGACCCCGCCAAGGCGAAGGAATATTTCGACGCGATGGGCGAGAACACCGACGGCGACCGGGCCGATTACTTCTATGCCGGCTCCCTGCTGTATGCGGTAGGCGACTGGGAAGGTGCGATAGAGAACTTCGTGAAGATGGAAGACCGCAGCGACTCCCTCGGCCAGGCGGCCAACTACGACCTTGCATACTGCTACATAAAGACCCGTGACAAGGTCTCCGCCCTGTCGGCCTTCACCGACGCCGCCAAGGTAAGTTTCAATCCCGAAATCACTGAGGACGCCTTCTTCAACAAGGCCAAGCTGGCCTTCGACCTCAACGGCGACGGCTCCGTCTTCAACGACTACCTCGCCCAGTATTCCGACCTCAAGCGCGGTCCCCAGGTCTACAGCTATATGGCCCTCGCCGCCCTCCACAACCACGACTATGCTGCGGCCGTAGCGGCCTATGACAACATCGAGGAGCTGGACCCCGATATGAGGACCAACTATATGAAAGCCAACTACCTGCGTGCAGGCCAGCTGATTCACAACGGCTCCTGGCGCAGCGCGGTTCCCTGCCTGAAGGCGGCGGCATATTATTCCGACAAGCACTCGGCCTTCAACCAGCTCTCCCGCTACTGGCTTGCCGAATCCTACTACCGTGACGACCAGTACACCCAGGCCCGGGCCATATTCACCGACCTGCACAACATCTCCGCCCTGGACGGCCGTCCCGAAGGAAGCTATATCCCCTACAACATAGCCTATTGCTATCTGCGTGAAAACAACTACGAGATGGCTGCCAAGTGGTTCGACGAGTATCTGCGCGGGGGAGACACCGCCTTCACCACCGACGCCCAGCTGCGCAAGGCGGACTCCTACTTCGCCCGTAAGAACTACCCCACGGCCATCACGGCCTACCGCCAGGCCATCCCCGACTGCTCTGCGGACGTGGACCTGTATCCCTGGTATCAGTGCGGCCTCGCATATGGCCTGACCGGCAACAACGACCGCAAGATAGAGATGCTCTCGGCCGTCTCCAAGGCCAATCAGGAGACCCTCTTCTACGAGGAGACCCTCTACGAGCTCGGCAAGTCCTACATCGACTCCGGCCAGAGTTCGATGGCAGCGATAACCTTCGAAAAACTGGTGCGCGGGGCCAAGGACAGCTCCTACGTGGCCCGCGGCCTCATCGGCCTCGGTACGGTGGCGAAAAACGCCTCGGAATATGACAAGGCCCTTGACTACTACAAGAAGGTGGTCAGCTCGATGCCCAATTCCACCTGGTCTTCCGACGCCCTCCTTGCCATAGAACAGATCTACCAGACCCGCCAGGAGCCCGAGAAATATCTCGAATATGTCGAGGGACTCGGCTCGGCCAGCCACGCCACCGATGCCGACAAGGAGGAGATGCTCTTCAACTCCGCCGAGCAGATATACCTTGCCGAGAACTGGCAGAAAGCCCTCATATCCCTGCAGAGCTATGCCCAGCGCTATCCGGCAGGCAAATACCTGCAGAACTGCCGTTTCTATATGGCTGAATGCTGCCGCAACCTCGACCGCAAGGACCAGGCCTGCGACCTCTACCGCAAGGTTATGGACGCCGGCGAGGGTTCCTTCGTGGAGATTGCCTCGGCCACATATGCCCGCCTCTCCTACGGAATGGAGCGTTACGCCGACGCCTTCGCCGGATATGAGAACCTCCACCGCGTAGCCCGCATCGAGAGCAACCGCAGCGTCGCCCTCAAGGGAATGATGCGCTCGGCCTACCACGCGAAGGATTACGCCAACGCCCTCAAATATGCCGACCTCGTCGCGGCCCTCAAGGACATTGCCGCCCCCGAGGCCAGGGAAGCGTCCTACATCAAGGCCAAGTCCTTGCTCGCCGGCAGCAACCGCGCCGATGCGATGAAGATAATAGTCTCCCTTGCCGCCGACAAGACCGACGCCTACGGAGCGGAAGCCGCTTATCTTGAGATACTTGACCTGTATGACAGGGGCCGCTTCGCCGAGTCCCAGACCAAGGTCTACGACTTCTCCGAGAGCGGTTCCTCCCAGAACTACTGGCTTGCCAAGTCCTTCCTGGTCCTGGGCGACTGCTTCGTGGAGACGGGTGACGTGCGCCAGGCCCGCGCCACTTTCGAGAGCATAAGGGACGGCTACACGCCGGCATCCAAGGATGACGACATACCCGATGCCGTGGCCCTGAGGCTCCGCAAACTCGATGAACTCTCTCAAGACGCCATATGATGAAAACAAGATATATACTCCCCGCGATACTCCTTCTCGCCGCCCTTTCCGCCGCGGCGCAGGACCTCAATCCGACGGTCCGCGTGACCAACGCCTATGACGGCAAGCTCCTGCAGGTGCGCAAGCCCGCCCAGCATATGGACATCCCGGATTCGCTGACGAAGTTCGACCTGACCTTCGACTATTCGGTGTTCGAGAACCCCTACAAGGGCGCCTACGAGTTCAAGCCCTACCTGGTGGATATGGCCCCCCGTCCGGACGCATATGACGGCCGCAAATTCTATCTGCGGGCCGGCGCCGGCGTGAGCCTGCATCCGGAGTTCGACCTGTTGTGGAGCCCCTCATTCAAGGTCCCGTTCTGGCTGAATGTGTATGCCAGTCACAATTCATATTTCGGCAAGTACCGCCGCTCCTTCGTTTCCCGCCGCGATGCCGATCCCGGTTCCGAGCTCTTCGTGGTGACAAACCACGAGAAGGCGGCGGAAACCATAGCCGAGGAGGATTACCGGGGCTATGAGATGCGCAACACCCTGGGCGCCGAGGGTCTCTACGAGTGGGAGGACGGAGCCTTCAACTTCGACGTAGGTTATATCGGCCTTGCCACGAAACTCTATGAGACATCCAACTATAACGCCCTTCAGCTTAAGACGGGCGTCCGGTCCAAGGACCTCGGCGGCAGCTATATGTACTATGACGCCAACGCCTCCTGGCGTTTCGCGATGGATGACGTGAGTTTCTCCGGAGGACCATATGAGTCCCTGAAAATCAACGACATAAAGTTCTGGGGGACCTTCGGCCCCGTCATTAACAGCGAGAACCGGTTCCTGGTGGACGCAAGCCTCGACCTGTCTCTTTACGGCGGCGCTTTCAAGACTTCGATGGGCCTGTTCAGCTTCACCCCCAAGTATCTGCTGAGCCTTGACCGCCTGAGCCTGTCGCTGGGTGCCAGGCTGTCTATGCCCGTGCGCGATTCCGACCTTGTGTATGGCTACCCCCTGAACGCTTTCGACGGGCAGTTCATCTACCCGGACGTATATGCTGATTTCCAAATTGTTCCCGAGAGGCTCGACGTCTATGCCAGGGTTACCGGCGGGGCAACCCTCAACGACTACACTGCCCAGAAGGAGGACAACTGGTTCTTCCATCCCCGCATGGCCCGCAACTATGGCCCCCTGTCCGACCTTACGGCCGAGCGCATCAACGCCGCCATCGGCTTCCGCGGCAACTATTCCAACCGTTTCCGCTTCGACATCTACGGCGGCTACCGTGCCGTCGCCAACGGCCTGCTGCAGACGGTTTTCTACAATTCCGTCAAGCCCGGCGGCCTGCCCAAGGACATATATCCCGGCATAGTCTATGGCGACTACAGCATGGCCTACGCCGGACTGAAATTCGTCTATGACGGCTCTCCGGTGCTCTTCCAGGGCAAGATGCTGTATGGCTGGACAAATATCGCGAAAAAGGGCCTTAACGCCTTCGAGCCGGCGCCGTTCACGATGGACCTGAAGCTGCGCTACAACTGGCGCGACAGGATCTACGCGGGCATCCGCGGTTCGATGGCCACTGCCCGCAGGGGCCGCGCCATCCCGCAGACCCCGGCCACCCAGCTCCAGGACGTAAAGCTTCCCGGCTGGTTCGACCTTGGCCTGAATGCGGAGGCGGTGTTCTCGCGTTCCCTTAGCTTCTGGGTGGATGCCTCCAACCTTCTGAATATGACCATCTACCGCAGCCCCCTGTATCCCGCCTCCGGCATCTGGTTCACCGCCGGCTTGACCCTTTCATTGCAGTAAATATGTTGTCAGGGACTACCTTACCCCATAAACCTTCCGCTTCGCTCCATCCCTCCCACTGTCTACCGCGTCATTTGCTTCGCAAATAACTTGTATCCAGCGGGCCCCTCCCTCTAACATGGCCGAGGGTGGCCATGGGTTTAGGGGTAAGGTAGTCCCTGACAATGCGAATATATGCGTAAATTATTACCAAATCCGAGCCTTTACGGCTTGGATTTTTTTTTTCTTTTAATTAACTTTGTATGTTTATATAAATACTTGGATATAACTATAACAAAAATGATAGAAAACGAGGAAATCAAGCAGGCGGAACAGCAGTATTCCGCGAGCAGCATCCAGGTTCTCGAAGGCCTCGAGGCCGTCCGCAAAAGGCCTTCAATGTACATCGGCGACATCGGCGAACGCGGTCTCCATCACCTGGTCTATGAAGTGGTGGACAACTGTATCGACGAGGCGATGGCCGGCTTCTGCAACGAAGTGGAAGTCACCATCCTTGAAGACAACTCCATATGCGTCAAGGACAACGGCCGAGGCATCCCCACCGGCTGGCACGAAAAGGAGAACCGCAGCGCCCTCGAGGTGGTCCTCACCGTCCTGCACGCAGGCGGCAAGTTCGACAAGAACTCCTACAAGGTATCCGGCGGTCTGCACGGCGTGGGTGTCTCCTGCGTCAACGCCCTTTCCGACCTCCTTGTGGCTGAGGTCCACAGGGAAGGCAAAGTGTTCGTCCAGAAGTATTCCAAAGGCAAGCCCACGACCGAAGTCGAAGTTGTAGGTGAGACCGAAGACCACGGCACGACCATAACCTTCCACCCCGATGCCGAAATATTCACCCAGACGATAGTCTACAAGTATGACACCCTCGCCGCCCGTCTTCGCGAACTGTCCTACCTGAACAAAGGCATCCGCATCACCCTGGTGGACAAGCGTCACCTGGTGGATGAATTCGAGACCGACGCCCAGGGCGAGAAGAAGGCCACCGGCCGCCAGGTCTGGCGCAGCGACGTGTTCTACTCCGAGCAGGGCCTCAGCGAGTTCATCAAGTATCTGGACGCCGGCGCCGAGGAGCTCATCCCCGAGCCCGTGTGCGTCAACACCGACAAGATAATCCCCATCGACATCGCCCTCCAGTACAACACCGGCTACAGCGAAAAGATATATTCCTACGTCAACAACATCAACACCATCGAAGGCGGAACCCACCTGCAGGGCTTCAAGATGGGCCTCTCCCGTTCGCTGAAGAACTATGCGGAGAAGAATAACCTCCTGGCCAAGCTCAAGACCGACCTCGCCCCCGAAGACTTCCGTGAAGGCCTCACGGCCGTGATTTCGGTCAAGGTGGCCGAACCCCAGTTCGAAGGCCAGACCAAGACCAAACTCGGCAACAGCGAAGTGACTTCCGCAGTCTCCCAGGCCACCGCCGCGGCGATGGATATGTACCTTGAGGAGAATCCCAAGGCCGGCAAGACCATCATCGAAAAGATAGTCCTCGCCGCAACGGCCCGAGCCGCTGCCCGCAAGGCCCGCGAGATGGTCCAGCGCAAGACCGTTATGTCAGGTGCCGGTATGCCCGGCAAGCTGGCTGACTGCTCCGAGCGCGATCCCGAAAAGTGTGAGCTCTTCCTCGTCGAGGGAGACTCCGCAGGCGGCACTGCCAAGCAGGGCCGCGACAGGCGCATCCAGGCCATCCTCCCGCTGAGGGGCAAGATCCTCAACGTGGAGAAAGCGGCAGGGGACAGGGCCTTCGAAAGCCAGGAAGTGCGCAACATCTACACCGCCCTCGGCGTCTCCGTAGCACAGGAAGACGAGACCGGCGAGAAAAAGATGGACCTCAGCCGTCTGCGCTACCACAAAGTCATCATAATGACCGATGCCGATGTGGACGGAAGCCATATCGCCACCCTCATCCTGACCTTCTTCTTCCGCTATATGTTCGACCTCATCAAGAACGGCTATGTCTATCTTGCGACCCCGCCCCTGTACAAGGTCCAGAAAGGCAAGGAAGAAGTCTACTGCTGGACTGAGAAGCAGCGCACCGAAGCCATCGACAGGCTCGGCAAGGGCTCTGAGAAAGGCCTCACCGTCCAGCGCTACAAAGGTCTTGGTGAAATGAGCGACCAGCAGCTGTGGGACACCACGATGGATCCCGCCCAGAGGCGCCTCCGCCAGATAACGATAGAGAACGCGGCCGAAGCCGAGCGCACCTTCTCGATGCTTATGGGAGAAGATGTCCCGCCCCGCCGCCAGTTCATAGAAGAAAACGCCCACTACGCAAACATCGACGCATAATGACTGACATATTCGAAAGGATATCCCGCGACAGCGGAGGCCCCATAGGCCAGTATTTCGAGCAGGGCTTCGGCTACTATATGTATCCCCGCCTCGAGGGTGAACTCGGCCCTCATATGGTATTCAACGGCATCCCGGTGCTGAACTGGAGCCTCAACAACTACCTCGGCCTGGCCAACCATCCCGCGGTCCGCAAGGCCGATGCGGAGGCCACCGCACAGTATGGCCTTGCCTATCCTATGGGCGCCAGGATGATGTCCGGCCACACCCGTATGCACGAGAAGCTGGAGAAGATATTCGCCGACTTCGAGAAGAAGGAAGACGCCTTCCTGTTCAACTTCGGCTACCAGGGCATAGTCTCGGCCATCGACGCCCTGACCTCCCGCCACGACGTAATCGTCTATGACGCAGAGTGTCACGCCTGCCTGCTGGACGGCATCCGCCTCCACATAGGCAGCAAATACAAATACCGCCACAACAACCTCGCCGACTGCGAGAAGGTGCTCGCCCGCGCCTGCGAAGAGGCTGACGGGAACGGCGGCGGAGTCCTCCTCATCACCGAAGGCGTCTATGGAATGACCGGCGCCCTTGGCAAGCTGGACGGCATAGTGGCCCTTAAGAAGAAATATCCTTTCCGCATCCTCATCGACGACGCCCACGGCTTCGGCCTCCTGGGCGAGCACGGAAGGGGCACTTCCGAGCACTTCGGAGTGATGGATGAGATAGACCTCTACATCGGCGCCTTCGCCAAGAGTATGGCCTCGATAGGCGGCTTCATCGCCGGCCCTCACGCCATAATCAACTACCTGAGGATGAATATGCGCTCCCAGATGTATGCCAAGTCCCTCCCTATGGCCCTGGTACTGGGCAACATAAAGAGGATGGAGATCATCGACTCCCCGGAGGGAGACGAGCTGCGCCGCAAGTGCTGGCAGATCACCCACGCCATCCAGGACGGCTTCCGCGCCGAAGGCTTCGACATCGGAGAGGCCGAGGCCTGCGTCACCCCGGTCCACATCAAGGGCGGAGTCGCCCAGGCCACGAAGATGGCCAAGGACCTGCGGGAAAACTACCGCATATTCTGCTCTATGGTGATATATCCCGTCATCCCCAAGGGAATGATTATCTTCAGGATTGTGAGCACCGCAGCCCACACGATGGAAGACGTGAAGTACACCCTGAATGCCTTCAAGGAGATAAAGGCCAAGCTCGACGCCGGTGCCTATGACGGAGAGGATATTGCCGAAATGACTGTAATGTAATGGGTTACTTCACGGATAAGGTTGCCGTCGTTACCGGGGCGAGTTCGGGAATCGGGCTTGCCGTGGCTAGGCTCCTCGGTGCCGAAGGCGCCAAGGTGGTGATGGCTGCCAGGTCCTGGGAGAAGATGAAGGAACTGGCCCCGTCGGTAGGGAAGGACGTGCTTTGCATACGCACGGACGTCTCCGTCGAAGCCGACTGCCGCAAGCTGGTCCAGGAGACCCTGGCCAAGTGGGGCAGGATAGACTTCCTCATCAACAACGCCGGCCTCTCGATGAGGGCGATGTTCAAGGACCTGAACCTCGACGTGCTGCGCCGCCTTATGGACGTAAACTTCTGGGGCACTGTATATTGCACCAAATATGCCCTTCCCGCCCTGCTTAAGTCCAAAGGCTCCGTGACCGGCGTCATATCCATAGCCGGATATTCCGCCCTTCCGGCCCGCAGCGGCTACAGCGCCTCGAAATATGCCGTCCGCGGCTTCCTTGACACCCTCCGCATCGAGCACCTCAAGGACGGTCTCCACGTCCTTGTCTTCGCCCCCGGCTACACCGCCTCGAACGTGCGCAACGCCGCCCTCACGGCCGACGGCTCCCCTCAGGGTGAGACCCCCCTGGACGAGGGCAGCCTGATGAGCGCCGAAGAGTGTGCCCGCCACCTGCTCGAGGCTTTGCGCAAGAGGCGTAACTCCGTGACACTGACTGGTTTGGGCAAAGCCACAGTCGCCGCCCACAACCTGTTCCCCAACCTCACCGACAAGCTCACCTACAGCTACATTTCCCGCGAAAAAGACAGCCCCTTCAAATGATGCCATCCTCACTCCCGAAATCGAAGAAGATCTACATCGCCCTCGGCGTGTTGTTCGTTGTCCTGCTGCTGACGATGCCCCGCAGCGGCAAGTTCAACTATGACTACCGCAAGGGAGCCCCGTGGACCTATGAGACCCTCGTGGCCCAGTTCGATTTCCCCGTGATGAAGACCGAGGAGCAGATGCAGGCGGAAAGGGATGCGGCCGGCACGGATATGGTCCGCTACTACCGCTATTCGGAGTCCATAGTCCAGGAGGCCCTCCGCGCTGCGGATGCCCTGAACCTGGGCACCTCCTCTGCCATCAAGCCCCGGCTTATCTCCTCACTGTCAAGTATTTATGCCAAGGGCATCCTCGACGGGGCCGATGAATCCCCGGACGATGTGATATTCATCCAGAACGGAAAGCGCGCCACCCGCCAGCCCGCCGCGAATTCATATACACTCTCGTCTGCACGCACGCGCCTTCTGTCCGACGTGCAGAGGGACAACCCTCTCGTCAAGGTGGATTCCGTCTTCTCGGAAAAAGGTGTCTATGACCTCCTTGTCCCGAACCTCATCTACGACAGGGAGACGACCAACCTGGTGCACGCTGAGTCCTCCAACTACATATCCCCGACAATGGGCTATGTCTCCTCCGGACAGCAGATCGTGGCGAAGGGGGAGATCGTCACCGGGGAGATCCAGCAGTGGCTCGACTCCTACAAGACTGAATATGAAAACAGTGTCGGCTACAGCGGTCCGCGCATCTTCCTGTGGCTCGGCAACGCCATCCTGGCCTTGCTGCTGGTGCTTGTCCTCTTCCTTTCGATATACTACACGAACCCTTTGATATTCAAGGAGTTCAACCGCTTCGCATATATCCTATTCATCATAGCCTTCGCGGCCATAGTCGCCTTCGTCGTGGAGAGGGTGAATCCGAGGATGCTGTATATGACCCCCTTCACCCTGTCGGCCCTTTTCCTGCTTGCGTTCTTCCGCAAGAAGGTGGTCCTGCCGGTCTATGTGGTGTCGCTTCTGCCGCTTCTGATATTCGCCCATAACGGCGCCGAACTGTTCCTGATGTACCTGGTTTCCGGCGTCGTCACGATGTATGTCTTCGACTATTTCAACCGTGGCTGGAAGCAGTTCGTCACGGCGGTGATAGCCTTCGCCTCCCTGGCGGTGACCTTCGTCGCTTTCCACCTCATCAACGACCTCAGCGAGGTCTCCGACCTTCGCAAGATCGGGCTCCTTTTCCTGGGCTCGATGCTCTCCGTGGCCGGTTATCCGCTGATCTACCTGTTCGAGAGGATGTTTATGCTGGTGTCCAATTCCAGGCTCCTGGAGCTGGCCGACACCAACAACTCCCTGCTGGTGGAGCTTGCCCAGAAGGCGCCCGGCACCTTCCAGCACTCCCTCCAGGTGATGAATATGGCCGATGCCGCCGCCCGCAGCATCGGAGCCAATGTCCTGCTGGTTCGTGCAGGAGCGATGTACCACGACATAGGCAAGATGAAGAACCCCCAGTGCTTCATCGAAAACGAAGCCCTGGGCACGAGCTACCACGCCGGCCTGACCCCGGCCGAAAGCGCCCGCGACATCATCCGCCACGTCACCGACGGCCTGGCGATGGCCGACTCCCACAACCTTCCTTCGGTAGTGCGGGAATTCATCCTCACGCACCACGGAACTTCCTGTACTGCATTTTTTTACAATAAATATCTCAACGAAGGCGGAGACCCTTCGAAGGCAGGTGATTTCTTCTATCCCGGGCGTCGTCCCTGGACCGTGGAGCAGGTGATCGTGATGCTGTGTGACAGCATAGAGGCCGCCTCCCGCACCCTGAAGAGCAACTCTCCCGAGACCTTCGACACCTTCGTGGAGAATATGGTGGCGGCCAAGATGAAAGACGGCCAGCTGCAGGATGCCGATATCTCCCTGAAGGACCTCGGCACCGTCAAATCCACCCTCAAGACCTACCTTTCCCAGCTCTATCACGAGCGGATAGTGTACCCTAAACGGAAAAACGAAAAATAATTGCTAACTTTGCGCACTTTTTTGAAAACAATAGTAAATAACTGAATATGAACGTAGAGAAAAAACAGATCGATGCCCTTAATTGGCAAGTGACTTTCACCATCGGGCAGCAGGATTACGCGGACTCCCGCCACAAGAGGCTTTCGGAGCGCAGAAGGAATGCGGATTTCAAGGGATTCCGCAAAGGTAACGTCCCTATGTCCCTCATCGAGAGGGTCTATGGCGAGCAGGCACTTGCAGAGGCAGTCAACGAGGTGATATCCTCCGGCCTCACCTCCTTCATCAGGGAAAACAAGCTTCACGTTGTGGGTGAGCCTCTCGCCAGCGAGAACCAGCCCGAAATCGAGTGGAAGAACGGCAACGATTTCGTCTTCTCCTTCGACATCGCCACGACTCCCGAGCTCTCCCTGGCAATAGGCAAGGACGACAAGCTCCCTTATTACAATATCAATGTCACGGCCGAGGCCAAGAAGGAGATGAAGGCCAATATGCTTCGTCAGTTCGGCGGCCTCGAGGAAGGCGGCAAGGCAGGGGAGGAGGATTTTGTGATAGCCGACCTGTCCAATGAGTCCAAGACCGTGGAAGGTGCATATATAGCCGTCCGCAACGTCGAAGGCAAGGCCAGGGACCTGTTCCTCGGCTGCAAGAGCGGTGACAAGTTCGATGTCAACGTGAACGAGGCATTCGTCAACGAAGCCGACCGCGCCGCTATGCTCAAGGTCAAGAAGGACGAGCTCGCGGGCCTGAACCCTGTGTTCCAGGTCAGCGTGGTGAATGTCAAGACCTTCGTCCCCGCCACCGAGAGCCAGGAGACATATGACAAGATGTTCGGTCCCGACAAGGTCCACTCTGGCGAGGAGTTCGAGGCCGCAGTCGAAGAGCAGATCAAGGCCAACTACCGCCAGGAGGCCGATTACCGCCTTGACAAGGACCTCCGCGAATATTTCGTGAAGAAGGCCGATATCGCCCTTCCCGAGGCATTCCTCCGCAGGTGGCTGGTCTATGTCAATGACGGCAAGTACACCGCCGAAGACATCGACAAGGAGTTCGACAGCTTCCTTGGCGACTTCCGCTGGCAGATGGTCCGCAGCTTCGTGATGGACAAATATGGCCTCAAGGTCGAGGACAAGGACATCCAGGAAGCTGCCGAAGGCTATGTGTCCTATCAGTTTATGATGTACGGTATGGGCAACGTCCCTCCCCAGATCCTCAAGGAGCAGGCCGCCAAGATGCTCGCCGACGAGAATCAGGCGCGCCGCCTGGAGGAGAGCGTCGAAGACCGCAAGGTCCTTGCCGCCCTGCGTGAGAATGTCACCCTCACTGCCAAGAAAATCTCACTGGATAAGTTCCGTGAACTGAAATAATTTATTGAAAATGAACGAATTTGAAAAATTCGCGACCAAGGGCCGTGGCTTGTCGTCTATGGCCCTTGACCGTTATCGCAGCGTGGTGGACGGCTACATCAACCCCACCATCATCGAGGAGCGCAAGCTCAACGTGGCGTCGATGGACGTCTTCAGCCGCCTTATGATGGACCGCATCATATTCCTGGGCGTCCCCATCGACGACGATGTCGCCAACATCATCCAGGCCCAGCTCCTGTTCCTTGCCTCCACCGACAGCCACGCAGACATCCAGCTCTATCTCAACACCCCCGGCGGGCAGGTCTCTTCGGGTCTTGCGATCTATGACACGATGCAGCTCGTCGAGCCCGACGTCGCCACCATCTGCACCGGAATGGCAGCATCGATGGGCTCCGTCCTTCTGTGCGCAGGCGCCAAGGGCAAGCGTTCCGCCCTGCCTCACTCCCGCGTGCTGATCCATCAGCCCCTCGGCGGCGCCCAGGGCCAGGCTTCCGACATAATGATAGCCGCAAAGGAGATAGAGAAGACCCGCACCGAACTCTACAACATCATCGCCTCCCACAGCGGCCAGTCCTTCGACAAGGTCTTCGCCGATGCCGACCGTGACTACTGGATGACGGCCCAGGAAGCGAAGGAATATGGTATGGTGGACGAGGTCCTAACAAGAAAGAAAGCCTGATGGCAGGAAAGAGAACCAAATCAGAGCGTCACTGCTCGTTCTGCGGCCGCCCCGAAAGCGAGGTGCCCTACCTCTTCAGCGGGGAGGACGCCTGCATCTGCAGCGACTGCATCACCTACGGTGCGGACTATCTCAAGCAGCTTTCCGCCTCCCTCTCCAAGGATGAAACTCACTATGACAACGTCCGTAAGCCCAAGGAAATCAAGGAGTTCCTTGACCGCTACGTCATAGGCCAGGACCGTGCCAAGAAGATGCTCTCGGTGGCTGTGTATAACCACTACAAGCGTCTTAACCACAATTTCGCGGCCAAGGCGGACGAGGTGGAGATTGAGAAATCCAATATCCTTCTCGTCGGTCCCACCGGAACCGGCAAGACCCTGATGGCCAAGACCATAGCCCGCCTTCTGGAAGTCCCCTTCACGATAGTGGACGCGACCGTCCTGACCGAGGCCGGATATGTCGGAGAAGACGTCGAAAGCATCCTCTCCCGCCTCCTCCAGGAAGCCGACTATGACGCCGCCAAGGCCGAGAAAGGCATAGTCTTCATCGACGAGATAGACAAGATTGCCCGCAAGAGCGACAATCCTTCCATCACCCGCGATGTCTCCGGAGAAGGCGTGCAGCAGGCTATGCTCAAGCTCCTGGAAGGCAGCGTGGTGAACGTTCCCCCGAAGGGAGGCCGCAAGCACCCCGAGCAGGAGTTCGTCCAGATAGACACGCGCAATATCCTGTTCATCTGCGGCGGCGCCTTCGAAGGCATAGAACGCACTATCGCCCAGAGACTTAACACCCAGATAATCGGCTTCGGCAATGCCGGGAGGAAGCAGGTCGACAAGGAGAATCTCCTGCAATATGTCTCCGCGCAGGACCTGCGTTCTTATGGCCTCATCCCCGAGATAATCGGCCGTCTGCCCGTCATCACCTATCTCGACCAGCTCGACCGCGATGCGATGATCCGCATTATGACAGAGCCCAAGAACGCCCTCCTCAAGCAGTACCAGACGATATTCGCGATGGACGGCATCGAGCTCGTCATCGACGAGGGCGTCAAGGAGGAGATAGTGGACACGGCGCTGCGCAGCAAGACGGGCGCCAGAGGCCTCCGTTCCATCTGCGAGAAGGTTATGGCGGATGCTATGTTTGAAGCTCCCTCTTCCGGGAAAAAGACCTTCCGCGTCAGCGTGGAATATGTTAAAGATAAGTTGAAAAACAGTATCTAAGCATATGAAAATCAAGAATTTCCTTGCAATGGTCATTGCGCTGTTGCTTGCCCTGCCTCTTGGCTCCTGCACTCCGAAGCAGCCAGCAGCCGCGCAGGAGGTTTCCCAGGAACCTTCCGCAGAACCTTCGGTGGAACCGTCCGCCGAGCCTTCCGTGGAGCCTTCGGTCGAACCCTCCGTGGAACCGTCCGTCGAGCCTTCGGAGGATCCTTCCGAGGATGCTTCGGTCGATCCCTGGGCAGATGTCACTCTCGAGCAGTCCTTGGGCTTCGGCTCTTTCGAGAAAGACCTCGGCGACGGGAAAGTTGCAAAGGGATTCTACTTCAAGGTCGATATGAATGACCCCCGTCTGGTGTTCAACGCCGTCCTGGTGAAGCCTTTCACGACGGTAGGCGGCGTCTGGCAGCACTACAAGGACGAGGGGATCACGCCATATGCCATCATCAACGCCGGCTATTTCAGCTCCGTCAGCGTCAGTCCGGTGGTCCACAACAACGCGGTGATGACCACGGGAGCCGACTCATATGGCAAATATGACGGCTATTACCTTGCCCGCGCAGCCTTCGGAATGATGAAGGACCACACCTTCCAGGCCCGCTGGGTCTATCCCTGCGCGGACGACCCATATGGCTATCTTTACGCCTTCCCTTCGCCGCTTGGAAATGACGACAGGACAGACACTTACCTGACTTCCGCCCCGACGACTGCCACCGAAGGCGCCGAACTATGGGAGCCGGAAGAGGCCATAGGCGCCGGCCCTATGCTGCTTTATCACGGCGAAGATGTCACGATAGATTCCTATCACCGCGAAGTTCACGATGTCGGACACCGTGCCGGCTATAACCGCCATCCCCGTTCCGCCATCGGCGCCGATGCCGACGGCAAGGTGATAATGCTGGTGGTTGACGGCCGCAACGCGGGCGGCAGCGCCGGCGCGACCATCCCCGAGATGGCGGTATATATGCGTGAACTCGGTGCCGTGGATGCCATCAACCTCGATGGCGGAGGCTCCGCCGGAATGGTCGGCCCTGACGGCACCTATGTGGACGTCCCTTCGGAGAGGCCGAAAGACGACGGAACCGGCAGCTACCGCAAGGTCGCTTCCGTCTTTATGATTTCCGACAAGGACATCCGGAGGGCCTACTCAAGGTAGCTGAAAAAACCTGCCGGCCGGCAGGTTTTTTCATCATAAATTCTCAAAGAAATACTGGCTTACTTTGTCCATCAAGTGGACCCTGTCGCGTCCGAAGACGTTGTGCTCGGCGGTAGGGTAGGGGAAGTAATCGACTGGAATCCAGTTCTTTATGCATTCCTGCACAAAGCTCAGCGAGTGCTCCCACACGACGGTGTTGTCTATCGCCCCCTGGCAGATGAGAAGCTTTCCGCGAAGGTCCTTTGCCTTGCCGATAAGCGAGGTCTGTGCGAAGCCTTCGGGGTTGGTTGCCTCGGTCTCCATATACCTTTCGCCATACATAACCTCATACCATTTCCAGTCTATGACGGGCCCGCCGGCCACTCCGACCTTGAAGACGTCGGGGTAGTTGGTCATCAGGGAGATGGTCATAAAGCCGCCGTAGCTCCAGCCGTGGACGCCTATCCTGGAGGCATCCACCCAGGGCTGTGACAGGAGGTACTCCACGCCCTTCATCTGGTCTGCCATCTCGGCCTGGCCGCAGTGGCGATGGATGGCCTGCTCGAAGGCCAGGCCGCGGTTCTGGGTGCCGCGGTTGTCCTGGACCCAGACCACATAGCCGCGCTGGGCCATATACATTTCCCACAGGCGGATATGCCCCAGCCAGGAATCGTTAACCATCTGGGAATGAGGGCCTCCGTAGACGTAGACGACGACGGGATACTTCTTCGAAGGGTCAAATCCCACGGGCTTTATCAGGCGGTACCAGTTCTCGTAAAGACCGTCAGCGCTGGGGACGGTGCCGAGTTCGACAGAGCCGGTGGCATATTCCGCCAGGGGGTCTGGGGCGCGGTGTGAGAAGAGGACTTTCTTCCCGTCGACGGAGCGCAGCTCGATGCTCATAGGAAGGTTCAGCGAGGTGTTCCTGTCAAGGAGCCATTTCCCGTCGGTGGAGACGTTCACCGTGTGCCAGCCCCTTTCCCAGGTCAGGCGCACCGGTTTACCGATCTTGGAGCGGGCCGCAGTGCCGCGCTGCCTGATGTCCACCCTGAAGAGATGATTCTGTACGGGAGAGACTTCGGCGGAAGTGTAAAATACTGAGTTGGAGCGGATTGCATTCATCTGGACATCGGCATCCACGGGGGTGATGTGGCGCACTGTGCCGAGGGTGTCGCACAGGTACAGGCTCTGGAAGCCGTCACGGTTGGCTGTGCGGTAGACGAAAAGATATCCTCCGGGAATGAAATACAGGGGGTCCTGCGGCTCCACATACTTGTCGTTGTCCTCGCTCAGGAGGGTCCGCACGAAGGAGCCGTCGCAGGCGCGGTACATATTCAGCCGGCAGTGCTTCTGGCTGCGGTCCAGCACCTGGGCGAACAGGTATTTCCCGTCCGGGCCCCAGGTGACGTTGGTTATGTATCTGTCAGGGCCGAAGTCATTGACATCCAGATAGATGGTGCTGCCCTGGGAGATATTGAAAACCCCCAGGGATATCCTTTCGGAATCCATCCCGTTCATAGGATATTTGATGCTTCTGAGCGAGCCCGTCCGGGTGGTGATGTCCAGAAGCGGGAACTCTGTCACAAGGCTTACATCCTTGCGGTAGAAGGCGAGGGCCGTGCTGTCCGGCGACCAGAAGCAGCCGGATGATATGCCGAATTCGTTGCGGCTGACGCTCCGGCCATATGTTATCGCGGGATCGTTGCTGATTGCGACCGGGTGCCGGAGGTCGTCCGCCCCTTTATAATAAAGGCTCTGTCCTTCAAGTACTTCCTGATACCTGCCGGGTTTGACGGTGAAGGAGATTCCGCATTTGGCGAGCTCTTCCCGGACCTTGGGCATAACCGTCGTCCCGGGCTGAATGTCCCGGGAAAGGATGACCTGCTCCATAGAAAGCAATTTCCCCGACTCTGAGCCGGGGTGTACGTCCTGGGCTGCGCACACTGCCGGGACTGCCAGCAGTGCCGCTACGAATAGGGCCGTCCTCATAGCTTATTCCGCCGTGGGGGAATTGACCGAGACTATCCTGTCCACGACCGTCCTCTGCATACCGCGCCAGGGGAGGGCTCCCAGATATTCCTTATAATGCAGTTCGACGGTTTTGCCGCTCAGCCTCATCATCGAGTCGGCCACGGCCGGATTCTCGACGGAGAAATCGAATATATAGGATTCGATGGAGGCACCGCTGCCGGCCTTGCCGCCGCGGAAACCGGCCTGGATCAGGCGGCCTTCATATGTCTTGAAGACATATCCTTTAAGCATGAACTGGTTGAGTTCGCCTGCCTTGACTCCGTCGCCGAAGACAAAGTAGAACTTGAAATAGACGAATCCTGCCAGTGCCAGGGTAAGGATAAGCGTTATCCAGAAGAAGATTTTTCCCTTTTTTTTCATAGCTGTGCTGTATTTTGTTACAAAGATATGAAAAACTTGTGGAAAAAGTTGTTGAAAAATTTTAAAAAATATATTCACATTCTTGAATATTATTCCTATATTTGTAAATGTGAATCGTTTTAGATTCGCGCTGACACTAATGAAAAACACAACGTTTTTACTATAACCAAATTTCATTTCTATGAAAAAATCATTATTTGTTCTCTTGCTGAGTGCAGCTCTCTTCGTAGTGGGTTGCAAAGTCTATGATGACACTGAGCTCAAGGGCAAGGTCGACAATCTGGAGACCAGGGTTACCAACCTTGAGAATGCCCTCCAGAGCCAGGTCGAAGCCCTCAAGGCTCTCATCGACAAAAAGGCCGACGGAATCGCAATCGAATCCGTAACCCCTTACCTTGTCGAAGGTGTTGTCAAGGGCTACACCGTCCTCTACACCGATGGCTCCAAGTACACCATCGTCTGCGGAGACAAGGGTGAGCCCGGAAACGACGGTACAGATGGTAACGACGGTCTCACTCCGACTGTTTACCTCGGTGCCGACGGTGAGTACTACTGGGCCATAGGCACCACCCCTCTCCTTGACGGAGACGGCAATCCTATCCCTGTAACCGGCCAGCCCCTTGTGCCTCAATTCATGGTTTACCAGGGTTATCTCCTTTATTCCTTCGATGGCTTCGCGACCTATGGCAATGCAGGTTACGTTGCAGTCGAGCTCGAATCCGTCGTACAGGATGTCGTAGTTGACGATCCCGAAGAAGGCTTTGTCTCCTTCTATCTCGTTGATGAGACAGTGGTCACTCTCCCTATGGAGAAGCCTTTCGGCCTTCAGTTCAAGGAGCTTGCAGGCCTTGGTATCGTTGCAGGCGCAACCATTCCTTTCGAGTACACCCTCAACGGCGGCGACGCTGAGACTGTCGTCGACGTTATGGCCAACAACGGCTATGAGGCCGTCGTCGTTCCCGATGCAGAAGGCAAGGGCGGTGTAGTCAATGTGACTGCTCCCGATCCCGTGGTCTCCGGCAAGGTCCTCGTCTTCGCCGACAACGGCAAGGGCAAGACCTCCATCAAGGCCCTCACCTTCGAGGCCGAGGCAACCGCAGTGGTAGTCAAGGAAGCCGATGTGACCGCAATCGCCACCCTCGGTGAGGAAGTCAAGCTCGAAGTGACCTCCAATATGGATTATCAGGTCGTCATCGAAGAGACCGCACAGAGCTGGGTCCACGTGAAGGCTCCCACCAAGGCCACCACGACCAGCACTGTCGAACTCATCGTCGATGCCAACACCACAGGCGCCCCTCGTGACGGCCAGGTGGACATCGTCGCCCTTGACGGCAAGTCTGTCCTCGAGACCATCATCCTCCATCAGGAGGCAGCCGATCCCGTTGTCCTCAACGGCGAGCAGGGCTTCGCCACCATCCAGGAGGCAATAACTGCTGCTGCAGCACTCACCGAAGGCCCTGCCAACATCACCATTTCTGCTGGCGCCTATCCGGAGGATGTCAAGATTGAAGACCTCCCTGTCGAACTCGTGATTGCAGGTGCCGCCCAGGCAGACGTCACCGTCCAGTCCTTCATGGTCAAGAATTCCGCAGTTACGATCAAGGATCTCTCAATCATCCCTGTAGCAACCTCTCTCCCCGAAGGCTATAAGAATGCAGCCAACCCTACCGGTGTCTCCCTCTTCCAGAGCGACAAGGCCCTTGTCCTTGACAACGTCCTTATCGATATGGTAATCAACGAGTCCGCAAGCGGTTCCGCCCTTATCATCGAAGGCGATGCAACCGTTTCTTCAATAGTGAAGAACTCTACCTTCAAGGGTCACGGCGGACGTATCGTCCAGAGCTATGCCGCACATATCCAGTTCATTGACAACGTCTTCGAAGGCTCCTATGTCTCCGGCGGCTCCAACTATGCAATCCGTATGCGCAGCGAAGGCAACGACGTCGTCCTTTCCGGCAACAAGTTCTCCGCCCTTACCGAAGGCGGTTATGCCCTCGACTTCTACAGCGACTTCCAGGGCAAGGTCGTTCTCGGTGACGGTGTTGAAGACAACAACGAAGCCGGCGAGAACATCGTAGCCCTCTACCGTGGAACCGGCACCTACGATATCACCAAGACGGAGTTCAATCCTCCTATGATGCAGATCGACGGCGGTATCCTTGTTCCCAAGGCCGTTGAGTTCCCGTATGCCTATCGTGCTGATGACTCCTGGTGGGCCACAGAACCTCTCCCCGGTGTTGCCGGTGACTGGAACCGTTCCGTAGCAATGTCCTCCAAGTATGTCTTTATGCCTCGTCAGAAGGGTGGTGAGACAAACATCTACTACTTCGAGATTATGAAGCCTTGGATTGTCAAGGAACTTGATATGACCAAGGTCGTGGTCGGCGAGTCCACCCACACCGTCAGCGGTTGCCAGGTTATAAAGGATGGTGACAAGGAGTCCCTCCTGGTGTGCAACCTCAGGCTCAGTGAGACACAGACCTTCCGTGTCTACAAGTATGACGATGTCGAGGCCCCTGCTGAGGTCGTTCTCGAGTATGTCAATGACGGCGGCGGTCTCCGTATCGGTGACAAGATGACCTTCAACGGCACATGGCAGAATGGCGAAATCGTTCTCGTTAACTACTTCAATTATGGCGCAGCCTACATTTTCAAGGTAGAGAACGGAGTCGTCAACCCTGTTCCTGTAGTAACCAACCCTGTTCTCGATGCTATCAAGGATAAGGTCGGTGTTGAATATGCAGGCACGAACATGGCTCACCTTGTGAAGTTCGGCCAGAACGAATATCTCTTCGCAGACCGTGCCTTCGCCAATGCTCCTGCAGTTCTCACCCTCGACGGCGAGACCTTCACCTGCGAAGGCAACTGGAATATCGGCCGCAACGCAGCCGTCGTCCGCTTCTTCACCCTCGAAGGCAAGGACTATATGGCAATGCTCTCAAGGCAGGCTTCCAGCAACACTGCCGGCTACGATATCTTCATCGTCCCGATCGACAGCTCCAAGTCCCTCTATGAGAACCTCTCCGGCAAGACCCTCGATGATGTTGCCAAGGTTCCTGTCATAGACACCCCCACTGCTGCCAACGGCAACGGTACTGCTGACATGGCTGTCCAGATCATCGACGGCAAGGCTTATGTCGCTGTCCTCATTACCAACAACCTGGTAAGTGTCTTCCAGTTTGACGGCATCGAAATCGCTACCGGTTCTGTCACCGGTCCTGGCGATGCCACCATCGTTCCTGGCGGAGACTTTTAATATGAATATATAATATATAGGATATGAGAAAAAGCATATTATTCGGTCTGGCTATCCTTTCCCTCGCTGCAGTTTCCTGCAGCAGGGAAATGGATGCCCCTGTTGCCAAGAGTGACGTAAAGGTCGTCACCCTCGGTGCTGCTCTCTCTGACACCAAAGCCGCTATCAGCGACGCTGGTAAGTTCACCTGGCAGGAAGGCGATGAATTGTCAGTTGCCACCGACGGTGGTTTCGTGACATTCAAACTCACCGCAGGTGCTGGTTCTGACAAGGCAGATTTCACCGCCATTCTCGACGCCAAAGCCCAGATGGGCGAAGTCGCCGTCTATCCCGCCGGTGCCCACGCCCTTGCCGGGAATTCTCTTACGGTCAATCTCCCCGCAGAGTATGTCTACGAGGAAGCTAACACCAACGTTCCTCTGCTCGGTGCAGTGTCCGACCATGCCGTGGCGATGAAGTACATCGGCGGTGTCGTCAGGTTCCCTGTCAGCAATATGCCCGCAGGTGCAGCCAAGGTAGTCCTCTCCGCAGACAAGAAGATCTCCGGTGACTTCACTCTCGATGTTACCCAGGCAAATGCTGCCCTAGCCGCCGGCGAAGGCGCCAGCGAGGTGGCCTACACCATCGCAAATGTCGAGCCCAACATGGTCTTCAACTTCCCTCTCCCCGTTGGTGAGTACAACCTCAAGCTCCAGATCCTCGATGCAGCCGGCGCTCCTCTCTTCGAGAAGGCAGGTGCAGCCGCCAGCACCGTTGCAGTCGGAACCGTCCTCGCCTACAACGAGCTTTCCTTCAGCGTTGCGATGAATGACAATACTTATCGCACTGTCGCTGACGCCCTTGCTGCCGCAGAGGCTCTCACTGAAGGCACTGCCGCTATCAAGATCCTCGAGGATATCAAGGAGAACATCGTAGTTGACGGCCGCAAGGTCAAGGTTCCCGTCGCCATCGACGGTAACGGCAAGACCATCGACGGTGCAATCGAAATTCTCCAGAACGAGACCTCCATCGTCAATGCCACCATCAAGCCCAGCGCCGCCAGGAACTTCACCGCATTCGACAAGGATGCAGACAATATGCCTGACCTCTGGCCCAACAACTTCGGCATCTACGTCCACTCCACCGGTTATGGCGTCACCCTCGACAACGTAACCCTCGATGTGACCGCCCTCAATACTGAAAATGAGGCATCCGGCAGCGAAATCGGAACTGCAATCTACTTCCGTCAGGAAGGTGATGCTCCCACCGCTATCAAGAGGGATGTCATCAAGAACTCCAAGATCCTCGGCCGCACACATCGTCTGATGCAGATCTTCAACGTTCCTCTGGATCTGGTTGACAACCGCTTCGCAGGTGCATATTCCTATGCCATCCGCGTCTACACCGGATGCGACCTCCTCATAAAGGGCAACAAGTTCAACAACGGTTCTTCTGCAGCCATCGACTATCGTTCCGATGCACAGAACGGCGTCCTCGTCCTTGGTGACGGTTTCACCAATGACAACTCCATCGATGAGACCTACCAGGGCTTCATCAAGGGTAGCGCCGCCAGCCTTGAGGATGCTGCCAACAACATCTTCAGGCCCGCTCTCGTAGCTCAGGACGGCTGGCTCGTTCCTCAGAACGCAGAGGCTCCCTTCGCAGAGCGCATCTGGGGCAAGACCCTCGGCGAGCTTGGTATCCCCGGTGTCACCACCAGCCAGCAGCTTATGCAGGCCATCCAGGGCGGACATCTGTGGATCGCCAAGGATGAGGTGATTTATGGCTTCGATCTTTTGACCGGTGCTGCACACAAGAATGTCACATTCCCCGTTCCTGTCCGTTCGCTCGACAGTGACGACACAGCCACCAACATCATCATTGGCTATGAGAGAGGCTTCCACGAGGGAGACCCGCAGTGGGATCAGCCCGAGCCTGTCTTCACTACCACCAATATTGAAGAGGTCGGTGGAACCCTCGATGAGCCTGTTGGTTTCCGTACCTGGGCAATTCTCAAGAGCGGTTGGGGCGTTGGCGTAGGCAGCCCTACTCCCACCAACTTCAAGATGAATGGCACGTTCGATGCAGGTACATTCACCTTCAGCCTTGCAAATGGCGATGTTCCTTATACGGAAATCCGCAATATCGCCGGTGGCGAACTGAAGATTTATGAGTACATCCGCGTCAGCAACTTCGGATCCTACTGGAATGCTTTCAACTCCGCTCTCTGCGGTTATGGTACCAAGATTACAGACGGTGTGCTCCTCACCTTTGCTTCAGGTGGCGGCGCCAACCCGGTTTACTTCGGTAAGGATGGCCTGACCCAGGGCTGGACCGCGACCGTTGGTCTTGACAACTGGAATGTCGTCTCCCCGAATCCTGTCATCGACGGTCTCCTGGGCGGCTACATCTACCGTACGGACCTCGTCACCTTCAACGGAAAGAAGATTTACGGTGTCTTCCAGCATCCTGTCTGGAACCGTACTTCCGACTTCCTCTACCTCTATGACGTTACCGACATTAACAACATTGTCAAACTCGGTGTCGTCGGTGAGGATCTGTTCGTCTCCATGGCCGAAGGCTATGATACAGATGAGAACAACTCCATCTATGCCGGTGACCTCAAGCTCCAGGTCATTGACGGAAATCTCTATGCCTTCATGACTGATGGACGCAGGGGAACTGTCAATGCCTTCAAGATCAACATCCCTGAGCGCCCCGTTCTTGAGGGTGAAGTTGAAGGACCTGATGTTACTGTAACTCCCGGTGGTAAATTCTAATACTGATGAATATGAAGAAAGTATTATTTATAGGTATGGCTCTTCTTTCTATGGCTGCAGTCTCCTGCACCGTGAAAGAAGTGGCTCTTGAGCAGGCTCCCACTAAGGTTCTTACCCTGGGTGCATCTGTTAACCAGACCAAAGCCGCCATCTCAGACAACGGTGCCTTTACCTGGCAGGCAAAGGATGCTCTTTCCGTGGTCGTAGGCGACGACTTGGTTACTTTCAAACTCGCGGAGGGTGCCGGTCAGAAGACCGCCACCTTCTCCGCGGCGGTTGATCCCGGTAAAGATTTCGGCAATGTCGCAATCTATCCTGCCGGTGCGCACAAGGTCGTAGGTGCTGACGTAACAGTCAATCTCCCTGCATCCTATGTCTTCGAAGAGGACAACACCAACATCCCTATGGTCGGTGCCATTGACGTCGACAAGGTGAAGTTCTCCGCTGTCGGTGGTGTCGCCCGCTTCAAGGCTGGCATCCCTGTCGGTGCAGTCAAGGTCGTCCTCGTTACCGACAAGAAGGTCACCGGTGACTTTGCAGTTGCCGATGGCAAGATTGCCGCAGGCGAAGGCGCCGACCAGGTGTCCTACACCTTCAATGCTGTTACCGCCGAGAAGAATATGACCTTCAACTTCCCTCTGCCCGTCGGTGAATACAACATGACCTTCAAGGTCCTCGATGAAAACGACGCTACCGTTGCTGAGCTCAAGGGCTCCGCTCCTCACGAGATCAAGGCAGCTGACGTTCTCATCTTCGACGAACTCGCACTTGAGATTCCCGAAGTCCCCTCCGTCCTTACCCGCGTGTGGGCAAAGTCCTACAAGATCGACGCCTCCTGGGATGATGACCTTTTACCTGCCCGTACTGACTGGAACCGTAATGCCACCATCTGCGGAGAATATATCTACATCCCTGTTGTCAACAACAAGGCTATAGGTATCTTCGACCTCCAGGGCAACTATGTTTCCACCATCTCCGACTTCAACGGAACCGGCACCTTCACGGTAGACGCCATCACCACCCTCGGCAACGCAGTCTATGCGTCCAGCTGTGGCGGTGACTCCCAGTGGGTCAATGGTGACCTCACCATCTACAAGCTCACCGGCAAGGACGATACCGGCAAATTCACCGGCTTCGAAATCGCAGCATCATATGCCCGTGCCGATATGCCCGCAGGCGTAAGGTTCGGTGACAGGATGACTTCCTTCGGAACCGACAAGGAAGGTGTCCTTATCTTCGTCGACTACACTGGCCCTACAACCGGTGGTGAGCAGTGCAGGAGCAACCTCCAGTTCGCTGTCAACAACGGCGTTGTCAATCCCGTTCCCGTCAAGGCTCAGTACCTGGTAACTAACGACAAGGGCTCTATGCAGGGTATCTACATCCTTGAAGGTGGTCCTGGACAGTCCCAGTTCGCTCTTTATGCCGGTAATCAGGCAGACACCCGTGCCGTCGCCCTTGATTCCTGGCTTGGCGCATCCGGCTGGTGGAACTACCAGTATGCAGACGGAGTATATGGAACGTATCCTGCAATCACCACCAATGCCAATGATCCTCGCGTCTTCAACGCAAATGGAAAGGACTATCTCGCCTATGTCGTCGCCCAGAGTGACGGTTCAACCGGTGTGATGGCCTATCTGAACGTCGCCGAAATCCCCGACGGCGCAGGCAATATCCTCCAGAGAATCGGCGCGATCGAGAATATAGACGCAGTCTCCGTCAAGTACGGCCTCGTCGATCCTGATGATCCTTCAGCAAGAGCTGGCGCTGGTGCATCCAATGGTACTGGATATTGCGCGATATCCTATGTCGGCGGCGAAGCCTACCTGATGGCAGGTGCCGATGTAGCAGGTATGTCCCTGTTCAAGATTGACGGCGCTACTATTCCTGAGCCTCCCGCAGAACCCGAACTGATTCCTGTCAAGATAGACGGAAGCTTCGATGACTGGGCCGTTGACGATCCCGCCACAGCCGTGTGGACAATTCCTGAGAATGCTATTTTCAAGAATGTCGAGGCTATGAAGCTTAAAGCGGACGATGAATATGCCTATATGTACCTTGAGCTTGTCGAGGTTGACAATAACGTAGACTGGACTCCGTTTGATATCTTCATCAATTCTGACGGTAACAACAGCACAGGCTGCGTCATCACTTCTCTCGATCAGAAGAACGAGGATCCCTATGTCTATATTCCTCCTTACACCAATCCTGGTATAGAGTGGTATTTAGAGGGTACCCTGAACAACGGCGAAACTTCTTATGTCGATATGACGGGTCTGACCTATTATCTTAAGTATACCGGTGTTGACGGAGAGAGCTTCTGGAGTTCCTTTGCTAATCTCAGTGACGATTTCAAATCTCATCCCGAAAAGATATATGCTCAGGGCGTAATCGAAAATGGCAAGGGCAAGCTCGAAATCCGTTTCAGCAGAGAGGCCTTCGGAATGACAGGTGATAAAGCAGCTTTCGGTATCAAGGTTATGGATGGTCAGATTAACTGGAGGACCAACGGTCTTGCACCTCAGGTCGCTCCCGAGGCTGCTCCTACCTATACTGTTGCTCCTGAGCTCCTCTATGTCAACATGACTCCTATCGCAGCACCCGAACCCATCAGCATCACCATCGACGGTAACATGTCTGACTGGGCAAATGTTCCTGCTACAGAACACGAGGCGGATGCAGCAAATGCTCTTTCAGAACTGAAGGCATTTGTTGATAACGATAACGTCTATGTTTACATCAAGAGGGCAAAACTTGGCAGATGGGCAGATGTCTGGGGTGGAAATAGTGACAAAGTAGGTTATTATTACTATGACTTTGACCTGGATAACAACCCTGAGACTGGAGATAACACTGAGAATTCGCACGGAAATTATGAGGCGTACTGCTATCTTTACATCTTCGGTGGAACTTCTGATGCTCCCGTGTTCAGGGCTACTCCTCCCGGAACTGCTGCTGGGCTGACGATTGGAAACGTTAATTGCGCTGGTGTAGTTACTGCTGACGCAGTTGAGACGGAGATTTCCTTCCCTCGTGCTGATCTCCCTGCTATCTCATCTGATAAGATTTCCATCAGTGTATGGGGTAACAAGGATGCCAATCCTCTCATGAAAGTCACAGTTGATGTTCAATAATCGACAAGTCTTTTGAATTAAGGCGGAGAGAAATCTCCGCCTTTTTTCGTATATTGCGGTTGTTATTACGAAGGGATTTTGCTAACTTTGCAAGTGTGGTATACTGTGGTGTAAAATAATAAGCAGACATATGAAAAAGACATTCTTAGTTTTGTTCGCGGCAATCGCCGTACTGGCAGCGTGCAATAAGCCTGAGACTCCCAAGGATGACCCCAAACCTTCCACCGAGTCCAAGGATCCTTCCACAAGCGCGGATCCCAGCACCGGCCCTTCCGACAGCGAGGATCCCACCCCTGCGGTAGTGACCGGCAAGGTGATTCTCGACGGCAAGAAGGGATTCAACTCCTTCGCAGAAGCGATGCTAGCGGCCAAGACCGCTGGCCAGGCCGCAACGTTCACCCTCTCTGCAGGCACCCTCGCCGAGGACATCCTCCTCGATGAGCCCGGCTTCCCCGTGACCATAGACGGTAAGGAAGGCGCCGTGCTTGACGGAACGGTAGAGATCCACAAAGCGGAAGTCACGCTCAGGAACTTTGCGATAATTCCCACTAATCCGGGTGTCAGCAAGCCTGCCGTTACTGTTCCGGACTCGCGTAACAACTGGCCCTTCGCCATATTCGTTCACGACACCCGCTATGGCTTCAAGATGCAGAATGTCACCGTCGACGTCGGCAACCTGTTCGAAGGCGATGCCCACGAGAACACGACAGCTCTTGTTCTGCGCGGCGAGACGAAAGGTCCTAAGGAGGAATCCGACGAAGTGCGCGGCTGCACCTTTATCGGTGACGGTCAGAGACTTATCCAGATCTATGACGCCCACGTAGACCTCCTGGGCAACACCTTTGAGAACTTCTACAGCGGCTATGCAATCCGCCTTGGCGAAGATAATTCGGAATATTTTGAGAACGAGATAGGCCCCCGTGTGACCATAGCCGGCAACACCTTCAGCAGCCCAGACTCCAGGGCCTGCATCAACTTCTACAGCGTATTCACCGCCCAGATAACCTTCGGCAACGGTGAGAACGACACCAACATCAAGGGCGACGGCATCGCTCTGATGTACACGGCCAATGCCGCTCCCGGCTCCGAGTGCGAATGGAAGCCTGAGATGCTTTATGACTCCGAGACCGGAGAGCTCTATCCTGCGGAGGATCAGGCAATGCCGCAGGCGGAGCTCGTCTGGGCCAAGAGGGCAGGCGACAGTTGGTGGACTACATCACCGATGCCCGGTTTCATAAACCCTGACGACAACACCAAGATGCTTGACTGGAACCGTTCTGTGGCGATGGACGACAAATATGTCTATATGCCTGTTGCCCGCAGAGGGGTGGCGTGCGTCTACTATTTCCCCATAGACAATCCATCCGAGGTCAAGGAACTGAATGTCAACGGTATAACCGTCGACAACTGTATATTCCCTACCTGCGGCTGTCAGGTCGTCCAGGATGTCGACGGGAGCAGCGTCCTCCTTGTCGGAAATATGGTGGACAGTGCTCCGTTCAAGGTCTATAAGTGGAAATCGGTCGACTCCGCACCGGAGCTGGCGTTTGAATATTCGGCACCGAAGAGCGGTCTCCGCATTGGTGACAAGCTCTCTTTCGCCGGCACCCTTGCCGACGGCGAATTCATAGGCGTGAACTACTATGTAGGCGGACGTTTCTGGATTCTGCCCGTCAAGAACGGCCAATCCGCGGTATCAGCCGATTACTTCGGTGAGAATGGCTGGAACAACGTCCACAGGACCAATAACGTAGTTGGTGCAACGAGATATCAGGACACCAATGCCTACATATTCTGGGGCGCCTGGGTCCCCTTTACTCCTCCGGAGACCGGTGTGGAGATTCCAAGCACCAGGACGGCAATGTTCTCAAAGGGCGAGGACGGTATGGAACACAACGGCACGTTCGAGGACTTCAGCGGTATGTTCGACCCCGTTTTCTTCCGCTACCACAGAGCCTCCTATATGGCCTTCACAATGCTCTCCGACGCTTCCGACGGCAAATATTTCAGCACCGTCAGGGTGGTCCGCCTCCTCCAGAACGGTGAAGGCAACGACAGCCCCTATGTCACGATGAGCACCGGGTCTCCGGCTTCCGGCCTCGTGCTCGGAATCAGCCAGCCCACATCGGATAGCGTTGTCCTCGACGAGAATGTCAACGGCAATATGGTGGCCGCTCTGGCGATGCGCAACATCGGCGGCACCATCTACCTGCTTGGCAGCGACACCAACAACGCACTGGCTCTGTATAAACTCAAATAAACCTGAACTCCGTGCAGGAGTGAAAGACCTCGCCGGGGCCGGAGAGGTCGAAATAGGAGTGGTTGGTTAAGTTAACGTGGGTTGGCTTATCAGTCAAGGCTGGTGAAGGTGAAGGGGAGCACGTCATCCACGCTGTCGAACTTCCATATCTCCTTCTTGCCTATGAGGATTACGGACATAGGCTTGCCGCCTATCTTCTGGTACTGGGCCATCACCTGGCGGCAGGCGCCGCAGGGAGTGGCAGGGAAGGTGCAGAGGGTCTGCTCAGGGCCTCCGACCACCGCAATTGAGACCTGGGCCACGCCGGGATAATGGGCGCCGGCTGCGAACATCGCCGTCCTTTCGGCGCACAGGCCGGAAGGGGAGGCTGCATTCTCCTGGTTGGAGCCGGGGACTATGCGGCCGTCCTCAAGACGGACTGCTGCTCCGACGTTGAAGCGGGAGTAGGGGGCATAGGAGGTCTTCTGGGCTTTCATCGCGGCCTCGACAAGTTCCCTGTCGGATGCGGTCATCTCGTCCGCTGACGAATAGACCGTATAGTTGATTTCTACTTTTCTGCCTGTCATTGCTATTCCATTAACTTCTTGTATTTGAAGCGCTTGGGCTCTTCGTCGCCAAGGCGCATCTTTCTGTTCTGCTCATACTCCGCATAGTTGCCCTCGAAGAAGACCACCTTGCCTTCGCCCTCGAAAGCGAGGATGTGGGTGGCTATTCGGTCGAGGAACCAGCGGTCGTGGCTGACGACTACGGCGCAGCCGGCAAAGCTGTCGAGGCCTTCCTCCAGGGCGCGGATGGTGTTGACATCCACGTCGTTGGTGGGTTCGTCAAGAAGGAGGACGTTGCCTTCGTCCTTGAGGGTGAGGGCAAGGTGGAGGCGGTTGCGCTCACCGCCCGAGAGGACGCCGCAGAGCTTTTCCTGGTCGGCTCCGCTGAAATTGAAGCGGGAGACCCAGGAGCGGGCGTTGATGTCGCGGCCGCCCATACGCACCCATTCGGAGTTGCCGGCGATGGTCTCGTAGACCGTCAGGTCGGGGTCTATGCTCTTATGCTGCTGGTCCACATAGGCTATCTTGACGGTCTCGCCTATGTCTATCGAGCCTGCGTCAGGCTTCTCCATCCCCATAATGAGGCGGAAGAGGGTCGTCTTGCCGGCTCCATTGGGGCCGATGACGCCCACGATGCCTGCCGGAGGCAGGACGAAGGAGAGGTGCTCGAACAGGAGCTTGTCTCCATATGCCTTTGCAACATCGTGGAATTCAATGACTTTGTTGCCAAGGTGGGGGCCGTTGGGGATATATATCTCAAGGTTGCTCTCTTTCTCCTTTGCGTCGGCCGCGGCAAGCTTTTCATATGCTCCCAGACGGGCTTTCTGCTTGGCCTGACGGGCCTTGGGGGCCATACGCACCCATTCCAGCTCGCGCTGGAGGGTCTTGCGGCGCTTGCTCTCCTGCTTTTCCTCCATAGCAAGGCGCTTTGTCTTCTGGTCCAGCCAGGAGGAATAGTTGCCCTTCCAGGGGATGCCCTCGCCGCGGTCCAGCTCGAGGATCCAGCCGGCGACGTTGTCGAGGAAGTAGCGGTCGTGGGTGACGGCTATCACCGTGCCCTTATACTGCTGGAGGTGGGCCTCAAGCCACTGGATGCTTTCGGTGTCCAGGTGGTTGGTGGGCTCGTCAAGAAGGAGGACGTCCGGCTGGCGCAGGAGCAGGCGGCACAGGGCGACGCGGCGCTTCTCGCCGCCTGAAAGTTCCTTGATCTTCTGCTCCGGAGGAGGGCACTGGAGGGCGTCCATAGCCCTTTCCAGCTTGGAGTCGATCTCCCAACCGCCGTGATGCTCAATGAGTTCGGTGAGCTCGCCCTGGCGCTCGATGAGCTGGTTCATCCTGTCCGGGTCAAGGTTGGGATCCATAAAGGCGTCGTTGATGGAGTTATATTCCGCGAGGAGGTCCATCACTTCCTGGACACCTTCGTGGACTACTTCAAGGACGGTCTTTTCTGGGTCCATCTGCGGCTCCTGCTCGAGGTAGCCTACGCTGTATCCCGGGGCCCAGACGACTTCGCCCCTGTAGGATTTCTCCACGCCGGCGATTATCTTCAGGAGGGTCGATTTGCCGCTTCCGTTGAGACCGATGATGCCTATCTTGGCACCGTAGAAGAAGGAAAGATAGATGTCCTTGAGAATGACTTTATTGTTGTGGGGGAGAACTTTCCCCACTCCGTTCATCGAGAAGATTATCTTTTCATCGGCCATAGTCGCGGTGTTTTTGCAAACATACGAAAAAAAGGTTAAATTTGGAAAAATATCGGTATTATGAAGAGAATTCTGGCAATTTTGCTCATTATTTCAAGCCTCTCAGCCCGCGCAGCGGACATTGTTACCCCTGCTTCCGACTCCCGTATCACCGTGGTTGGCAGGACTCTGGCCAAAGGTGATGACATTTCTTTCGACTGGACGGGCGTCTATGTCCGCGTGGCCTTCGAGGGGAAATATATTGCCCTCCGAGCCTCCGACACAAAGAAGAACTATTACAACGTCTGGCTGGACAAAGACACTTCCTGCGAGCCCGACAAGGTGATAACGACCTTCGGCAGCGACAGCCTCATAGTGTTGTTTGACGGCATCAAAGGCAAGGGTGTGCATAACCTCACCCTCCAGAAGCGCACTGAAGCCGAGCAGGGCAAGACGACCCTGCACTGCTTCGTCACCCGCGGCCCCGTGGTGCAGGCAGAGCCCCTGCGTCCCCGCCTCATCGAATTCGTAGGTGACTCATACACTTGCGGTTACGGCACTGAAAGCCTCTCCCGTTCGGACCCTTTCAAGCCCGAGACGGAGAATGCCAATAAGACATATGCCACCATCCTCAGCCGCTATTTCGGCGCGGACTATATGCTCGTGGCCCATTCGGGGCAGGGAATTGACCGCAATTACGGCGACTTCGGCCGCGGCTTCGCTATGCCTGAGCGCTACCTTAACACCTTCGACTGCGTGGAAGGCTCTCCGGCGTGGAAGCCATCAGCCCAGAAACCAGACCTGACGGTCATATATCTCTGTACCAACGACTTCTCCACCGGCCGCCAGCCCACGATAGGGGAGTTCCGCAGGCATTATATCCAGCTTCTCAAGGCCATCAAGGACAACTATGGCCCCGCTCATAAGATTCTCTGCGTTGCCGGTCCTTCGGACGAACTGATGCCGCAATATGTCCGCAGCGCCGTCGAGGCTTCCGGCCTGGAACAGGTCTGGAGCGTGAACCTCTGCTCTATGGCCATCAATATGGATTCGGACCTGGGAGCCAGCTGGCACCCCAATTACGCCGGCCAGACCAAGTGGGCCTATGCCCTGCTTCCATATGTCGCCACCATCACCGGCTGGGGCCTTCAGGACTCCGTTCTTCGGTAGTTTATTTATTGGTATTTGGAAAACCAAACAATCTTTGTTATCTTTGCAGACGGGAAAGTCGTACACGACCAGCTCCCTCTGAACTCCCCCAGGGCCGGAAGGCAGCAAGGGTAGGAGGTCGTAGCGGTGCGATGTGCTAAGCTTTCCCTTTTTTTGTTATGAAGATTTGCGTAGGACTTTCCGGAGGCGTTGACTCCAGCGTAGCGGCTCTGCTTCTCAAGCAGCAGGGCTTCGACGTCTTTGCCATGTTTATGCAGAACTGGCACGACGCCGACTCCACCCTCCACGGAGACTGCGAGTGGGAGGAGGACCGTTTCGTGGCGGAGATGGTGGCGCGCAAGATAGGGATTCCCTTCTATTTCGTGGACCTGTCCAAGCAGTATCGCGCCCGCGTCGTGGACTATATGTTCGAAGAATATTCCCACGGCCGTACCCCCAATCCCGACGTCCTGTGCAACCGTGAGATAAAGTTCGACGCCTTCCTCGAGGCTGCCCGTAGGCTTGGGGCGGATATGGTAGCCACCGGTCACTATTGCCGTAAGACCCGCACCGAAGACGGTGTATATCATATACTTGCGGGCACCGACCCGGGCAAGGACCAGAGTTATTTCCTCTGCCAGCTAAGCCAGGAGCAGCTCTCCAGAGCCATCTTCCCGATAGGGCATCTTCTGAAGCGCGAAGTGCGGCAGATTGCCCGTGAGGCGGACCTCCCCTCGGCCGACAAGAAGGATTCCCAGGGAATATGCTTCGTGGGCAAGGTGGACCTGCCGACCTTCCTTCAGCAGAAGCTCGAGCCCCGGGAAGGCGACGTGGTGGAGGTATATGATGCCTATTATGCTCATAATGAGCAATATGCATTCTGCGAAAAGACCCTTTCAGGCCTCACTGCCGACGGCTCCGTCAATATGATAACCGGCTATGTCAGCGAGGACAAGGAGACGGCTCCTGTGCGCGCTAATGTCTTCCTTCCCGAGAGGATTGCCGCCCTTTCCGATGGGCAGCTCCTTCGTCTGTCGCAGCCTGTGCCATATGACATCCATTTCGAGACCGAGACTTATCGCAGCGGCAAACACCACGTCAGGAAAACCCGCTACAAGGCCAATCCCTTCGGCGCCATCCTCGGCAAACACGAAGGAGCGCAGTTCTACACCATCGGCCAGCGCAAGGGCCTGAATATAGGCGGCCACTCGCAGCCCCTGTTCGTGCTCGCCACCGACATAGACCGCAACATCGTCTACGTGGGTGAAGGCCATACGCATAAAGGCCTGTCCCGCAGTTGCTTGCATATAGCTCCCGAAGATGTGCATCAGATTTGCCCCGTGCCGTCCCTGGTGTCCGGCACTATGCTTCGCTGCCGGGTGCGCATCCGCTATCGCCAGCCCCTTCAGGACGCGACCCTCATCGTGCGTGAGGCGGGCGTGTTCATCCTTTTCGATACTCCCCAGCGCGGCATCACCCCCGGCCAGTTCGCCGTTTGGTACGATGGCGACGAGATGCTCGGCAGCGGCACAATTAAATGATTCCAGCTATGCCGAAGGACCTGCTGTCTCCCCCCATAAACCCTCCGCTTCGCTTCGTCCCTCCCAAACAAGTTTGGGCCCCTCCCATTCTTGTGGCTATGGGCGGCCATAGGTTCAGAGGGGAGACAGCAGGCCCCTCGGCAAAAAGTTATTAGTTATGAAAGGGATTGATACCAAATACTTTCTGATGGATGCGGGCAGTGTCGTCTGGCACTGCGACGGTGCGGCCGGTTCCGCCCTGGGGCATCCTGCCGCGAGCAGCTCGAGCACTGGCTCCGGACATCCCGCCGCGAGCAACTTCGGCACTGGCTCCGGACATCCCGCCGCGAGCAACTCGAGCACTGCTTCCGGGCATCCTGCCGCGAGCAGCTTCGGCACGGCACTGGGGCAGCTGAGGGCTCAGCTGGCTGAGTGCGGCCGTGTTGTGCCGGCCTCCGACCTCGCTCCCGGCGACCTCCCTTCCTGCGCCACCCCGTGCGACTTCGTCGTCTTGCGCCACGGTCTCTTCCACTGGGGCTACGTCACCGTCCGCCTCGAGGAGTCGGAAGGCTCCTGGCTGGTCACCTTCCAGGCCTCCGCCCGGAACGTCTCCGCCCGCCTCCTTCGCGACATCCTCCGCCACCTCGCCTGACCCCCTCACCTGCCACCAAAACCGCCCCCTGGATGGCAGGTCCCCACGGAAACACTAAAGAGGCCATCCCGGATGAAGGGATGGCCTCTTGGTGAGCCGCGAACGGGACTCGAACCCGCGACCTGCGCATTACGAATGCGCTGCTCTACCAACTGAGCTAAAGCGGCTTTTGTGGTTTGGACTGCAAATTTACGGATTTTTCTTCAATTGCCAAGCATTTCCCGGAAAAATGGTTAACTTTACACGTTATGTTGACTATAGCTACAGATGTTATCGTGGTCGGAGGCGGGGCGGCCGGCCTTATGGCGGCCTATGCCGCTGCCAGGGAAGGCGCCGGGGTCATCGTCCTTGAGAAGATGCCAAGGCCCGGCCGCAAGATAATGATAACAGGCAAGGGACGCTGCAATTTTACCAACGTCAAGCCCTGGGACGAGTTCTCAAGGCATATCCGCACCAAGCCCAATTTCCTCCGCCCCTCATTCTACAATATGGATCCCGAAGCGGTCCTCTCATTTATGGAGGACCACGGCGTTCCGGTCATAGTGGAAAGAGGCGACAGGGCTTTTCCCCAGTCTCACAGGGCGATGGACATAGTCGATGCCCTGGTGGCTGCCGCCCGAAGGCAAGGAGCTGATATCCAGACAGGTGCAGAAGTTGAAACTATCATCAAGGACCCCTCCGGCGAAGGTTTCCTCATATCCTGCCGGGGCGGAAAGACCTTCAGTTGCTATAAGCTCATAATCGCCACGGGAGGCCTGTCATATCCCGCCACTGGCAGCACCGGTGATGGCTATCGCTGGGCCAGGGGCTTCGGCCATTCCCTTGTGGACTGCTTCCCGTCCCTCACCGCCCTTGTCCCGAAAGGCTATAAGACCGCCGAGGAACGCCTTTCCGTGGGGCAGGTGGCCGCCAAGGTGCTCGGTTCGGCGGGTGGATGGGACACTGAAGAGTCCCGTGGGGACAAGACAGAACGGAAAGACCCCGGCCTTCCGGAAGGCTACCCCGAGACCCGGGGGCACATCGGCCGCGGCCTGCCCCTTAGCGAGATGGGCCGTGAGCTGAGCGGAATCCACCTGAAGAATGTGTCGCTCTCTCTCTATGTCGGATCCGACAGGGTGCAGACTGAGACCGGCGAGATGGATTTTACCGACGGTGGCATAGAAGGGCCCATCGGTTTCGCCCTCAGCCGCGCTGCCGTAAAGGCCATCGTAAACGGCGGCAAAGTCGCTGTGTCACTGGACCTTAAGCATGGAATTCCGGAAAATGAACTTACTGGGAGGATATCGTCCCTTCGCGAAGATATAAAGAAAGACCCGCGCAGCCGCAATGCTTCCAGGCAGGCCCTTGAGAGCGTCCTTGTGGGCAAACTGCTGCCACGCGAACTGGTCCGTCCTTTTATGCGTGCCAATGCAGGCCGCGACATCGCCAGGGCCCTGAAGGACTGGCGTTTCGAGATAGAAGGATACGTCGGCTACGAGCGCTGTGTCGTCACGGCCGGCGGCGTAAGCACCGACGAAGTGCTTCCCAAGACTATGGAATCGCGCCTGTGCAAGGGCCTGTATTTCTGCGGCGAAGTCCTCGATATCGACTCAGACACAGGAGGTTACAATCTCCAGACCGCCTTCTCCACCGGATTCCTTGCCGGTCAAAGCAGCGCAAAATCACTATGAAACGTCTGCTGCTGAGCCTTCCACTGGCCGTCCTGCTCGTTGCCGCCTGCACCGCCGCCCGCACCTCTAGCGTGCCACAGGAGGAATATGCCTCCTGGTTCAAGGTCCTTGACAGCGCCGTGGTGAGCATCTCGCCATTTGGCGGCAGCGACACCCTTCGGATCGGCAAGCCCCTCAGCAGCATAGTTTGCATGTCTGGGTCATATATCGGCTATCTCGACGCAATTGGCTGTGACTCAGTCATATCCGCCGTTTCGGGCATACAATATGTCACCTGCCCAGCAGTGCGCCGGCGCTTTGACGAAGGCCTCCTCTTCGACATCGGCTATGACTCCGCCCCTGACTACGAACGCATTGTCGACCTGCATCCCGACCTGCTTCTGACATATTCGGTCTCATCCTCGAAATCGCCTTTCCTCCAGAGGCTTGAGAGTCTGGGCGTGAGGACGATGGTCCTGTGGGAGCACCTTGAAAGCGACCCTCTCGCCCGGGCGGAATACGTGAAACTGTTCGGCGCCCTGACAGGCCGCCGCAGCGAAGCCTCCGAATTCTTCGCAACCGTACGGGACAACTATACCAAACTGAAAATCAATACGGAAGCGCCGAAAAAGGTGTTGGTCAACATGCCATATGCGGGGCTATGGTACATCCCCGGGGCCGACAACTACCTGAGCCGCATCATCTCCGATGCCGGCGGGGAAGTCCTTGGCGCAAAAAAAGGTGCCATCGAGTCCGGCACCATATCCCTGGAGGAGGCATATGCCCTTTCAAAGCAGGCCGACATCTGGCTCCACCCCGGCTCCTGCCGCTCGCGCGATGAAATCCGCTCCGCCGGACCCGCACTCGCAGCGATAGACATTCCGCTGATATTCAACAACATCCGGCGCTCCACTCCTGGCGGCGGCAACGACTTCTGGGAATCCGCCCCGGTACGCCCCGACCTCGTCCTCGCCGACCTCCGCGCCATCTTCTCCGAAGCCGCCCCCGCCGACTCCCTGACCTACTACCTGCCGGTCCTTTAGCGCCCGCCCAAACCCCTTGCCGCGACATCTTGAAACTCGCAGCAAGCAAAAAACGGCAAAAACGTCGGCTGCCGCGTCATCGCGCAACTCGCAGCAAGCAAAAAACGGCAAAAACGTCGGCTGCCAAGACAGCGCGCAACTCGCAGCTAGCGAAAAACGGCAAAAACGTCAGCTGGCAGTGGCAGGTGGCGGGCTACTGGCCGCCGAAGTGCTTGCGGAGGAGGTCCGCTGCGTCGGTGATCTCTGCGGCTGAGAGGGGCTTGGACTTAGCCTGGCGGTCCTCGGCCTCATACTGGCGGTATAGCTTGCGGAACTGGGACTTGGTGTCGAGGGTGAAGTCGCCTTTCTCTATCCAGTCGAAATAGCTGCGGTCGCGGTTAAAGACCTCACGCACAGACATATCCTTATACTTGCCGAAAGACACGGTGGGGACATTGTCGCGCAGGATTATCCTGCAGGCATAGTCCACGCCCTTGGAGCGCTGGCCGAAGCCTGCGAGGAACTCCACGTCGTTCTTCAGCGCGACATCGTGGTACTTGTCGGGCTCCTGGTACATCTCCAACTCGCCTTTGAGCACCTCGTAGGTGGCGAGGGTGTCGGCTTCGGCCGTGTGGGCGTTCTCGAAGTCTTCGCCGCCGCAGTAGAAGCGGTAGGCTGCGCGAAGGTTGCGTGGCTCCATATAGTGATAGATGTTCTGGACGTCCACCATCCTGGCCTCGTGGAGGTCGATGGATAGCGTCTCGAGCATCTGACGGGCCTTTTCGCGTTTGTCTTCGGGAGTCTTGTGGTCGGAGATGCGGCGGGTGGAGTAGAGTTTCACCCTCTCCATCTCCTCGGCCAGCATAGGGAGGTCGAACTTGCCGGAGTTATAGCCCGCGAGGTCGCTGTCGCGGAGCCACTCGACCACTTCGCCCACCACTTCGATGAAGCGGGGGCAGTCCACCAGGTCCTCATCCTTGACGCCGTTCACCTCGGAGGCCTGGGGGTTGATGGGGATCTGGGACATAGTCTCATAGTCCCAGGGCTTTATCTTCCAGGTCTTTATCTTCTTCTCCCCGTCCGGGAAAACCTTGACGAAACTGAGTTCTATTATGCCGTCGGTGGCAATATTAAGGCCGGTGCTCTCTATGTCGAAAAAGAGCAACGGCCTCTGAAGATTGAGCTCCATAAGCTATTTATCTTACCATTATGGGCATTACGATACCGAACACCTTCTGCACAGCGTCGCCTTCCTCGGCGGGGAGGATTAGGGCCGTGCGGCGCCTGTCGGCGAACTTCATCACGATGTTCTCGCAGGTGAAGTTGCTCAGGATCTCGATGATGTGCGTGGACTTGAAGCCGATGACCAGGTCGTCGCCTTCATACTGGCAGGTGACGCGGTCGTGGGCTGCTATTTCGAATCCCACGTCCTGGGCGGACACCTCGAGGCCTTCTGCGCCAAGTTCGAACTTTATGATGTTGGAAGCCTTGGGGGAGCAGACTGCGATACGGCGGACCGTGTTGAGGAGCTGTGCCCTGCCGACGGAGAGGATGTTGGCGTTGTTGGTGGGGATAATCGTCTTGTAGTCAGGATATTTGCCCACTACCAGACAGGAGATGACGGTCGTCGAGCCGAAGCTGAACACCGCGGTCTTCTCGTCGAACCTGACCTGAACGGGGCTTTCCTCCTTGCCGAGGACGGCCTTCAGGACGCCAGCGTGCCTCTTGTTGAGGACGAAGCTCGAGGGCTCGGCTGCCTTGACGTCGGTCGAGGTGTAGCAGATGAGCTTCTGGAGGTCGGATGCCACGAGGGTCGTGCTGTCGGGCTTGATGTCGAAGAATATACTGCTCATTATCGGGCGGCTTTCCTCGTCGGAGGAGGCATACACCGTGCTGGCTATGCCTTCTGCAAGCGTCTGGGCGGGAAGCTCTATGGTCTTCGCACCCTCACCGGCGGAGATTATCTGGGGGTAGTCGTCGGCGTTGAAATAGGGGAGGGTGGAGGCGCCGCTGGACCACGCGCACTCGAAGGAGCTTTCGCCTGTGGTGCTGATCGTCAGGGGCTGGTCGGGGAGCTCCTTGAGCAGGTCGGTGATCTGCCTGGCGGGAACGGCTATGCGGCCTTCCTCGGCGGTGCTTTCCACCGGGAGCTCGGTGCGGAGGGTGATTTCCATATCGGAGGCTGTGATCCTGAGGATGCCGCCGGAGAGTTCCAGCAGGTAGTCTTCGAGGATGGCTTCGGGGGCCTTTGAAGGAATGGCCTTCTGCACTGTCAATATCCCTTTGAGGAGTTCTGAACTTGAAACAACGAATTTCATATATGTCAATTTTTACATTTCCTTATATCCATACAAAGATATGAATTATTTTTCATTTGGCATAGAGTTTGACTTGATAAGTGAAAGACGAAATAGTAAAAACCTGAATATATGAGTAAGAATATCGTGACTTTGATGCTGTCGGCCGCCGTTGCGGGGCTGACGGCTTTTGGTGTAGTGAAAGCAAGCGCTTCATCGCTTAAGGCAGCCGATCCCACGGTCGTAGTGTCCGAGGACGGTTCAACATACCGTACTGTCAATCTGACAGACACGGACTATCCCGACCTGACGTATGCGGCCGAGTCCGCCGTCGATGCAGTGGTCTATGTGGAAGTGACCGTCAAGTCCAGGCAGCAGTACCAGCTGGACCCCTTCTTCGAGTATTTCTTCGGCTCTCCCGGCCAGGGCCGTGAGCGTGAGCAGAAAGGCTCCGGTTCGGGTGTCATAATCCGCCCGGACGGATATATAGTGACCAACAACCACGTCGTGGCCAACGCCACCAAGGTGTCCGTGACCCTCAACAGTAACCAGACCTACGATGCAACGGTGGTTGGCACCGACCCGGCAACCGACGTGGCCCTTATAAAGATTGATGCCCAGGGACTTCCGACTGTCCCGTTCGGCGACAGCGACGCCCTTCGCCTCGGCGAATGGGTGCTTGCCATCGGCAGCCCCCTCGGTGAGCAGCTCCGCGGCACCATCACCGCAGGAATCGTCAGCGCAAAGGGCCGCTCGATGCCCAGCGACGGCTCCTTCAAGATTGAATCCTTCATCCAGACCGACGCCGCCGTGAACCCCGGCAACTCCGGCGGAGCCCTTGTCAACAAGAAAGGCGAACTGGTTGGTATCAACACAGCAATCGTCTCACAGACAGGAGCTTACTCGGGCTATTCCTTCGCGGTCCCGGTGAATATCGTCAAGAAGATCGTCGGCGACCTCATCGATTTCGGCACCGTCAAGAGGGCCAAACTCGGCGTGACGATGGGCACCGTTACGGATGAAATTGCAAAAGAAATGAAACTTTCCGCCACGAAAGGCGTATATATTAACGAGGTTATCAAAGGAGGTGCGGCGGACCAGGCCGGATTGAAGTCCAAGGACGTCATCATTGCCATAGACGGCAGCCCGATTCTCACCGCGTCTTCCTTGCAGGAGAAGGTCAACAGCTACCATCCCGGCGACAAGGCCCTGTTCAAGATTATCAGGGACAGCAAGGAGAAGGAATTGGAGGTCACCTTCATGGGTGACGCGGAGAAGACCGGTACGGTGGATGTTGACGGTTCCGTAGCTTTTTACGGTTCGAAGATAAAGACTGCTTCCAAGGAAACCCTCGCCCGTCTGGGCCTCAAGAAGGGTGTGGAAGTCATCTCTGTCGGAGAAGGTAAGATGCTGGAGGCAGGCGCCTCCGAGGGCTTTGTAATCCTCTACGTGAACGATTCTCCGGTGGAAACGGCCGAGCAGGTGATAGACCTTGCCAAGAAGGCCCGCAAGCGCATCCTCATCGAGGGCGTCGCGGCCAACGGCAGGCAGCAGTACCTGGTGTTCGGCAGCGAAGAATAATATATACGTATGCGACAGCTAAAGATTACTAAATCAATCACTAACAGGGAGAGCGCTTCCCTGGACAAGTACTTGCAGGAAATCGGAAGGGAGGAACTGGTCTCACCGGACGAAGAAGTGGAACTCGCACAGCGAATCCACAAAGGAGACCAGCAGGCGCTGGAAAAACTCACAAGGGCGAACCTCAGGTTCGTGGTCTCTGTTGCGAAACAGTACCAGAACCAGGGCCTCAGCCTTCCGGACCTTATCAACGAAGGCAATCTGGGCCTTATCAAGGCGGCGGAGAAATTCGACGAGACGAAGGGCTTCAAATTCATATCCTACGCCGTTTGGTGGATCCGCCAGTCCATCCTGCAGGCCCTGGCCGAGCAGTCCAGGATAGTGCGTCTGCCCCTGAACCAGGTGGGTTCGCTGAACAAGATCAACAAGGCCCTCTCCAAGTTCGAGCAGGAATATGAACGCCAGCCCTCGAGCGAGGAACTCTCCGAGATGATAGACGTCCCCAAGGACAAGATATCAGACACCTTGCGCGTGTCCGGCCGCCACGTCAGCGTGGATGCGCCTTTCGTCGAGGGCGAGGACAACAGCCTGCTGGACGTCCTTCCCAACGACGACTCCCCGTCAGCCGACCGCGGCCTGGTGAACGAGTCGCTCAACACCGAGATAGAGCGCGCCCTCTCCACCCTTTCCACCCGTGAGAGGGAGATCATAAAATCCTTCTTCGGAATAGGCTGTCAGGAAATGACCCTGGAGGAGATAGGGGAGCGCTTCGGGCTCACCCGCGAGCGTGTCCGCCAGATCAAGGAAAAGGCAATACGCCGCCTGAAGAGTCCCAACCGCAGCCGCCTGCTGAAAGGTTATCTTGGATAATAAACATTCCCGGCCAGTCCGGGAATCTTGCGTTTTATATATGACCACTCCTGAATCATTCATACAGAGATATGCCGCCCAGGCTATCAGCAGCTTATATAACTCACAGATAAACCCTTGCGATCTGCAGGTGCAGGTGACCCGCAAGGAATTCGAAGGCGACTACACCCTGGTGGTGTTCCCCCTCCTTCGCATCTCCCACGCCGCTCCCGAAGCGACCGGAGCCGCCATAGGCGACTGGCTGGTCGCCAACGTTCCCGAGGTGGAGCGCTATAACTGCGTCAAGGGATTCCTCAATATCCTCTTCTCCGCAGTCTACTGGGACGAGGCCTTTGCCGAAATCGCAGCCGACCCTTCGTTCGGCCAGCTTCCCTCCACGGGAAAGCGCATTATGGTCGAATTCTCTTCCCCCAACACCAACAAGCCCCTCCACCTTGGCCACATCCGCAACAACCTCCTGGGTGACTCGGTCTCCAGGCTCCTTAAAGCCGGAGGCAACGAGGTCATCAAGGCGACCCTGGTGAACGACAGGGGAGTCCACATCTGCAAGTCAATGCTGGCCTGGCAGAAGCTCTTCGAGGGCAAGACGCCTCAGTCTACGGGCATCAAGGGCGACCACCTTGTGGGAGACTGCTATGTCGCCTTCGACAAGATGTACAAGGAGGAAGTGGCGAAGCTCGTGGAGCAGGGCCTGAGCGAGGAAGAGGCGAAGAAAGAGGCCCCCAGCCTCCGCGAGGCCCACGAGATGCTCGTCAAGTGGGAGCAGGGAGACCCTGCGGTGCGCGACCTGTGGAAGATGATGAACGGCTGGGTCTTCGCCGGCTTCGAGCAGACCTACAAAGCCCTTGGCATATCCTTCGACAAAGTCGACTACGAGTCCCAGACATATCTGCTCGGTAAAGAGCTGGTCCAGAAGGGATTGGAAAGCGGAGCCTTCGTGCGTGACCCCGACGGCTCGGTGTGGTGCGACCTCACCGCCGACGGCCTTGACCGCAAGCTGGTCCTCCGCAGCGACGGCACCTCGGTCTATATCACCCAGGACCTCGGCACCGCCGAGCGCCGCTTCGCCCAGTATGACCTCGACTCCCACGTCTATGTGGTCGGCAACGAGCAGGACTATCATTTCCAGGTCCTCAAGCTTATCCTCGGCAAGCTCGGTTTCGGCTGGGCCGACCAGATCTACCATCTCTCCTATGGTATGGTCGAACTTCCCGAAGGCAAGATGAAATCCCGCGAAGGCACAGTGGTGGATGCCGACGACCTGCTGCAGAAGATGTATGAGGAGGCTAAGGCCACTTCGGAGGAGTCCGGCAAGCTCGCCGACCTCCCCGAGGACGAGAAGGAAAAGCTCTACAGGATGATAGGCCTCGGAGCCCTCAAATACTTCATTATCAAGGTGGATCCCAAGAAGACAATGCTCTTCAACCCCAAGGAATCCATCGACTTCAACGGCAACACCGGCCCCTTCATCCAGTACACCCACGCCCGCATATGCTCCATCCTCCGCAAGGCCGCGGAGCAGGGAATTGAATTCGGCCCCGAGTGCATAACCAGGGACATCGAACCTTCCGCCAAGGAAGTGCGCCTGGTGAAGCTCCTGGGGATGTATCCCGGCAGGATAGCCGAGGCCGTCCAGGCCCTTTCCCCGGCGGTCATAGCCAACTATGCATATGACCTTGCCAAGGAGTTCAACCAGTACTACCACGACACCCCCATCCTCCGCGAGGAGAACGCAGTCCTTCTGCGCTACCGCCTTATGCTCATAAAGACCATAGCCACAACGCTTTGCAAGGCTATGGACGTGCTCGGAATCCAGCTTCCCGAAAGGATGTAGCCAGATGGAAGCCGCCTATATGTTTCCGACTTCGGTCAAGGAGGTCGAGGCCCTCGGGTGGGATTATATAGATATAATCTTCTTCTCCGGGGACGCCTTCGTCGACCATCCTTCCTTCGGAACGGCGGTTATTGCCCGCTGGCTCCAGAAGTGGGGCTACCGGGTCGCAGTCGTCCCCCAGCCCAACTGGCGTGACGACCTTCGCGACTTCCGCAAACTTGGCACTCCGCGCCTGTATTTCGCCCTCAACGCCGGCGCGATGGATTCGATGGTGAACCATTACACGGCCGGAAAGCGCCTCCGTCACGACGACGCATATACTCCCGACGGCAAAGCCGGCCAGCGGCCCGACTACGCCGTGACGGTATATACCCGCATCCTCAAGAAACTCTACCCCGACATCCCGGTTGTCATCGGCGGCATCGAGGCTTCGCTGCGCCGCCTGACGCATTACGACTACTGGCAGGACCGCCTGTTCCCGTCCGTGCTGGTGGACAGCGGCGCCGACTGGCTCTGCTACGGGATGGGGGAGAGGCCGATGCTGGAGCTGACCCGCGGCATCGAGGCCGGCTGGTCCCGCCACAAGATGCAGTCCATCCCCCAGGTGGCTTTCCTTGCCAAAGGTGAGCCCAAGGTGAAAGACGCCCTGGTCCTGCATTCCTTCGAGGAGTGCTGCGCATCGAAGAAAGCATTCGCCGAGAACTTCAATCTCATTGAGACTCACGCGAATATGCTGCATCCGGACGTCATAGTGGAGCCGGTCGGCGACGGCTATGTGCAGGTCAATCCGCCATATCCTCCCGCCACCGAGGCCGAGATGGATTCCTTCTGGGACCTGCCTTTCACCAAGCTTCCGCATCCGCGATATAAGGGAAAGCGCATCCCGGCATATGATATGATCAAGTTCTCCATCAACACCCACCGCGGGTGCTTCGGAGGATGCAACTTCTGCACTATCGCCGCCCATCAGGGCAAGTTCATCCAGACGCGCAGCGAAGCTTCCATCGTCAAGGAAGCAAAGGGCCTGCTGTCGCTGCCAGGCTTCGCCGGGAACATCTCCGACCTCGGCGCCCCGACGGCCAATATGTATGGAATGCACGGCAAGGATGAAGCCATATGCGCCAAGTGCCGGCGCAAGTCCTGCCTCTTCCCGGCCCCCTGCAAGAACCTCGACCGCAGCCACGCCCGCGTGCTTGGCCTCTACCATAAAGTCGACGCTGTCAAGGGGATACGTCACTCCTACATCGGCAGCGGCATCCGCTATGACCTCTTCCTGAGTGAGGACGGCTATGTGGACAACACCTCGAAGCCCTACCTCAAGGAACTGGTGCTAGACCACACTTCGGGCCGCCTGAAGGTCGCTCCCGAGCACACCCAGGACAACGTGCTCTATTATATGGCCAAGCCCTCCTTCCGCCTCTTCGAGCGGCTGCGCACCGAGTTCGACAGGATAAACCGCGAGGCTGGCAGGCATTCAGGCATAGTGCCCTATTTCATATCGTCCCATCCCGGCTGCACGATGCACGATATGGAGAAGCTCGCGCATAACCCCGCGCTGCGGGGACTTTATATGGAACAGGTCCAGGATTTCACCCCCACGCCGATGACCACCTCCTCGGTTATGTTCTACACCGGCCTGGACCCCAGAACCCTCAAACCGGTGTTCGTAGAGCGGGATCCTGAGAAGAAAAAGCATCAGAAATCATATTTTTTCAAAAGAAAGTGATTTTTATTTTGCAGTAACAAAAATATGTCTTAATATTGCAGGCGTAAATCTAAACCCGAACCGATATGGCGCCTGTTGCTAAAAAAAGAGCTGTCATCAGCTATGAGAATATGCCGAAGGACCTGGCCGAGGCTTTTGCGGAGAAATACCCCAAAGGACTGACGGACTATCTTCCGGACCTGAATAAGTATGACAAGCCGGACGGCACGTGCTTTTATGCCGTTCCCATCGAAATCCCCGACGCGATCTACCTTGTCAAAATCAAGGTCAAGATCGACAACCCCGAAGACATCGACCGCTGGCTCGACGGTGACGATGACGGTGACGACGGCGTGTCCGAGGGCGGCGGCTCCGACACCGGAGACACCCTCCCCGACGACAACATCGCCCAGTACTCCTCCGGCGACGACGCTTCGGACGAATAAAACAAAAAACCAGAGATGCTGTGTCTCTGGTTTTTTTGTGGACCATAGGGGGGTCGAACCCCTGACCTCCAGATTGCGAACCTGGCGCTCTACCAACTGAGCTAATAGCCCGAAAAGGACTGCAAAGATAGGCAATCTTTAAGTAATATCCAATTTTTATTTCAGGGAAACACTCTGTTCCCGGACATTCCAGCCCGACAGGGTCAGGGTGGCCGGCCTGAGGCTGTCTTCAGGGCGCAGGCGGCACTCCACCGTGCGAGTCTCGCCCGGAGCCAGGGTGAGGTAGTTGTCTTCCCACAGGGCGGGGCAGAGCAGTTCTCCATCCTTGTCCTTGAGTGACAGGCGAAGGAAGAACGCCACGCAGGAGGAATTGTTCCTGAGGGTCACCGTAAAGTCCTGGTCCACAGTGGCTGAGACATCGGCGGCGCGAAGCTTTGAAAGGGGCTTCAGGTCGGCATAATCCGAAATAGGGGTCTGGTACCAGGACGATTTTTTCCAGAGGTGGACGTCCTCGCGGGGAGTCAGGACATATTCATTGCGGGCGGTGACGGCCCCATCTGCCTCCAGGCGGAGGAACAGGAATTCCACGCCGCTCTTGAAAGCGGGGATGTCGACCACTTTCACGGGTTTCATAGGCACCGCGCGGACGTGGCGGGAAGCCTTGTAGGCAGGTTTGCCGTCGGGCTTCAGGACTTCTATATATGCCTGGCCGTCAACCGTTTCCATCGTTTCGTTCACGGCATAGACGGCCCGCTCCGCGTAGTTGTAGATAAGCTGGACGGGGGCGTTGGCTTTCTTTGTGGAGTAGTATGCCGCCGTCGGCTGGCCATACCAGTCGTATAGCTGCCAGTAGAGCGAGGGCCAGGCGGAGTTCAGCATCCACTGGACTATCCCTGTGGCCTTGGGAACATTCACGCGGAAGGCCTCGAACATCGCGCGCGTGCCATCATAGTTGAGGTGGTCGGCCTTGCGGAGGAAGTCGTCGATGTCGGAAGGCTTGCCGTATTTGCCGTCGACAGCCTTGCGCAGGGCGGCGAGGTCGTGCATATTCTCGGCTGCAACGGTGCAGTGGAAATCCCATTCGGGGCCGGTGGGATATTTCATCGTAAGTCCCATCCTCCGGAGGGATTCCTTTACGGGAAGCTGGGCGCCGATTCCCGTTTCGGTATTGAAGCCGAAGGCCTTGCCGGGGGCCTCGGGGCTGTACCAGTAGACGGGACCGACATATTCATATGGCCCCATCATCTTCGTGCCGGAGGGACCGGAGACAGGGCTCTTGAGGCCGCTTGCGGAGATGATATAGCCCCTGTCGTCGTTGGCGGCGAGGAAGTCGCGGTAGAGAGGCTCGAGGTCGGGGTGGGGGATTCGGTCGCTGCCTGTGAACCAGGCCAGGATGGAAGGGTGGCTGCGGAGCCAAAGTACCTGGTCCTCAAAGGATTTCGCAGTGAGCTCTATCTCGTCCGGGGTGAGGATTCCGCCATATTTGGGGTCGTGCGGCTTGCCAAGATATATGTCCCATTCCCAGAAGCAGCTCCAGCCGGCAAGGACCATCAGGCCGTAGCGGTCGCACAGGTCATATATGTCCTCGGAAGTGCCCCAGAACTGTTCGAATCGCACCAGGTTGAGGTTCATGTCGCGGACATATTCGGCCTGAAGGCGGTTCGAGGCGGGGTCGTCGCGAAGGAATATGTCGTCCGTCCAGCCGGCCCCGCGAAGCAGCACGTCGCGGCCGTTGAGCCTGAATGCCAGGCTGCCGTCCCTGTTCAGGTACTGCTCCACCTTGCGGATGCCAAAATCGGTCGTCTGGCTGTCCGAGAGGCCGTTTTCGGTGATGAAAGACAGATTGAGGGAATACATTTCGGGGGAGCCCAATCCGTTGCACCACCACAGGCGCGGATTCTCGATAAGCAGCTGCGGGCACTCCTGCGGGGTGAGCAGCACGGTCTTTTCTTCGAAGGGCTCGAGGGTGATGTCATATCGGAACTGCCGGCCGTCCACCTCGCCTGCGAGGCGCCCGGCCACCTTCTCGCCGGAGAGGTTCGTAAGGCGGGTGTCCACGGTGAGGGAGGCAGAGCCGTCCAGCGTGCTGCGCACCGCCGTGTGCTGCATCGCCACGGGGCCGGTCCGGGTGAGGCGGACTTCGCGGAATATGCCCATACTCTCATCCAGCGGCCTGGGGTTCCAGTCCACAAAGCCTATTCCGGGCTCGCCGGGTTTTGCGTGCCGCACTTTGACGCACAGTGTGTTATGTCTTGATATATAGCCCGTTACATCATAGCACCACTGCCTGAAGGGTCCTTCGACGCTGTCGATGAAATGGCCGTTCATCCATATGTCCGCGGCGTAGCTGATGCCGTCGAACTGCAGGAGGATATGGCCCCCGGGAGCAAGGTCCGAGACCTCGAACTCCTTCAGATATATCCAAGGCTCGTCGAAGCGGCTCCTGTCGGCGTCGGCATATGCCATCCCCTCCAGCAACCCGGCATACTCGCCGTTGGCCACCAGCGTCCCCATCACTGTCGAAGGCACTACGGCCTCATACGTCTCCTGGGGCAGATTCTCCGCCCCCTTCGACAACCGTTCTGCCGACAGCGCCCCCGCCGGGAACACCGTCCACCCTTTGTCCAGCACCCTCTGCCTCCCGTTCGTAGTCCCCGCCGGCAAATTGCCGCACACCGATAATAACAGTATTATTGCCAATATCTTTCTCATAAATACAAATATATAAATAATAATTATTCTTTCAAAATCTGCCAATATGGCATATTGTAATGACAAACTGACATATAAATATGACAAAACGGCAGAAAATATGCCATTGGAACGGGAGTTGTCTATAGAAGAAGCGTACCGCGATAAAGAAGCGGTGCAAGAAAAGAAAGTTAAACTAAAAATAAAAATAGGAGGTAAAAATTATGGTACCTGCAAGAAGAAACAATCAGACTTGGATCCCTGACATTTTCAGTGATTTCTTTGACACCGCGTGGATGGACCGCACCAACTGCACCGCTCCCGCAATCAACGTTTTAGAACACGAAAAGAGCTATGAGCTCGAGCTCGCAGCTCCGGGTATGACCAAGGAAGATTTCCACGTCACCCTCGACAAGGACGGCGACCTGGTAATCAATATGGAAAAGAAGGTCGACGAGAAGAGTGAGAAGAAGCACGGCCACTACCTGCGCCGCGAGTTCTCCTACTCGAAGTTCCAGCAGACGATGCTTCTGCCCGAAGATGCCGACCGCGAAAAGATCAGCGCAAAGGTTGAGAACGGCGTCCTCAGCGTGGACATCCCCAAGATCGAGAAGGTCAAGGCCGAAGAGGTCAACAAGACCATCCAGATCAAATAACGCCCAGAATTGAATGAATAAAAAGGGGCTGGCCAGGAAGAGTTTTCCGGCCGGCCCCTTATCTTTATGTGAGTCAAGAACTTAGAACTGATCCTCGTCTTCGTTGCGATAGTAGTTCTCGCGGTTCTTGTCGTAGTCGTGACGGTGCTCGAAACCCTCGGACGGGGCGTCTTTCAGGCAGTTGGTCTTGATGTAGGCCAAAGCGTCCTGGAGACCCTCGACGAACTTCTCGAAATCTTCCTTGTAGAGGAAAATCTTGTGCTTGTCATAGGAGAAGCGGCCGTCGGACTCGACGCGGCGCTTGCTCTCTGTGATCGTCAGGAAGAAATCCTCGTTGCTCTTGGTGGATTTTACGTCAAAGAAGTAGGTACGTTTCCCTGCTCTGACAGGCTTGGAATAGACATCTTCGCCTGAATTGTCGCGGCCGTAGCCACCCTCATAATCGTCTCTGTACATAAATCTTCTTTATTTTGTTGTTAATATCGACTCCAAAAATAGTTAAAAAACTGGAAATAAACTACATTTGCTCCCAAAAAACGAAAAAATATCACTCTGTCCGCGGCGAGGATGAGGAAGCCATTCCACTCACCCCGAAGTTTTCGTTCAGAGCCTCAGTATTCGAGGAGAGTGTAACAGGTCGAATTTGAGCTTGACCACCTGTGACACCTGAATGGCCTTCCAGCACCGTCAGTGGCAATATCGGTGTAACAGGTCAACGCGATGAAATTAGACCTGTTACACTCGCGTGGAAATGCGGTCTGCGATAGCAAAAAAACTAGCCGGCGGTGAGGATGAGGACGGAAGGACATTGACGGGAATGGAGGTGGCCTTGTGCGTGGGAGTGTGTGAG
>JAEEGL014654018.1_pt1 | contig 50842 bp, 27 predicted proteins | sample 9134231 | NCBI WGS metagenome assembly JAEEGL01 (sample SAMN16246548, study PRJNA631951) | gut metagenome | biome: gut microbiome; feature: rumen; material: fiber-attached | host: Bos | place: Iran: Karaj | collected 2018-10 | reverse complement strand
GATTATTTTGTCCCCGTCAAAGCGGCGGCAGCCGTACTGGGGATACGCGGCCAGCATGGCGCTGGCGTGGCCGGGCACCTCTATCTCGGGCACGATCTCGATCCCGCGCTCCCGGGCGAAGCTGACCGCCCTGCGCACGTCTTCCTGGGTGTAGAAACCGCAGTTGTTCTCGGTCTCGCTCTCGCCCCAGAAACAGGACCTGCCCCTTACGCTGCCCACTTGGGTGAGCAGGGGATAGCGCTTGATCTCCAGCCGCCAGCCCTGGTCGTCGGTAAGGTGCCAGTGGAAGCGGTTCATGCCCAGTTTTGCGGCGGCGTCAATGAGTTTAAGCACTTCCTCCAGAGGAATAAAGTGCCTGGCGGGGTCCAGCATGAAGCCCCGGTAGGCGAAGGAAGGACCTGACATGCTCGTATTTCCTCCTATTATATAATGTAACTTCGCGCCGGACGGGTGCGCTGTATAGGGAACGCGCGGAGTCCGGCGGCATCCTGTCTACTATAATACTCTTAAACCGTGAAAAAGACAATATATTACACCATATGTTAAATTCATTGAATTTTGGTGATCAATGTAGACAAAAGCGGCGCCGTAATGATAGAATTAACGAAGCTGAAAGAGCAGAAGAAGCAGACAGGGTGAAACACTCGCCGGAGGGATAATGTTACATCAAGCGGAAGCTATCGCCAGACGATACATCGAAGCGCACTTAGACCATTCCAACCCCAATGCCGAATACACCATGTTCGTAGTCTGGCAGGTTAACGTCTTGCAGAACTACAAATGTCTTATAGCGACCACAGCCCCATATGGTATGTATCTGGAACTGACGTATGACGGTGACAGGTCTTGCTGGTATTTAGATGCCTACCACAAGATGGAGAATTTGGAGATAAGCGATGGAGTACACGAACAGTCAAATCCGTGAACTCATCTCGGAGTATATCCATTCTGAACGTGACAGAGCCGTACTAAACCGCAGACTTGTAGACGGTCTGACTTTTGAACGGCTGGCGGAAGAATTTGATATGTCAGTCAGACAGGTCAAGAACATAGTCTATAGGTTGCAGGACGAACTGTTCAAGCACATGCCCGTGTGAATATCACATGGGTTTCTTTTTTTATACCAAGGTTGCACGAAATTTGCCCCGACACGGGGCTTTTTTTATACCAAAGTTGCACTAAACTTGCATCGCCACGAGGGCTTTTTTATTGTACAATTTCATCATGGAAGAGATCATCGAACGGCTTGAAAAGCTGATCGAAAAACCGAAGAAAGCAGACCCGCAACCGGAAGAATATTATGAACAGCACATGAGAGGATATACGATGACGAGCGAGAGTTTGTGGATCGAAACAGACAACAATCCTACGGGGCGCAGAGTGGGCGATTGCGCAGTCAGAGCGGTTTCTGTAGCCCTGGGCGCTGACTGGGAGACTGCGTTCGCCTTACAGGCGAAGCACGCTTATCTGATGGGCGACAGACCGTCTTCTGACAGCGTGCGGGGAAGCGTTTTAAGAGATGCGCTTTGTCAAATCGTTACGATAAGAGATGATAAACATCACCATGCCCGGTTTCGCGGCGTCTATGCGCTTAAGCGGCCACCTCCTCCAGCGGGACAAAGTGCCTGGCGGGGTCCGGCATGAAGCCACGGCAGGCGAAGGAAGGATCTGACATGATCGTATTTCTTCCTACTGTATGATGCAACTTCGCGGCGGAAGGGAGCGCTTTATCGGAACACGCGGTGCCCGGCGGCATCCTTTCCACTGTAATGCTCTTAAACCGTGAAAAAGACAACATTCACGCCTCAAAGCGAGATGACGGAGATCCTGCAATATAGCGGGATGCAGCATGGTTAAAGGAGGATCTTGTGTTAAATGTCAGGAAATTATGTTAATTCTCAGGCTACTGCTGGGGTCTGCTGGGCAAACTGTGTCAGAAATATGCAATATATTACACTTTATGTAAAAAATTCCTTGAATTTTTGTAATCATTGTAGACAAAGGAGGTGGCATAATGATAAAATAGAGGATGCGGATTCGGACCCTTTGTTGAAAAAGGCGCCGAAAAGCTCGCAAAAGTTAACTGCACAGCGCAAAAAGCGTTAAATGCACGTTGTCTTCCCGGCAAACCTGGGTGTTTGTGCGGGAGATAGTCGTGTGTGTGCGGTTGCATGGAGAACCTGCCGGAGCGTCCGGCCGTAACCTGTTACCAACTCATTCCAGCAACAATATAGAAAGAAAGGGTCGCAAAGCAATGAGTAAACGCATCGTGTCGCTCATCCTCACCCTGGTAATGCTGCTTACAGCACTGCCGCTTGGCACATTCGCCGAGGAAGAGCAACAAATCCAGACCCCGGCTACCGTAGTGGAGACCGTAGAGGCCCCCGCAGCGGAGCAGCCTGCAGCGCAGGAGCCGGAAGCCCCCGCACAGCCCGCAGCTCAGGAGCCCGAAACTCCCCAGCAGCCTGCTGCCCAGGAACCTGAAGCTCCCGTACCACCCGCTGTAAAGGAAGAGATCTCCGAGCAGCCTGTTGTCGAGGCAAAGCAGGAAGTAAAAGAAAAGCCCGTTGTGATCAAATACACGGTGCTTTTCACCAGCAGCTTCGGCTGGAGCGACAGCATTGAGGTCGAGGAAGGCAAGGAGATTTCCAAGCTGCCCACCGCCCCCAAGGTTGAAGACTATGAGTTCGTGAGATTCTATCGCGAAGTCAAGCAGCTGGCCGAAGACGGCGTCACCGAAGAAGTCGTTCGCAAGACTGTGAGCGCCTCCACTGTCGTGACCGCCGCTATGAAGGTCTATGCCGAATACAAGAAGATAGAGAAGCCCGAAGAGCCTGAAGAGCCCGAAGAGCCCGAAGAGCCCGAAGAGCCTGAAGAGCCCGAAGAGCCCGAAGAGCCCGAAGAGCCCGAGGAGCCTGAAGAGCCCGAAGAGCCCGAAGAGCCCGAGGAGCCTGAAGAGCCCGAAGAGCCCGAAGAGCCCGAAGAGCCTGAAGAGCCCGAAGAGCCTGAAGAGCCCGAAGAGCCTGAAGAGCCCGAGGAGCCTGAAGAGCCCGAAGAGCCCGAAGAGCCTGAAGAGCCCGAGGAGCCTGAAGAGCCCGAAGAGCCCGAGGAGCCTGAAGAGCCCGAAGAGCCCGAGGAGCCTGAAGAGCCCGAAGAGCCTGAAGAGCCCGAAGAGCCTGAAGAGCCCGAAGAGCCTGAAGAGCCTGAAGAGCCCGAAGAGCCTGAAGAGCCCGAAATAATCTACGCCCCCGACGACATCGTGATCGAATATACCGATGCCAGCACCGGCGTGTTCATTGCCATACCCTTCAAAGCCCTGCCCGAAGGCATCATGCCCGAGGACGTTAATATTTCCGTGTCCCGCCTGAGCGGCGCCGCTGCCGAGCAGCTGGCTGCCCTGCTGGGCGAGGATGTGGAGTGCCTGGTGGCCTATGACATCGTGTTCACGGCCAACGGCGCCGAATTTGAGCCTGTCAAGCCTGTTAACGTAGTGTTCCCGCTGCCCGAAGAGGCGTCCGACGACGAACTCTCCGTGTACCACGTGGACGACGACCAGAATGTTGACGAGGTAAACGCTTCTTTTACGGGTAGCGCCTGTGAATTCAACGCAGGCGCATTCTCCGTATACATGGTCACTAAGAACCGCGCCGAACTGCCGTGGCCGCAGCCTCTGATCAACCGCTGGAATCAGACCTATATCGATCCGCTGCCCCCGGAGACCGACGAGGAATACGAGATCATCTCGAACGCGAGAGATCCCATCATTCTTTCGCTAACCGGTCCCTCCAAGGTCAGCAACAACGAGCCGCAGTTCCATGCCGGCGAGGTCATCCAGTACACTCTCAGCTACGGCTTCAAACGTACCACAAACTTTACCGGCACGCAGTACAACGCCGCGTCGCCTCTGTTTGACTCATATACGGACGTTTGGATGACGCTCGAGCTTCCGGCCGGCCTTAAGCTTGAAATGAGCACGGTCCCGTCCGGGACGACCGTAGCGCCGCCGGACGATGAAGAAACCGGTTTTGACTTCAGCGTCCCCCACACTTACACGATAAACATTGAAGATAATTTCCCCGCGAACACCACTTCAAACCCCAGCTTCACTTTCCAGGTCTATATCGGCCACAACGGTGAAGAGGGAGCCGTTCACACCTACGACAAGACGACCGAACCTGTCAAGGTTACGATGCACGGCGAGTGGGAGCTTTACGATAAGAAAGAAAACCAGGCGATGGGTGAGGATTACCACCTTGACGATACCAAGGTAGTAACCGGTGATACCTTCTCCACGGTTTCGCCCGATAATTGGGGCATCACCAAGGCCCAGTCGGCGGAGCCGTCCAGAAATGACACCAACAAGACGGTCACTTTCACCTGGAACGTTTCCGTCGGTCTGACGGACAGCAACGGCAACCTGCTCACTCAGGGCAGTGACTACAGCCGCTACGGCCGTGACAAGACCAACAGCATCAAACTGACGGAAGTGCTTGCCACATATTTTGACGGCGCGACAGACCCCGAGGCAGAGGGAGACCGTACTCTCGTATCCGCCACGATAAAGCGTGCCCCCGCCACCGGCCATACCGAGGGAAGCCTTGTATACCTCTATTCAGAGGATAACCCGAGCGACAGCCTGCTGGGCCAGGATATTGTCATCTGGAACGGTGCTCCGGACGATACCCTGCCTCTGCAGATGAACCACGAGCAGAAAGTCGACGTCAACGGCGACTCCGAAGGCGACCTGGATACGCCCGTTTACACGACTTATACTGTCACCGTGACCTACAGGTACACGGACGACGAGATCGCTGAGTTCTGGGAGGACGAGCACGTACTGCAGGGCAAGAACACCGCCAGCGTGGTCGCTGACCTGCTGTACAACGGCGTTACTAATCCTCCGGAGAGCGCTTCCGCGACCTCCGAAAAGGAACTGCCCAAGAAGACCGCTGGTTCCTTCGAGATCAGCAAACTGCTGCTCAAGTACGGCCAGACCAACACTATTCCGTACGACGGCAGCTTCGGTGCTATAACCTATACCATTTCTTCCAACGCCGATCCGGCGAAAGAGATATTCGTTTACAAAAACAACGGCACCGCTGCGGAGCCCGATTGGGTACGCGTGGGCAGCGAAGGCGCCACCAGCGTGACCGTTGAAGCGAACAAGGAATACTATGTGGTCGACGGCGTCGACTTCAAAGTGGAGGAGGACTTCGAATCCACTCAGATGGTGCAGGATTCCGTCGTGATCAACGTAAACGGCACCGAGACCCAGGACGGCACCTTCACGTCCGTTAAGGATAAGAAGGCCGCCATCACCTTCACCAACAAAGAATCCAAGGGCGACATAATCGTCTGGAAAAAGGACCAGAACGATGTAGGCATTCCTGGCGCCACGTTCACTCTGAGCGGACCGCAAGGCCCCAACTCCGAGGATAGTACCATAACGATCACGAACAGCAGTGGCAAGTACACCTTCAGCGGCCTGGCGTACGGTACCTATACCCTGACTGAGATAGCCCCGCCTCTCGGATACGCGATGGACGATACGCACACCTCCGAGACCATAGTTGTTAACGAGAACTATACGACCACTACGTATACGTTCATCAACACGGAGACCCGTGCCACCATCCTGCTGAACAAGTATGTTGGCACGAACCAGACCTCGCTGTCTGACTTCACCAAGGTCAACGACGACTTCCCGACCAAAGACAGTGACGAGTCACCGGTACCCCCGGCGGCGACCTTCGTGCTGCAGCGCACCACCGACGACCCGACTGATCCGGAAGCCGAGTGGGAGACCGTCGACAAGAAGCTGGACGGCACCACCGCGATGCCCACGACGCTGAACGGCGAAGGCTTGCTGAAGCTTTTCGTGGCAGCCTACAGCCCGGAGAACGTTCAGTATACGTATCGGTTCAAGGAGACCATCTCCGACACCGATCACTACTATCCCATCGCTCCCATCACCGGAGAAACGAACAGCCAGTATTCCGATACCTTCCAGCTCACCACGGGCGGTTCCCAGCTGGTCAACATGTACAACCGCCAGTACGTGAACGTGCAGGTATGGAAGAACTTCTATCATTACGATACTTCCGGCGCGGCGTCAATGAGCGCGTTTGACGCCACTTCCGGTTCCGTAAGCGCCACGACCGGCATGACCGTGCCCGTGACCATCTACCAGTACAGCGGCACCGGCACGCCCGCCTCCGCCGCCGATCTGGAGGTGTTCGGCACCGGCACCGCCACTGACGCGAACACCGACACGCTGACCACCGCGAACTGGAGCGTCCCGCTCTTCGGGCCCGGCACCAACGGCAGCGAAGTCCAGTATACCTATTATATAAAGGAAGATCTGACCGGCGCCAGCCCGACGGTCGCCAACACCGCGGACTATTCGTTTGACGGGGTAGACACTTCGCTGGAAGGCGAAAGGGTCAAGATCGGCGGCGAGAACGGCGAGTGGTACGTCAAGATCGACTTCACCAACCAGAAGACCACCTACCAGACCAGGCTTTACAACTACCAGAAGGCTTATCCGGTACACGTTGTAAAGCGCAATTCGAAATACCTGAATAGCGGCGTGCCCAGACCGTCTATAACGGGCTGCAAAGTCACGGTCTACACGGATCCCTCCTGCGCTGATGAATATATCGCGCGGGATGCCCAGACCGGCGCGCTGCTGCAGGATTTGGAAATGCCGAACAACACCACCGGCGCGACCTTCTTCCTCGAGCCCGGCGCGAAGTACTACTATAAGGAAACTGTGGTCAATCCGGCCTTCGAATTGGACACGCTGACCACAGATGATGACAGCTTTACCCATGATGAGGCACATCCGGAACGGGAAGAGATCGGCGTTATCGACCTGACCGGAACCACTTCCGGCGCCTACAAGACCTATAATGTCGACAACAAGCCCATACCAAGGGTGATCCTTGCAAAGACTGATAACCTTACAAAGCTCGCCGACAAAGCCACCTTGAACAATAAAGGCGCGAAGTTCAAGGTCTATACCCGCACGGGCGAAGGCACAGATACTGATCCGTACGTGTATCATCCATATCCGGACGCCGCTACTCAGTACGAGATCAATGCAGACAATAAGAGCCAGTACAAGGTAGGCAGCACAACTTACAACTACTACCTGCCTGAAGGGACCTATTACTTCTGGGAGTCTGCGATGCCCTCTGGAGGTTACCTGGATCCCAGCCTGTCCGACGAGGTCATGGCAGACTATGCCGCCATGGATACCATAAATACCTATGTGCGCGGCACGGTCGAAGGTGAAACGACTCCCAAGACGTTTATCGAGAAGACCGTCTCCATAGACGCAGGCGCCAACAACAACAACAGGACCAACACCTTCACCTTCTACAACCTCAAGAATACGGCGAAGGTAGCTGTGCAGAAGACGCTGTTCGGCGAGGACTTCACATCGTCGGCGGGCGGCTTCAACGTAGAGATCTACAACGGCAGCACCCTGGCCGGCAGTGCCACTACGAACAGCAGCGGCCTGGCTACCATTGAAAACCTGCCCGTGTTCGACCTGACCACCGGCGAAAGGATCGTCTATACCGTCAAGGAAGGCGAGCCGTCCACTTGGGATCCCACTTCCCTGGGCGACACGTATTACAAGATCGGCGACGGTCAGGAATTCATACTGCACCTGGGCCAGACTACCACTACCGAGAAACCCGCCGAGACACAGACCGAGCCGGAGGATCCCGAGAATCCCACTCAGCCTGCCACTCCCGCGAAACTGACCGTGGACAACGCCACTTACATGACGGTCTCCACGGCGAAGATCCGTACCAACGGCTATCTGGGCGGCGAGTTCACCATGGACGGCGCCACCATCGGCCTGTACCGCAGGCTGGCGGTCACCGAAGGCGATCCCAACGCCTGGGAGTACGTGGACAGCCAGGTCACCGCGAACGGCGGCCAGGTCGTTTTCACCCAGCTGAAGCGCATGGATGAAAACGGCGTGGCGTATGAGTACGCGCTGGTCGAGCTGGATTCCGGCAGCAATGCGTACCTTCCGTACCAGGAGAGCCCGGCCAACGCGGCGGGCAGCGCCTGGAAGGCCACTCCTGCTGCGAACGCGTCGATACCCGATGCGCAGCTGAAGGAATACAACGCGCAGGTGCTCTCCGCGTCCATGGTAAGCAATGGCACCAGCGACTATGCCCTGAACAACCTTAACAACAACGGGCCTCTGGTCAACCGGAGCCACTGGGTACAGTTCCACATCACCAAGTACCTGGATGACCATTCACTGAAAGCCAACAGAAACGCGAACAATCCCGCCCTGTATGACGCGCAGGGTCACGCGTACGAGATAGCGCCCGCGGACAAGAACCCGCTGAGCGACTGCGTGTTCTCCCTGTACCGCTATATACTCCCCGAAGTAACGAACAGCGTGGCCTTCGACAGGGACACCTGGACATTCCTGGGGTCCTACACTTCCGGCTCTCTGGTGAATTTGGCCACCGAAGAGCGTATCCCCGGCGAGTTCCTCACCAACGTTGACGAAGGCGTGAGGGATGAGAACGACGAGCTTATCGAAGGCGTGAACCAGAACTACGTGTACATGCTGGTGGAAGAGAACGTCGGTCCCAACAGCGCTATCATAAACCCGCACTTCAAGTACACATTCTGGTACTGCGACCAGCATGCTCCCGTGACCGTCACTTCACCCACCGACCTCCATATCAATACCTATCAGTTGGATAAGAAGAACGACGGCGAGGTCCTGGACAGCTGGGAGGAAGGCGACGGCGGACACAACATACTGCTGGCCGCGCTGCGCATGACCAAATGGCAGGATTACTATACCAATCAGGGCGCGCTGGCCCGCGATTACAGCCCCCTGGAAGGCACTCACTTCCAGATGAAGCTGAGCGGCACCAACACAGTGCTCGCGGAACTCTATCCTTACCTCACCTCCAAGCCAGTCGTCGATCCCGAGACCGGCGAAGTAACAGGCAGGATCGAGTACGCGTTCGCCCAGAGCGGCACCTTCCAGCTGGTAGGCTACTATGAAGGCGCGGAAGACCCGCTCGCCCTGTGGCAGTTCGAACATGAGAATACTCCCGATCACGAAGAGATCCCTCTGACCGAGAGCCAGCTCGTGGTTCTGGTAGATGAAGAAAACCTCCAGATCTTCGGCGTACCGGTAGACCTGGTGGAGGTGGGCGCGCCGGAAGGCTACGGCTTCACTGCGGTCACCTACCAGACTTACCTCATCTTCGTAGACGAATCTCCCAACTCCAGCTCGCAGGACAAGTACAACTTCTTCAACGACCTGTACTTCGTCACGACCGGTGGCAAGAACACCACCGAGGCGCTGGCGGACACCCAGACAGGCAGAAGGTATTATGCCCGCAACGCGGAGAACATGAATGACACCGTCGGCACCGATGGACTGCTGCGCATCTGGGACTTCCCGATGAACAACACTCCCGTGACCGTGCATAAGGTAGGCTACACACCCACCGAGGCCACGAAGAACCTGAGCAGCGAGGATATCGCGCTGGGCGATTACGACGCCGAAGCCCTTAAGGGCGTGACCATGACGCTGGAGCGGAATACCAACGACGATGGCACCGGCACCTGGAAGGGCTGGGATGCCGACGCCGACAACTATCTGGCCAGCGGCAGCTACACCTTCGAGACGGACGATTACGGCAACTGCACGTTCCGCAACGGTCTGCCCATGGGCTACTACCGTATCAAGGAGACCAGCCTGGGCACCAACACGGGTTACGAGAACGCCTATCCCGGCACGAACGACCTGTACAGGTACTTCTACGTGGGCGGCGCTCCCATGACCGTGTATATGGCCAACCCGACCAAGCTGAAGTTCTCCATCAAGAAGCTCGATATGGACGGCAACCCGGTTTCCGGCATGAAGTTCAACCTTTACAAGGTCAACACCACCACGCTGGTCAGCGGGCCGACTACCGGCAGTGACGGCAAAGTCACCTTCAGTGGTCTGGAATCAGGAAGCTACTATATCACTGAGGCTGCCGAGAGTTCCGGCATGTCCATCCAGTACTTCAAGCAGATGTTCACGGCGCAGTATCCGCAGTACGCGGGGTCTGCAGCCGGTTCCAACCTGATCGAGAAGGCCAAGGGCTACAAGATAGGGTATACCTACGCGCTCGTAGCTCCGGATTCCGAAGCGCCCAGGGACAAGGACGTGGAGATCACGGCCATGAGCGCTTTGGGCACCGATCAGACTATAGTGCTTGAAGTGAAGAACCCGCCGGTGGTCAAAGTCAAGCTGAAGAAGCAGGACATTGACACTGACGAGACGATCACCAAGACAGCGACCTTCGCCGTATACTACAAGCCCTTCAGCTCTGTCAGCGGCACGCTCAGCATGACGCTGCCCGAGGCGGGCACGGACTACGCTTCCACCAAGGCGAAGTACACCACCGCCAACGGATGGACTTCGGTCGGCAGCTATAGTACCAGCTCCGGCGAGTTCACCGTCCAGAGCACGGGAACCGGCAACACCTATAAGCCCAGGGATCCCGGCCTGTACGTGTTCCTTGAGAACACGCCTCCCGAAAGCTACGGCCCGCTGTACGACGAGAATGACAAGTTCGTGGTCTACTCCGCGATAGTCACCGGCGGCATCGAGTTCGATAATACCGACCTGTCCAAAGCCGTCACCCCGTACCAGGCGGTGATCGACGACGACACTACGATAACGACCAACTTCGTGGTCACGCCCAGTGATCAGGATACCGTCTACGTGCTGGCCAAAGACCCGAAGATGGCCACGCTGAAGGCGCATAAGACCATCGACAAGAACAACCAGGCCAGTCTCCCGCTGCTCAACTGGTCCATAACGCTGGACATTTACGACGCGGAGACCGGCGGCAACAAAGTCGGTACGGTCACGCTGACCAACGGCAGCAACCCGGCCGCGGGCACCCAGTTCAAGACTACGGACAATAAGGTAGCCTACTTCACGGTGGGCGACAGCTACTGGCTGCAGGAGACTGTGAACACGGCCTCGCAGACAGAACCGGGCGAACCGTTCACGGCGTACGTGACCGGAGACCAGCTGATCTGGGTATCCTACAAGTTCGGTACTTCCAACGTGCAAACGGTCACTCCCAACGAGGACGGCACGTATCCGCGCGCGGAGATCACGCCCAGCACTTCCGAGGAAGTACTGATCGAGATCACCAACCGCTACATGTATGGCATGGTCACCTTCTTCAAGTACGATGACAGTGATCCTCGTCAGACGCTGCCCGACGCTACATTTGAAGTAAGGCTCGACCCGGCCGATCCCACCACCAAGCTGGATGCGATCATCACCCAGCCGAGCACCGGTAAATACCAGGTGGTCATCCCGCTGGTGAGCGAGACTAACACGGATTACTACATCGTTGAGACCGATGCTCCTCAGGGCTACGTGCTCAACCCGGATCCGACTCAGAACTACATAAAGGTAACCCTGTCCTTCACGGACAACGTGAAAGACTTCACGGTCGATCCCCAGGACGGGCAGTTCCTCATCAACCCGACGGGCAACCCGCTGGAGATCATCAAGTACAAGGACATCCAGGCCAATGACCCCGATACGGTCATTACCGGCCAGGCCAAGTTCACCCTGTACCACGGCACCCTCGCTGAAGGCGAGACCGAGCCTTCTGCCTGGACGGTAATAGAGGCCGACCAGAACAGGGCGACGAACGCCGACGGTAAAGTCAGCTTCGAGACGCTGCTCACTCCCTTCGAGTGGTACGCCGTGGCTGAGACAGACCTTGACTCCGAACACTTCCGCGGCCTTGAGAGCATGTATATCGGCGACACGAAGCTGACTCTCAAGAAGATCACGGTGGGTTCTGCCGAGGTCGAGAATGCCTATGTGTTCAAGAACGAGGGCAACACGGGCACCATCACGGTCAAAGCCTACAACTACCCGCTGATCCAGCCCAGGATCGAGAAGATCGACGTCGGCCAGTATCCGGACGGCGTATACCCGAACATGAACTTCGAGATCTACGAAGTTGAAGCGGGCTTCGTTGCGGACAAAGACAGTGTCGAAGGACTCGCTGCGGCTGCCGAAGCGGCGGCTACGGACGAGGATCCCGATACCGTGCTGCCGAAGCTGGTGTATTCCGGCATGACGGAAAGCAGCAAGACCTTCACCAGCACCGATGGATATCTCGGAACGTACACGGCCTGGGATGCTTCCGCGAGCAACGATAAGGAAGACTGGGATCCCAGCAAGACTTACATACTGGTTGAGACTTCCGTAGGCTCTGCCGTATCCGGCAAGACATATGACACAATGGTCAAAGATGACTCGCGTGTCAAGTGGTTCTACAAGATAGAGCCTGTCGCGGAGCCCGATCCCGCCAACCCCCCGACTTATACTCTGAAGAATATCAACGGCGTAGCGGACGTGGAACTGACGAAGACCGTTATCGCCAAGTCCGAGGAGTTCACCGACAGCGATATAGTGATCGAGGGCAGCGGCAACAACGCCGAGGCTTATGTGGATTCTCTGCTTGAGAAGTCCCGCAAGGTAGCCTACACGCTTACTCCCGAAGTGACCGGCAAGAACCAGATGCTCCGTTCCTTCGAGCTGGTGGACAGCGGCCTCACGGCCACGCCTTCCTCGGCTGAGTTCGTGTACGGCATCACGAAGGTTTACATCGGCAAAGCCGGCCAGAACGTCGATACCCTTGAGAAGGGCGGTTCCATAAGCGCCAAGATCTACGCGGACATCTACCTGGACGGTTCCGACACGCCTTACAACACGAGCCCGCTCGATGTCACGGCCGAGGATCGCGAGAATCCCGAAGGGACCGTTACCGTGGATGTGCCTGACACCACGCAGACCTTCCGTATAAGCTACTACAGCACACAGGTCATGACCACTTCCGGTTACACCGAGGACTCCGTGGACGAGCAGACCGGTGCAACCGTGATCGGCACGGGCTATGTGCTGGGCGAGCAGTTCAAGGTCGCACCCACTCAGGTGCTGATGACCATCGAGAAGACTACCGAAGGCCCGACTGCGGTAGAAGTGCAGAAGTTCGTGAACAATTCTTCCACGGAGCTGACCTACTCCAAGTGGGGTTCGGACGGCGCCAAACCCGTGAAGAAGACCGAAAATGCCACGGCTAACGCGACAGTGAAGGTACACAAGCTCGAGCTGCCCATCATGAACATCACCAAGTCGAACAACCTGGGCACGAACGCGCAGACCAGTACCGAGACCAATCCTTCTTATATCCAGTATAAGATCCTGGTAACCAACAACGCAGACCTGTCCAACGCGGACTTTGACGATCCGGTCGTTATAGACATCCTGCCCACCGGCGTGACGTTCTATGAAGACGACGAGCATCCCGTAAGGATCAAGACGGGTACTGTTGCCCCGTACACCGGCGATGATATGTCGGTAGTGTCAAGGATCCTGGTAGAAGGCGCCATGGTAAACGAGACTACCGAAGGCGACTTCCGCGATCCCGAGACCGCGCTGATATTCAAGCTCGATGGTACGCTGGAACCTGGCTACTCGATGGAGATCACGTTCTACGCACTGATCAGCGAGAACTCTCTGCTTTACGAGGTTGCCGGAAGCGACAGACCGACCATGATCCGTAACGACGCGTATCTCTCCTCCTGGGATAACGCTCCCAAGACGGTGGATAACCCGTACGGATACGCATTTGCGACCGGCGTCAACTCGTCCGGCAAATACGATTACGGCCAGGCGCTTGCCGATGCCGCTGTGGACACGAACGATCCTTCGCCCGCTATCCACGAAAGCGGCGTACACGATACGCCTGACATGGAAGACTACGTTACCAATAACTACGCCTGGATCAGGGCGATGAACGAAGTCGCGGTCACCCAGGGCAGAGAGCTCAAGCTGCATAAGGGCGTACGCGGCGACCAGGATACCGCTTACCACGATACCGGCCTTGGCTGGGCGACCCGTACCATACTCTATCCCGGTGATAATGGGTATGAAAAGGGCGATATGGGCTATGTTGACTGGCGTCTTTCCGCCACCAACGACCCGAACCTGGATGCTACCGGCATTGTAGTCGGCGATGTCATCCCGAAGATCGGAGACGTTGCTGACCGCGGTACCAAGTGGGACAACATCCTGGGCTATGTTTCCGGAGTGACCATTGCCGGCGCGAGCTCGTCTGACTATGTGATCTGGGTGACCAGAGTACCTATCGGTCAGGCCGAGAGCAAGCTGAACGCGGCCATGAGAAACGCCAAGATCAAGACCGGCGACAACGCGGGTGAGGTCAACACCGAATGGCTCACAAGCAACGGTTGGGAGCAGTTCACCAACGTCAACGCCGACGACACCACCGCGGAAGCCATTATAGCGAAACAAGACATCACCGCCTTCGTGCTGATCTTTGGCAAGAACGTAGTGCTGCAGGCGAACCACACTCTGGTCGTTACCTACCGCACCTACGTCAAGAAGATTCCGAGGTCTGATGACGAGATGTTCTTCAGGGACATCGCGTTCGAGAACGCCACCAACTTCTACAAAGTGACCACCGACCAGGGCGGCAACCTGATAATGGAGTCCAACCCGGTCAGCGTGTCCATACTGGACGGCCTGGTAAAGGTGGAAGGCGACGTCTGGATCGATGAGGATTGGGACGCCACGCAGAAGCCGAACGAAGACAACCCGGGCTATGCCCGCCGCGATTACAGCGAGTACGCCATAATCCAGCAGCTGCTGGGCGAAGGTGTCATCAAGTTCTCCATCAGGAAGAACTTCGGTACTATCGGCACCTCTGGCGGCTCCGACCAGGGCGGCGAAAACACGGCGTACGGCGAATCTATCAAACACTTCAAGTTTATAGACCTGACGCCCTCCTTCCAGAACAACGACCCGCTCTACAGCGGTGATCCTCTGGAGCTGAACGTCGCAGCCCTGAAGGGCACCGACCCCGCCAACTACTATCTGGAGGCGGAGATTACCAACACCGACCTGCTGGAGATCTTCAAGCTGACGGATCTGGGCAGCGGACACTACATGTCCGACGACCCGACCAAGCTTGTCGAAGGCGGAGAGTACGAAGACAACGCCCTGGACAGCAACTTCGACGCGGTACGCGCCGCGGGCCAGTACAAGACCAAGCCCTTCTATCTGCGTTATTCCACCATGGATGACCAGAGCAAGGACATCGGCTTTAAGATGGAACGCGACCTGCTGATAGAGAAGTACGCGCTGGACGACCCCGAATTCGCGGTGGAAGGCGCCAAATTCTCGGTCTACGGCCCGTTTGACGAGGGAGAGGCTGCCGAAGGCGGCAAGCTGTGCAAGTTCACCTACGACGAGACTGCTAAAGAGTACACTTACAGCAGTTCCGGCACCGTGACCGAGCTTGTAACGGACGCCGAAGGCAAGATCAAGATCACCGGCCTCAACTGGTGGAAGGAATACGTCATCAAAGAAGTCGAGGCGGCACCCGGATTTGACCCTGCCATGGTCATAACCGCTACCGCCGGCGACGGTACCGAGATAGGCGAGAGCCTGCTCTATGACGACACGGCATTCGTGCTGAAGATCCCGGCCAAAGACAGGACCACCAAGCTTGATACCGTGACACTGACCAACCCGCGCATCGCAGAGGTAACGATCAACGTTGCTAAGCTCTTCAAGAGCCTGTCGACCGAGACCTTCACGTTCGATTTCGAACTGAGACTGACTGCCGTCAGCCCCGAGGATCCTCTGGCCGAACTGAACGAGGAGCTGTTGGACAAAGATCCCATCGAAACTGTCACCCTTGAGATAAGCGGTGAAGCTCCCGACGAGGAGCATCCCGACGAGCGGTACGCCTATGACAGCTTTGAGACGCAGACGGTGTACGGTCCGGGTACATACACCTTCACCGTGACCGAAGTTGTGCCTGAGGAAGGCGATGACGATTACAACCCGGCCATCGTTTATGACAAGAATCCCACCAAGACGGTGACCGTGACGGTGACCTGGTACGGCAAGGATAAGCTGGACGATGATCACCCGACCGTCGGCATGTACGTGGAGTACGAATATCCCGCTGAACCAAACTCCATTACTGTAGGCGAAGGCGACAAGGCTGTGACCTACGTGCTGTGCACCAACACCTACGATGCCAACGGCGAGTGGGCGCCCGACGTGTTCAAGACCCTGAAGGGCCGCGAATGGGCGGAAGGCGAGACCTTCACCTTCACCGTCACCGACGACGACAACGAAGACGCAGTGGTACTGAACGGTACCGCGACCGTTGACGAAGAAGGCAACGCGGTCGTGGTCTGGGTCAGCACGGCTGACGAAGAGAAGTCCGTTGTGGAATACACGCTGGCTGATCTGGGCGATCACAACTACACCATCCACGAGGTCTACACGGCCCAGGACGACGAGAACGACAACGGCATACCGGATGACGGTATGGTCGCCGTTGCGGAGGATGTAAAGGTCAAGGTCACCGTGTCCGAAGATCCGGACGGCAGCAGCACGCTGGTCGTGGTACAGGATCCCGATCCGGAAGACGGCATCGAGATGGTCAACGAGTTCAAGGCCATCGGCGAATGGGCGCCCACCGCGTTCAAGATCCTGGACGGCCGCGACTGGCAGGAGGGCGAGACCTTCAACTTCGTCGTCGTGGAAATAACCGAGGACGAGGACGGCAAAGAGGTCAAGACCCAGAGGATGACGGGTACCGCCACCGCCGGTGAGAACGGAGAGCCCACCAACATCGTTTGGGAACCCGAGAAGATCAGCTACGTCCAGGATAAGGACACGCAGGACGTGGGCGAGCATAAGTACAAGATCTACGAGGTCATCCCCGAAGAGGATGATGACGATTACGATCCGAACATCTCCTACGACGAGACGGTATACGAAGTGACCGTGACCGTGTCCCTGACACCCAGCGGCAGCGACGATTACCCCTACACCGACGAGCTGACCGTGGAAGATAATGCTCCCGAAACGATGAGCTTTATCAACGATTACGAGCACGATCCCATCAGCTCCAACCTGAGTGTCAAGAAGAAGATCATCGGCCAGTGGCCCGAGTTCGAAGAGTACGCGAAGTTCACCTTCACGCTGACGTTCGACGAGGAGAATTCCACCGAAGGCGCCAAGGACTTCGTGACCATGGACAAGGAGGGCAAAGAGCCCTTCGAGACGCAGACGATCACGCTCACTCCGGAGAACCTGGATGAGTTTGTGACCGAAGCATTCGCGGATGTCTGGTTCCAGTGGTATGGATACACTTATGTGTTCACTATCCAGGAGACCACGACAGACAGTGCCTATCCGGGCATGACGGTGGATACCGCCATTTATACCTGGACGGTGAAAGTCACCAAGGCTTCCGACGGCAAGCTCCAGAAAGAAGAGACGCTTACCAAGACGAAGATCGTGGACGGCGAGGAGACCACCACGACCATAACCACCACTCCTCTGGCGGCCGAGTTCGAGAACAAGTACATTCCCGAGCCGGTGACCTTCCAGCCTAAAGTACTGAAGATCATGCACGAGGACAGCCGCCCGCTGCCCTGCAAAGTGACCGTCGACTTTAAGATGGAACTGGTATCCCAGACCGACATTGACGGTGAGACCATAACCGGTGGCTTTACCGTTGCCGATGACCTGTACGAAGTCAGTGTGGAACTGGAAAAGGACACTACTCCCGACACGGAGATCGAGCCTGTAGACTTCGGAAAGATCACCTTCATCAAGCAGGGCATCTACACCTTCAAATTCAGCGAGGTAGGCTGGGATCCCGAGGATCTTGCCAACTTCACGAAGGTCACTACCGACCCTGCCACGCTCACCGTCACCGTAATAGACGACGGCCAGGGCAACCTGGTTATCGACGATGTACAGGTCAGCGCCGGCACAATCGATGACTCAGGTGATGAGTATACCTATACCGCCGAGTTCACCAATAAGTTCCTGCCCACGCCCGTGACCCTCCAGCCCAAGGCGAAGAAGATCATGAGCGCCGACAGCAGGCCGCTGCCCTCCAAGGTGACCGTCAACTTCGAGATGGAGATCACGAACGCGGACGGCAACGACGCTGAGGTGGCGCCGCTTGATCCCGACGATCCGGATTCTGACGGCACAAAGACGAGCGTCGAACTGCCCAAGGGCACGACGGCGGGCGGCAACAAGACCGCATCCTTCGGCCTGATCACGTTCAGCTGGGCGGGCACCTATGTGATCACGTTCAGCGAGACTGGATTCGAGTCCGATCCGGAGATACCGGAAGCTAACCTCTACCAGATCGACAAGGATAAGGATGCTGTCCTGACGGTAGTGGTGGATTACGACGAGCAGGGCAACCTGTACATCTCCAGCGCAACGCTTAACGAAGGCGGCGCGGGCACGATCGAGCAGGCGAGCGGAGAATACACGTTCACTGCCGAGTTCACCAACGAGTACATACCGACTCCCGTAAACTACCAGCCTCACGTGAAGAAGGTCCTGAGCGAGGACAGCCGTCCGCTGCCCGTGGATGTGACCATCGAGTTCTCCATGGCCATCAGCGGCACTCCGTCCAACGGCTGGACAGTCTTGGACGAGAACGGCGACCCGACTACAGATCCGGATGATCTGAAGACCACAGTCATACTGGAGGCGGGTACCAAAGCGAGCGAGTCCGAGACTGCCGACTTCAGCAATATCAAATTCACTTACGCTGGCACATACGTGATCAAGTTCAGCGAAGGCACGATCACGTCCGAACTGGCGGACGGCACCTTCAAGCGCCTGGAAGGCGAGAAGGACGCCGAGATCACGATCGTTATCGACGACGACGGTGAAGGCAACCTGTTCATCAAGAGCGTTACCGAGAAAGACGAAGGCACTGGTGAGTTTGGCGAAGACGGATTTGTCTACACGGCGCTGTTCACCAACGTGTACAAGCCGAAGCCGGTAACGTACACGCCCAAGGCGAAGAAGTACATGAGCGCCGACAGCCGTCCGCTGCCCGTAGCCGTGACCGTCGACTTTGCGATGGAGGTCGAGGAGCAGGGTGACCTGCCGGCAGACAGCTGGTCTGTCAAGGACGAGGACGAAGACCTGATTACGAGCGTCGAACTGCCCAAGGGCACGACGGCAGGCGGCAACAAGACCGCGGCCTTCGGCGAGATCACGTTCACCTGGGAAGGCGATTACGAGATCAGCTTCAGCGAGACCGGATTCAGCTCGAATCCCAATCTGGCGGACGATACCTTCTACAGGTATAAGGACGAGAACGGCGACGAAGAAGAAGACGCTGTTATCACGGTAACGGTAGTGGACAACAAGGGCCAGCTGGCGATCCAGGAAGCTCCCGAGGTCACCAGCGGCGCCGGTGAGTTCGAGGATCTCACGTTCCTGGCGAAGTTCACCAACGAATACATCCCGAATCCCGTACCGTATACGCCCAAAGCGAACAAGTTCCTGAGCGCTAACAGCAGGCCGCTGCCTGTAGACGTGAAGGTCAACTTCGAGATGGCGATCTCCGGCAACCCGGGCAACGGCTATACGCTTGAAGACCCGGCCAACGACGTCAAGACGAGTGTCACGCTGCCGCAGGGAACCAAGGCCGGCGAGAACAAGGCCGAACCCTTCGGAGAGATCACGTTCACCTGGGCAGGCGCGTACGATATCGCTTTCAAGGAGACCGGAATCGAATCCGAACTGGTTGACGGTACTATTTACAGGTATAAGGACGCGAACGGAAACCAGGAGACCGACCCGGCGATCCAGGTGACTGTAGTCGACAACTGCGGCAACCTGGAGATCCAGGAAGCACCCAAGATAATCACCGGCGCAGGCGAGTTCGACACAGAGGACGGCATCACGTTCCTGGCGAAGTTCACCAACGAGTACATCCCGCTGCCTGTACCCTATACGCCTCAGGCGGAGAAGTTCATGAGCAAGGACAGCCGTCCGCTGCCCGTAGCCGTGACCGTCAACTTCGCGATAGACGTTGAGGAGCAGGGCGACCTGCCGGCGAACAGCTGGACGGTCGAAGACACCAACAATGACATGAAGACGAGCGTCGAGCTGCCCGAGGGAACCAAGGCAGAGGACAACATGACCGCATCCTTCGGCGAGATCACGTTCACCTGGGAAGGCGATTATGAGATCAGCTTCAGCGAGACCGGATTCAGCTCGAATCCTGCGTTGGTGTCCGGCACCTTCCACAGGTACGAGGACGAGGACGGCAATGTAGAGGAAGACGCCGTTATCATGGTAACGGTAGTAGACAACAAGGGCCAGCTGGAGATCCAGCAGAAGCCCGAGGTGACAAGCGGCGACGGCAGGTTCGAAGACCTCACGTTCTTCGCGAAGTTCACCAACGAGTACATCCCGCTGCCGACCGAGTATCAGGCGCACGTGAAGAAGCTGATGACCGACATCAGCCGCCCGCTGCCTGTGGACGTAACGGTCGACTTCGAGATGGCGATAACCGACAACCCGGACGACGGCGCCACGCCGCAGGACGATTCCGCCATGACTCAGCAGATCGTACTGCCCAAGGATACTCCTATGGAAGAGTACGAGAGCGAGGTCAAGGACTTCAGCGTGATCGACATCACTTGGGCTAACACCTACAAGTTCAGCATCGAGGAGACCGGATACTCGTCCGATCCCGCGCTGGTAAGCGATACCTTCCATGAGCAGCCCGCGACTCCCGCGACCCTCGAGATCGAAGTCATCGATAACTTCGGTCAGTTGAAGGTCAATAGCGCGACCGTGACCGCGGGTGAAAGCAACGTGGTTGAAGGTGAGAATAAGAACTACACCTACACTGCCGAGTTCACCAACGAGTACATCCCCGAGCCGACCGATCACCCGATCCAGGCTCAGAAGATAGTCGAAGGCGAAGAGACGCAGAAGGATATGGAGTTCACCTTCACTCTGACTCCGATCAGCGCGGTGCTGACCAACGCGACCACGACCATGGACGCCTCCGAGATGCCGATGCCGCCGGAGAGCGAAGTAACGGTGGTAGGCCCCGCCCTTGCCGAGTTCGGTGAAGCCCATTACGAATGGGCCGGCGTGTACACCTACGAGATCGCCGAGACCATTGGCAACTACGTAGGCTACACCTTCGACGGACGCATCTGGACGGTGACCGTGACGGTCGTCGACAACAACGGACAGCTGGAAGCCTCCTCCGAATACGAGGCGGACGACGGCGCCCAGGCTGAACTGGCCGAGTTCCACAACCTCTTCGAGACTTCGACCCTCACGATCAAGAAGACCGTGACCGGCATCACCGTAGACACCAGCAGGCTGTTCAACTTCACGGTGTACCTCTACGACGAGAACGGCGACCCGCTCTACGGCGTGTATCCGTACGACGGAGACTACATCGGCGAAGTGAAGGAAGGCGTGGCTCACTTCCAGCTGGCGCACGACCAGATGATCACGATCCACGACATCCCGCTGAACGCCGCCTGGAAGGTCGAAGAGACCGTGGAAGATGATTACACCACGACCTTCACCTACTCCAACGGTGTGATCGAGAGAGACGGAAGCTTCTCCGAGTGGTTCAATGAACTCAACCGCATCATCTTCAGCGGACTGTTCATCAACGTAGGCGACTGCTTCGAATAAGTCAACAAGTCCCGCGCACGGTGAAGAACCGTGCGCGGGAGACGAGGACGGAAAGAAAGGATGAAAACAATGCTGAAAAGGTTAACCGCCGTGTTTCTTGCGATCCTTATGCTGTTGACTTCCTTCGCTGCATTTGCCGAAGAAACTACGATCGAAGAAACCGAGACCCAGACTGAAATCGATCCCAAATACCAGCAGCTGGTAGTGGCAAACCCCACGGTGATGCGCGGAGAGTTCTTCACCGAAATGTGGGGCAACTCCACCACGGACATCGACGTGCGTATCCTCATCCACGGCTACAACCTGGTGATGTGGGAAAACGCGCTGGCCATGTTCATTCCCAACCCCACGGTAGTGAGCGGCGTTCAGACCGCCGACCAGGAGGACGGCAGCCGGCTGTACACCATGCAGCTGCTTGAAGATCTGTACTATTCCGACGGCACGCAGATCACCGCCTGGGATTACGCGTTCAGCGTTCTGTTCACCATCGCCCCCGAGATCATTCCTACCGGCGGAACCCCCGTGCACGAGGACTTCCTGGTGGGCTATCAGGAATACTTCGACAAGGAAGTAGACTACTTCGCGGGCATCCGGGTGCTGGATGATTTCACGATCCAGTTCCACATGCAGAAGGACTATGTGCCCTTCTTCTACGAGTACGGCCTGTTCTACATCACGCCCTTCCCGATTTACGAGATCGCGCCGGGCTGCGTGGTGAAGGATGACGGCGACGGCGTATACATCGCCAACGAAGACGAGACCATCGAAGAGCCCATCTTCACGTCCGAACTGATCATGAAGACGGTGCTCGATCCCGAAACCGGCTACGCCGCCCATCCCAAGGCTGTGAGCGGTCCCTACACCGTGGTCAGCTTTGAAGGCGACACCGGCGTGTTCGAGATCAACCCCTACTTCAAATGCGATCCCTGGGGCAACGTTCCCACGATCCCCAGGCTGGTGTTCACCCTTGCCGACAACGAGAACATGATCGAGAAGCTGGAAAGCGGCGAGATCAACCTGCTCAACAAAGTCACCAAGGCGACCACCATCGAAGCGGGCCTGCAGCTGACGGGCGCCGGCTTTACCGAGGAGCATTATCCCCGCGTGGGCCTGGCCTTCCTGAGCTTCTTCTGCGAGAAACCCACCGTTTCCAGCAAGGCCGTGCGCCAAGCCATCGCCTACTGCGTGGACAGGGACATCCTGGCTTACGAGTACACTGGCGATTACGGCGAGCGCATTGACGTATGGAGCGGCTTGGCCCAGTGGATGTACCGCGTAATCACTGGCGTCATCAAGCCCATGGTGCGCGAGCCTGTGAACCCCGACTGGGCGGCCCAGCAGAAGTATGAAGCGGAGCTGGCTGCCTGGGGCGAACTGAACCTGGACAACATCAAGCGCTATACGCTGCAGCTCGAAACGGCAAAGAGGCTGCTGGAAGAGGACGGCTGGACGCTGAACCGCGAGGGCGGCGAGTTCGATCCCGACAAGGACGACGTGCGCTGCAAAGAGATCGACGGCGAACTGATCGCTCTGGACCTCAAGATGTGGTATCCCGAAGGAAACCGCATGATGGAGATCATGCAGGAGTACTTTATTCCCAACCTCGCAAAGGTCGGCATCAAGGTCACGATGGAAGGCATACCCATGGTGGACGTGCTGTCCACCTGGTACGACCAGGTCAGCCGCGACGGCGACATGATCTACCTGGCCACCAACTTCGACGTGGTGTTCGATCCGGTGGTCAACTTCCTGGAGGACGAAGGCGGAAACCACACCTGGAACTACACCAACGATTATGACGAGCTCCTGTGGCAGAGAGCGCTGGATATGCGCGAGACGGAGCCGGACGATCTGCTGGGCTACATGAAAAAGTGGATCCTGTTCCAGGAAGAGTTCACCGAAGAGCTCCCGATCCTGCCCATCTACTCCAATAACTACTACGATTTCTTCACCAACGATCTGCAGAACTACAACGTTCCCGCATACATCGGCTGGACGCAGGCCATCGTGCCCAGCACCTACTCCCCGAGCGGAGCTGCTGAAGCGGAAGAAGAATAATCGGAAACAAATCAAAAAGGAACGCGCTGCGGCGCGTTCCTTTTCTGTCGTAAAACGATGATGCGCGCTGAGCACGCCTTTCCATCTAACGCGGGAAAGGTTGAAATCACGCACGGCGGCTGATATAATACTGCCGTGACATCATTTTATACAGGAGGGATTCGGATGGAAGCGATCAGGATCGGGCGCGGCAGGGTGCCGTTCTGGGATACCTATGCGGTGGACAGCGAAAAGACGAGCGCGTTTCAGCGGGTGATGCAGCCCGTCAGAAAGGAATGCTGCTTTGTTTTCGACCAGCCGAACGAAACGTTCTCGATCAGCTATCCCTGCATCGTAAAGGACGAAACCGGGTACAAAATGTACTACCAGCCCTGGTATGAAAAGGATCTGACGCCCTGCGTCTGCGTGATCGAAAGCCAGGACGGCATGAGCTGGCACCGCCCGCAGCTGAACATTTTCGAAGGGAACGGCTTAAAGGAAAACAACATGGTGATCGACCGCGTGAAGGACGGCATGTTCGTGTTTTACGACACCAACCCGGCTTGCCCCGCGGAAGAGAAGTACAAGGCAGTGGGCTCCGCGTTCATGCTGCATCCGGACGGGGAGAAAAAGACCTCCCTGTGCTGTTATACCTCGCCGGACGGATACCACTTTACCCTGTCCCATCCCATGACGCGCTACGGCGCCTTCGATTCTCTGAACACCGCTTTCTGGGACGGCACGCGCTATGTGTGCTGCCTGCGCAGCTTTCACAACATACCGGGCGTGGACAACAGCGAGGTGCTGGACCTTGGCCAGATCTACAGCCACGACAAAGTATGGCTGCACGGTACGCGGGACATTCGCGTGATGTATTCAGACGATTTCCGCACCTGGACGAAGCCGCAGCTGATCGCCTTTGACGACGGATACGATTATCCGCTGTACACCAACAATGTGGAAAGATACGCCCGCGCGCCGGTGTACGTGGGCTTTCCGGTACGGTATTGCGAGCGCCCGGAATGGACGGAAAACATGGCCCAGATGACCGGCTATGAGACCAAGAGAAAAGCCACCGAGCGCATCGAGCCGCGCACGGGCCGCGTGTCCACGGACTGCATCTTCATGTGCTCCCACGACGGCAAAAACTGGCACCGCTTTAACGAGGCGTTCCTGACGCCCGGATACGAGGACGAGCACAACTGGATATACGGCGACTGCTACCTGGCCTACGGCATGATCGATTCCGGACGGGAGTACTATAACCTGTACACCATTGACCGCCACTTTTCCTTCGGCTGCGAGCGGCCGCTGAACCGCTACGAGATCCGCAAGGACGGCTTTGCCTGCTATATGGCGGGCGGGGAAGAGGCGCTCCTCACCACGAAGCCGATGATCTTTGAAGGAAGCGAACTGCACCTGAACTTCGCCACCTCCGCCTACGGGTATATATATGTGAGCGTCCTGGACGAAAACGGCAGCCCGCTTTTTGGCGGAGAGAGCGTGGAAGTATTCGGCGACAATATAGACCGCAGGGTGGTGTTTCCGGACAGCTTCAGGCTGTCGGACCATGCCGGCTCCGCTGTGAGGCTAAGCTTCCGCATGCGGGACGCGAAGCTGTTCTCGCTGAAGTTCGAATAAACATTGAAATAGGAATGGGGCGCGGCTTAGGAGGTATCCGATGTTTTTTCAGCAACTGGAGCTTGGAATGACGGTCGAAACTTCGCCGGCGGTGATCGAAAAGGAGAAGATGCTGGCCTTTGCCCGGGAGTACGACCCGATCCCTCTGCATACCGATGAGGAATACGCGAAGACCACGCCCTTTGGCAGGCTGATCGCTCCCGGTGTCATGTCCTTCATGGCAGTTTGGGCCCGGTATCTGGAGGTCGATTTTTTCGGCAACGAGCTTTTGGCCGGCAAATCCACCAGGATCGAATGGATGAAGCCTGTTTTTGCGGGCGACGTGTTGACCGGCAAAGCGACTGTCACGAAATTGGTCAGACGGAATGAGAGGAACGGCCTCGCAGAGGTCTCACTGGAGGTTTTCAATCAGAACGGGGAACTCGTTCTGACCGACGTGACGGAAGCTGTCGTAAAGTGCAGACCTGAATAGAGAGGGCCCCGCTCCGGGCGCTCTGTGCAGGTGCGCGGAGCGGCGCGTTTTTTGTATCTATTCGTACGTCCAGCCGTGCTCCCCGTGGTAGATCATCATTTTTGTCATTCCGCCGTCGATACAGAGATTCTCGCCGGTGATGAAGCCCGCCTTTTTGGAGCACAGAAACAGCACCGCTTCCGCGATGTCTTCCGGGCGGCCCACGCGGCCCACGGGCTGCTGCCGTGCGTCTGCGCCTTCAATGTCGGAGGAAAGCGTATCGATCCAGCCGGGTGAAATGCTGTTTACCCGTGCCTTTCCCGCAAGGCTTATGGCCAGGGCGTGGGTGAGGGCCGCGATCCCGCCTTTGGCGGCGGTGTAGCTCTCGGTCTGGGGCTGGCTCATGCGGTCGCGGGAAGAAGAGATGTTCACGACAGACGCGCCCTTCGCAAAATGCGGCGCCAGGAGCTTTGTGAGGTAAAACGGAGCCGTTACGCCCACGGTGAGCGCCTGTGTGAACTCTTCCCAGCTGCAGTCGTCTATGCCCTTCATCCGGGGCGGCGCGTTGTTGACCAGACAGTCCACGTGTACGCTGCTTTGGATCACGCTTTCGGCAAAGCGTTCCAGGGTCTGCCTGTCTGAAATGTCGCCCGTGAACCAGTCTCCGGGCATAAGGTCGATCACGTATACGCGGGCGCCTTCGCGCCGGAAGGCCTCCGCTGTGGCTTTGCCGATGCCGTGGGCGCCGCCAGTGATGACGGCGACTTTTCCTTCGAACTCACCCATTCTTTTTTCTCCGTTTCGGGCTTGAAGTAAGGTGATAGCTCATATCCACCAGCGCCATGACCTGCTCCCTGTCGGTGCTGCCGTCCAGAAGCACGGTGATCCATTTGCTTTTGTTCATGTGGTAGGCTGGCAGAAAGCAGGGCTGCGCCAGCAGGGAGCCGGCCATCAGGGGATCGCATTTCACGTTCAGGATGTTCGTCCGCCCGTCCCGGGGAATGCCGAGGGTCTTAAAGGCGACGTTCATCGTAAGCGCGAACCACTTGCGATTGTGTTTATGCCTGAACACGCAGCTCACCGCGTCCATCGGGAAGGGGTGATCCGGCATCACGCCGTAGGCGTCCAGGATGTATCCTGCAAGTTGCGGCTGCGTCATTTTTCCAGGTACCGCCGTTTCCTGACCGTGGGATATTTTTCGTTGATCGCCCGGAAGTAGGGGCAGTCCGAGGCGTGGTCGTTTATGATGCCGCAGGCCTGCAGATGGGAGTATACGGTCACCGTGCCCAGGTATTTGAAGCCGCAAGCTTTCAGCTCTTTGGCAATCTCGTCGGAAAGCCCGTTGCTCACGGGAATGCGTCCCTCCGAGTGCCCCGCGTACAGGATGGTCTTTCCGCCGCACCGGGCCCACAGCCAGGCGGAAAAGCTGCCGTGTTCGCGGCGGATGTGCTGAAAACAGCGGGCGTTCGTGATCACGGCCTCGATCTTGCGGCGGGAACGGATCATGCCCCCGGTGTTCATGATGCGCTCCACGTCTTCCGGACCGTAGCAAGCGATCCTGTCATAGTCGAAGCCGTCAAAGCAGGCGCGGAAGATCTCCCGCTTTTTGATCATCAGGCTCCAGGAAAGCCCGCACTGCATGGCTTCCATCATCAGGTGCTCGAACATCACCCGGTCGTCGTGCACCGGAACGCCCCATTCGGTGTCGTGGTATGCTTTCATGGCTTCAAATGTGAAGCCCCAGTCGCAGCTGCCCATGGTTTCAGTCCTTCCATTTCAAAACGCGGCGCCCGGTAAGGTGCGCGAAGCGGACGTTCATCTTACGGTGATCAGTTCGTATTGCCTCGTGCCCAGGCCGATCTTTTCGCCGTGGGCGAGGGTCTCTTTCCAGTGGACGTTGGGATTGCTGTCCATAAAGTGGTCGTGATGGTGGTGCCAGCCGGGCCTGGCCAGGTTCTCCCCCAGTTGGCTGTTGCTTATAGGCGCGGCCTGCTGGCAAAGATCGACGCAGGCCTGGTCCAGGGCGACGGGATCGAAGGAGGCCAGCATGCCGATGTTGGGCAGGATCGGCGCGTCGTTTTCGCCGTGGCAGTCGCAGTTGGGCGACACGTCCATGATCAGGCTGATGTGGAAGCAGGGCCTGCCATAGCACACGGCCTGGGTGTACTCCGCCATCTTGCGGCAGAGCATGTCTCCGGCGCTGTCGTTCATGTTGGATATGGCGTCAAAGGCGCACGCGCCGATACAGCGGCCGCAGCCCTTGCAAACGTTGGGATCGATGTACGCCTTGCGGTCTTTGCCGTAGGAGATTGCGTCGCTGCCGCATTCTTTGGCGCAGCGCCCGCAGCCCCGGCAGGCGCTCTGGTCCACCTGGGGCGTGCCGTCGTTATGCTGATGCATTTTTCCCGCGCGGCTTCCGCAGCCCATGCCCAGGTTTTTGATGGCTCCGCCAAAGCCCGTGGCTTCGTGGCCCTTGAAGTGGCTAAGAGATACCACGATGTCAGCGTCCATCACCGCCCGGCCGATGAGGGCGGTGGGGCAGTATTCGCCGTTCACCACGGGCACTTCTACGTCGTCCGTGCCCCGCAGGCCGTCCGCGATGATCACATTGCAGCCCGTGGTCACGCTGTTGAAGCCGTTGATCTCGGCGTTTTGCAGATGGTCTACCGCGTTTTTGCGGCTGCCGGGATAGAGAGTGTTGCAGTCCGTCAGGAAGGGTTTGCCGCCCAGGTCCTTGATGACGTCCGCTACGGCCTTTACATAATTGGGTCGGAGATAGGCGAAGTTGCCCAGCTCCCCGAAGTGCATTTTGATGGCCACGAATTTTCCGTCAAAATCGATGCTGCCGATGCCCGCCGTGCGGATCAGCTTTTGAAGTTTTGCGCCCTGGCTCACGCCTATGCGCGTGCGGAAGTCCGAAAAATACACTTTTGCCTTTTCCATCCGTCTGCCTCCTCATATGATAACATGTATGTGCGGGCCGTGAAGGCAAGCTGATCGCCTCCGGACGGCCTGTTTGAAAACGCCGCGCTCAGACCGTGAACGTAAGCACTGTCTCTTCGTCGTTCAGGTGATGCGCTTCGGGCCGGTAGGGCCGGGCCACCTCGTTCCACAGTTTTTTGGCGGCCAGGTTCTTTTCGTTGTACTTGATCTCCCATGTTCCCGGGTGCTCATTCAGGATCATCCTGGCCGTGTCCAGCGCGATATGCCTTCTGCGGTATGCCGGAAACACCGTGAACTCCGCCATGGTGTGATCCGGGCTTTGGGACAGATTCGAGTACGGATTCAGCATGGCGAAGCCCGCCAGCTGCCCGTCAACATATATAAAGTACGCCGTGCGCTTCGGGTCGGTGAAATAATCCTCGAAGTGCCCGTAGTGGTAATTGCCGTTTTCGTCCATCGGGTCGTCGTAGAAATTCGTCATCTCGTACAGGTATTTCTGGTTGATGTTCCACAGCAGATCCCTGTCCTGCGGCAAAACCGACTGAAGTCTGATCATGTTCCGCCTCCGTGCATCTTACAGGGCACCCGTTTCCGGGGCGTTTGTGATCGTGTACGCTTCTCCCAGAGCCGTTTCTATGGAGATCACGCGCCCGGAAAACGCTTTTCCGTTCACAAACGCTTCTCCCGGCCAGGGGTTTTCAAAGCTCAACGTGCCGCCCGCGGTGCTTCTTACGCGGATGAACTCCACTTCTCCGTCCTTCAGGACAGCGTCCGCCACGAAACCGCCGTAGGCGTACAGCCCGAAAAAGCGGGCGTTCGGGTGGGCTTTGCGGGGCCATACCCGGAAGAAGCGCAAAATCCCCTCGTGGGACAGAAGCATCATCTCCTGCAGGGTGTTGGGCACGGCGGAGAGGTTTTCGATGCCGTGGGGATTGCCGTCCAGAAAACCGTTGGGCAGGCCGCAGGATTCGATCTTGTCCCGCAGCTCACGAAGGATGATCTCCGGGTCATAGCCCACCCGCACGGCGGCGACAAAGAACAGGCAGCCCAGGTTCGTGGAATTCCACGCGCCTCTGGATACCACCTGGGCGCCCTGGCTGCTTTGCCGCTTTTTCAGCGAATGCTCCATTTCGGACAGGGCGTTTACCGTATTCAGCGCCGTTTTGAGCGTTTCTTTGTCGGAGCCGAGGCCGACCGCCCCGCCAGGATAGATGTGCATGATGTTGGCCGGAAAGTTCATGCTCCAGGCGCTGCCTTTGCCTTCGTTAAAGAAGACCGGTACGTCCCACAGCGCCTCGGGGATCAGCTCCGTAAGGGCGGCGTTTCCCTCGCTCCACAGGGTGGGGTTATGGCGTATGCTCCGGATCGTGCCGGTCTTGCAGGGGGCGAGCCTGTCCAGGATATCCTGCCACGCGGCGGCTCTGTCTTCATACAGCCCCAGGAAGCGCGAAGCCAGGATCATATCGCGGAAGAAGGAACGCAGATAGCCGAGGGTATTCACGGGGTCCTCGGGCACGCCGTTTTCCAGGATGTCCCGGGTCACGCGCTCGTGCATGCCGTCGCATACCACGTGCAGCGTACCGTCCCGGTCCACCAGGTCATTTTGCCAGAAATCGGCCACGGACAGCAGGTAGGGGAACACCTTCAGCAGGTATTTCCGGTCCATGGACAGCCGCCAGCGCATAAGCATGTTCAGCGCGCCGTGTACGCCCTGGGATTTCATGTGCAAAAGCAGCGCTTCGCTCACCATGCCCTTGGGGCCGAGCCCGAGGGGCAGGTACGCGCCTTCGTGCTTCAGCAGCCTCTGGCCCATCTCGCGGCTGATGTCCAGCATGCCGAGGTAAGGCGCGTCGTGGGGATCGGCCTGTTCGAAATGTCCGGATGCCAGAAGGCCCAGATAGGGGGTCTGGTGGTTGTAGTTGATCTTGTAATTGCCGTTCCAGGCCATGCGGTCGAAGGTGCTGATGCCCAGGATGTTCGGCGGGTATTCGGGATCGCGGGAGAGGCTCGCCATCATGTACTGAGAAGTTAAGTAGGCCCGCATGAGCGTTTCGTCGTCAAATTCCAGGCCCGAAACGCTCCAGAAGTCCCTCCACCAGCCCTCGTGCATCCGGCGCAGCAGGTCTATATCCCCGCGGGTTATCCATCTGGCGCGGGAGCGGGCGTATTCCACGGGCCGGGCGGTCTTGTCCCAGCTGCGCACCGCTGCAGCAAAGACGCGCGTCCGGTTTGGATCCAGTTCGATCTGCGTGCTGTCCGCGTCCAGGAACCTGGCGCCGAAGGCGCACTTTGTTGGTACGTCCACGCGGTCGGAAAACTCCCGGTAGCCCCAGATCAGCGGGCCTTTTGTGTTTTTAACCTGCAGGGGGCGTCCGCCGATCAGACCCTTGAAGGTGCCCTTCAGCCTTTCGTCGTCGTCGCAGTCACCCATGCAGTCCACGCCCGTATCACAGCCCTTGCCCAGCTCGTTTGGAAACATAAAGTCGAACGACACGCTGCAGGGCACGGTGGAGGTAAATTCCACGATCAGCTCGTTTTCGGTGGCGGCCACCCAGCTGGTTATCGTAAGAACGTGTCCGTCCGGGCGGGTAAAGCGGGCCAGGGTACGGGCGGTCAGGTACTCCTGCCGGGCTTCGTAGCGCGCGTCTTCAAATCCGGGCACATCGAAAACGATGCGGCCCAGCGGCCTGGGGCTTCCCAGGGACACCGCGGGATCGCGTTTGGCGACGCCGTTGTCGTGAAAGAACTCGTAGTTGGGGTTTGACTCCATCTGCCAGAAATCGTTGGTGGTGAGCCAGAACTGGGGATAGCGCGTCGGTCCTGCAAAGGCGGAGAGCAAATCTCCGTTGCCCAGGATCGGAGCGTCGATCTTGGTGCCGGCGCCCTCCCAGATCCGCCATCGTCCGTTTCCGGAAACGTCTGTGTTTCCGGCGGGTACCATGATGGGCGGAGCGGGAAAAACGCCTGTTCTTCCTTCCACATAAGACAGTCTGTTCATCTGTGTTACCCGTAAATCTTTTGTATTGACATGCCGCGCTTCAGCGGCTCGCTGCGGAAAAATCATACCATAATTCCGCCGATACATCAAGTAAAAAACCTCGTCCGGCAGGTTTGGAACTGAAAACGGGGGTGTCTGCGGGCGTTTTCAGCAGGCTTAAGATTTTTACCTGTTATACCTCGCTTTTTGTAATGATACGTAGTATAATAAATCCAAATCTCTGTATATCAGCGAAATGAAACTCAAACGGAGGCTCTGAATGAAAAACAACACCGGCGCCCGCATGCGCTCGGAGCTTGGCAGACGCTTTCCCATACCGGGCTGGGCGGTGCTTCTGATCGGATCGGTGCTCATGTCCCTTTTGCTGGAGATCGCCTCCCGGAAGAGCGTGGGCGATACCTTCCGCTTTATCGGCAGAAATCCCCTGGCGTTCGTGCTGTGCTGCGCCGTGATCGCCTTTACCCTGGCCGTGGCGATGATGTTCCGCAAAAAGCTGTTCACGCTTACGCTCGCGGTGCTCGTGTGGGCCGCCGCCGGCGTAGCCAACTACCTGGTGCTTCTGCACCGCACGGGCCAGCCCCTTTCTGCCGCCGATCTCAAGGTCAATATGGCGGCCATCCTCATCGCGCCCAAATACTACAAATGGTGGCAGCTGGTGTTTCTGGGCGTGCTGATCGCGGGCTTCATCGCGGGTCTGGTGATCCTGGCGGTCAAGTCGCCGGTCTACCGGAGGGACATCAAAACGGCGCTCATCCGCCTGCTGGCCAGCGCTTTGGTACTGTGCTGCTCAGCCATGATCTGTTGGGAGGGCGGATACGTAAAGCGCACCCTGCGCCCCCTGATCTACCGCGCCTATCAGGATTACGGCTTTGCCTACTGCTTCGCCTACAGCATATTCGACAACGGCATGGGCGAGCCGGAGGCCTATTCGCCCGTAGCGGTGAGCGACATCGGCACGGGCATCGACATAGAAGTGGAACCTTCGGAGGAAACGGAAAAGAAGCCCGCGGGCTTTGTGGAGGACTTTAAGGAGTTCGTGCGCTACAATCTGTTCTCCTCCGAGCCGGAAAGTTACACGGCGGAGGCCGTGGGCACCATCAAGCAGCTGATCAAACGGCCGGACGGCGATAACGAAAACGCGGACGTGCCGAACTACATCTTCGTACAGCTGGAATCCTTTTTCGATCCCCTTACGCTCACGGATTTCGAGATCGTGGGCGATCCCATACCGGTCTTCCGCGGCCTCATGGAAAAGTTTACCTCCGGCAAGCTGTATGTGCCTACCGTGTCCGGCGGTACGGCCAACACGGAATTTGAGGTGCTCACGGGCTGCAACCTGGACTTTTTCGGTGTGGGTGAGATCCCGTTTTACACGGTGGCCAAAAACGGCGTGATCGAGTCGCTGGCTACGGATCTGAAGACCCTGGGCCTCAGCACAACGATGCTGCACAACTACACGGGCTCGTTTTACGACAGGAACATCGTGTATTCCAACCTCTGCTTCGACCGCTTCGTGTCTGTGGAATACATGAACGGCTACGATGTGACGCCCAACGGCTGGGCGAAGGACGAGGTCTTAAGCCGCTATATCCGAAGCAGCATGGCCTCCACGCCCGAAAAGGACTTCATATATGCCGTAACGGTGCAGACCCACGGCGCGTATCCCGTGCTGGAGGGCGCCCAGGCCCGCTTCGAGGTCACCTTGGCGCCGGGCGATACGGAAAAGGGCGCCATGGAATATTACCTGAACCAGATCTGCGAGGTGGACGCCTTCGTGGGCGAACTGGTGAGCTGGCTTGAAGGCTGGGACGAACCCGTGGTGCTGGTGCTGTTCGGCGATCACCTGCCGGGCCTGGGCTTTGGGGTGGAGGACCTGGCAGACGGCGATCTGTACGCCACGCCTTACGTGATCTGGTCCAACTTCGGCCTGCCCAAAGCGGACCGGGACATTGAGGCCTATCAGCTGGGCGCGTACGCCCTGGGACTCTCAGACGTGAGCGCCGGCGTAATGCTGCGCTTCCACCAGACGCAGATGGACGCGCCCAGCTACATGGACGAGATGGAGATCTTGGAATACGACATCATGTACGGCAAACGCTACGTGTACGGCGGACGGGAGCTTGCCCGTGAAGACGAAATGCTTTTCGGCGTAAATCCCATTTTGCTTACGGGCTCCTACAGCCAGGGCGGAAACCTGTTCGTGACGGGCGCGGGCTTTACGATGGACAGCGCGATCTATTTTGACGACAAGGCGCAGGACACCATATTCGTAAATGAGAATATGCTCATTGCGCCGGATACGTCCCTGCCCGGCGGCGCGCTTCTGAGCGTGTACCAGGTGGCGGAGGACGGAACGCTCCTGAGCCGGGCGGAAGACCAAACCCTAAAAACGCCCGAATCATAACCGCGAAATCAAAAAAAATACAGAGGAGAGAAGAAAATGCTTAGCAGGATGGCAGCCGAACAGGCGCTCAGAAAGGCAATCTCCACGGGAGGGGACTTCGCCGAGATCTTTTACGAGGATACGCGTTCCTCGCGTCTGTCCCAGACGGACGACAGGATCGACACCGCCACCAGTGCCCGCGCGCACGGCGCGGGACTCAGGGTGTACCGGGGCCTGAACTCCGTTTACGTCCACTCCAACGACACCACGCCCGAGGGCCTCATGAAGCTGGCCTGTTCCGCGGCGGACGCCATCGGCAGCACCCTGGCGGGCGATAAGGACGTGCACCTGGTGGGCTCTGTCGTAAAGAACATCCACGCCATCGAAATGCTTCCCCTGGACGTGGACAGCAAAAAGCGCGCGGCGCTTTTGAGAAGCGTATGCCGCGCGGCGAAGGCGGAAAGCAGCGAGATAGCCCATGTGACCGCCTCGCTCACTTCCCAGGAGCAGCACGTGACCATCGCCAATACCGAGGGCATGTTCAAAAGCGACGTGCGCGTATACAGCCGCCTGATGACCCAGGCCATCGCCTCCAACGGCAAGGAGAACCAGACCGGCTCCGTGCGCAACGGCGGCATGATCGGCTTTGAGCTGTTCGAAAAGATGACGGACCCCGAAGCGGATGCCAGAAAGGCGGCCCGCCAGGCGGTCACCATGCTGCACGCGGACTTCTGCCCCGCGGGCATGATGCCCGTCATTATAGACGGCGGCTTCGGCGGCGTCATCTTCCACGAGGCCTGCGGCCACTCCTTGGAAGCGACTTCGGTCGCTTTTGGAAACAGCGAGTTCTGCGGCAAGATGGGCCAGCAGATCGCTTCCGCCAAGGTCACCGCCATAGACGACGGCACGATCCCCAACGGCTGGGGCAGCGAGAACATCGACGACGAGGGCACGCCCACCACGAAGCTGGTGCTGATCGAAAACGGCATCCTGAAGAATTACATGGTGGACCGCCTGAACGGACGGCGCATGAACATGGCGCCAACGGGCTCCGCCCGCCGGCAGGATTACACCTTCGCGCCCACCTCCCGCATGCGCAACACCTACATCGCCGCGGGCACGGACGACGAAAACGAGATCATCTCCTCCACCGCCGAGGGTCTGTACGCCAAGGAGATGGGCGGCGGCAGCGTGAACCCTCTCACGGGCGAATTCAACTTCGCGGTGGGCGAGGGATATCTGATCAAAAACGGAAAGATCGACCGCCCGGTGCGCGGCGCGACGCTCATCGGCAAAGGCGGCCAGACCATCATGAAGATCGACCGCGTGGGCCGCAGGATGTGGATGGATACGGGCATGTGCGGTTCCGCCAGCGGCTCGATTCCCGCCAACGTAGGTCAGCCCATGATCCGCGTGACCGAAATGACCGTAGGAGGCAGAAAATGAACAGGCAGGAATTTATAGACAAGCTGTTCGCCGGCGCGAAAAAGGCCGGCATCGACGAGTACGAAGCGTATTTTTCCTCCTCGGAGAGCTTCGACGTGGACGTTCTGGACGGCGAGATCAAGGAATATACCGTAGCGCAGCGCTCCGGCATGTGCTTCCGCGGCGTATTTGAAGGCAAGATGGGTTACGCCTCCACCGAGATCGAGGACGACGAAGCCATCGATATGCTGATCGAAGGCGTGAAGAACAACGCCCGCCTGCTGGAGACGGACGACGGCGAAAGCATTTTTGAGGGCAGCGAGACCTACCCCGAAGTGGACACCTACGACGCAAATGTGGAAAAGGTGCCCGCAAGTGAAAAGATCGCCCGCAGCATAGAGCTCGAAAAGCTCACCAAAAAACGCGACGCGCGGGTGATGCGCGTGGAAGGCTGCGGCGTGTCCACTGGCGTGGGCGAGGTGCGCATCGTAAACTCCAAGGGCCTGGATATCTCCGGCAAGAGCGCTGTGTACGGCGCGTTCGTCGCCCCGGTGGTGTCCCAGGACGGCAAGGTGAACTTCTCCTTCGCCGTGAAGGCATCGCGCCATCCGGACGACATCGACTTAAGCGAACTGGCCGAAAAGAGTGTAAACAAGGCCGTGGAAGGCCTGGGTGCCCAGAGCATCCCCAGCGGGAAATACAAATGCGTGCTGCAAAACGACATGGCCGGCACGTTTCTGGCCACCTTCGCCGGGGTGTTTTCCGGCGAGAGCGCGCGCAAGGGCATGAGCCTGCTCAAGGGCCGCGAGGGCGAAATGATCGCCTCCGAATGCGTGACCATCACCGACGACCCGCTTCTGTCGGGAGGCTTGGCCACTTCCGCCTTCGACGCGGAGGGCGTGGCGCGTTTTTCCAAGGACGTGGTGAAGGACGGGCGTTTTGAGACCCTGCTCCACAACCGCGTGACCGCGAAGGAACTGGGCTGCCAAACCACGGGCAACGCCTCCAAGGCAGGCTACGCCGGCAAGGTCACGGTGGCGCCCAGCAACTTCTTCGTCAGGCCTTCTTCCACTTCCTTCAAGGCGCTGCTTGCCCAGGTGGGGGACGGCATCCTGATCACCAGCCTCATGGGCATGCACTCCGGCGCGAACCCCATCAGCGGAGATTTCTCCCTGGGCGCCAAGGGCTTTCTGATCAAAGACGGCAAAAAGGCCGAGCCTGTGGAGCAGATCACGGTGGCCGGCAACTTCTTTGACATCCTCAAAAACGTGCGCGCCGTGGCCGACGATCTGGAAATGAACCGTCCGGGTTCGAGCTGCATCGCAAGCCCCGCGCTGTACATCGGCGAGATCGCCGTGGCCGGAAAATGATCTTCGGAGAGGAAAAGAGCATGAAACGCGATATCAGGCTTCTGGACGGCGCCGTAGGTACCACGCTGTGGCAGCTTGCCGACGGCGCGGGCGTCAAGCGCGTGCCGGTGTGGAAGTATAACCTGGAAAACCCGGAACTCGTGACCAGACTCCATCAGGGCTACATCGAAGCCGGCTCTCAGATGATCCTGGCCAACACCTTCGGCGCGAACCGCCAGATGGTGCAGAAATCCTCTTCCTACACGGTGGAAAACGTGGTGCGCACCGGCGTGCGCCTGGCCAGGGAGGCTATCGGGGACAGGGACGTCACGCTTCTTCTGGCCATCGGCCCCCTCATGGAGTTCATGGAGCCCTACGGGGACCTGGAGGAGGAAGAGGTGGAGGACATCTTTACCGAAATGGTGGAAGCGGGCGTACGGGAAGGCGCGCAGGCGGCGATGGTGCAGACCTTTATGGATCTGGACACGATGCTGGTGGCCTGCCGCGCGGTGAAAAAGTATTCGCTGCCCCTGTACGCCACCATGACCTTCGAAAAGACCGGAAAGACCATGATGGGCAACAGCGTGGAAAAGGCAGCCAAAAGTCTTGAAGACGCTGGCGCCGACGGCGTGGGCATGAACTGCTCCCTGGGCCCGGATATGGCGATGCCCATCATTGCGGAGTTCAGAAAGCACACGTCTCTACCGCTGGTGTTCAAGCCAAACGCCGGACTGCCCATCAGCGCCACCACGGGCGGAACCACCGCGCCGTACACGGCTGAGATGTTCGTAAACGAAGTGCGCCCCGCGCTGGAATTCGTGAGCTATATCGGCGGCTGCTGCAACTGTGATTTTGAATACGTGCGCCGGCTGAAGGCGGAGATCGCCAAAGCCTGAAAAAGCACGGTTCGGGAGGATATGCGATGAGCGGATTGATGAACTCTTATTTCTACGGCAAGGCGGGACAGGGAGACTATACCACCGAGCAGATGCCTACCACCCGCAAACAGCTGTTTTTCACCACGCTGAAGGTTCGGTTCTCGTCCATGATCGGACTCAACCTGATGCACTTCCTTTTCATGCTGCCGCTGCTTATATGGCTGTACGTGAGCATGTCCGCGGCGATGGTGTATCTGGAGCCCGCGGACGCTGTGAAGCTGAGCGGCGCGCCCCAGCAAATGATCGACGCCTATAACGCCTACACGGCTTATGGCGAAGAGCGGGACGCCGTGCTGAACGGCACCCAGTACGCCGCTGCGCGGCAGGCCGCCCTGGAGGACGTCAAAGCCAAAATCGCGGATCTCAAAGCGGGCAAAGAGGTGCTGGTGGAGGAGACCGTCGTGGAAGGCGGCGAGACCACCACGCGCCCCGCGACTTTGGAAGAACTCACCGCCCAGGAAGCGGAATTGCAGGCGGTGATCGAAAAGCACCTGCAGGACGCGGCAAAGGCTGAAGATCAGGCGTATATGGACGAACTGAACCTCAAATACGCCCAGAACCTGAACACCTACAATCTCTACGCCCGCCAGCAGCTAAACGGCAGCCTGCTTCTGTCCCTTCTGATCATGATCCCCTTCATGGCGCTGGCCGCCGTGGGCCGTCCCGGCATGATGTACGTGCTGCGCAACTGGGCCCGTGACGAACACTCCTTCATGATGCAGGATTACAAAGAGGCCATCAAGACCAACTGGCGCCAGGCGCTGCCCATCGGCATCTTCAACGGGCTTTCGTTCTTCCTGACCTTCGTGGCCTACGTCACGTACGGCCAGATGGCGGAAAACAGCTGGTTCTTCAACATCCCCCAGGCCCTCATGGTGGTGCTTCTGGCGGTATGGTGGATGGCCAACGAGCTGATGTTCCCCATGATGATCACCTACAAGATGCGCCTGCGCGACATCGTGCGCAACTCCGTGATCATCTCCATCGCCCGCCTGCCCTTCGCGTTCCTGATCCTGCTGGGCACCGTTGCGGTGCCGCTGGCGATCCTGCTGCTGGTGCCGCTGCCCTTCAGCATCCTGGTGCTTCTGGTGGTATACGGCCTGATCGGCTTCGCGTTCGCCGGCTTCGTGCAGGCGTCCTTCGCCAACAGCTGCTTTGACCGCTTCCTCAATCCCCGCATCGAAGGCGCGGAGGTCGGCAAGGGCCTGTACAAGCCCGAGGACGACGAGGAAGAGGAGGAAGAAGCCCAGCCCGTCCAGAAGGAAGACCGCTTCTGGGAGCATAAGACCAAATGACGTACGGGCGTCTGGCGGAGGTGTACGACGCCTTTGCCTACGACTTTGACCGGGAAGCCTGGACGGATACATACGTTTCGCTGCTTGCGCAGAACGCCGCGGACATAAAAGAGATCTGCGACTGCGGCTGCGGAACGGGGGCTTTGACCATCCCGCTGGCGCAAAGGGGATACAGGGTGATTGGCGCCGACCTGTCCGGAGACATGCTTCGCGTGGCTTCGGACAAGGCGCGCCGGGCCGGTGTGATGATCCCCTTCATCCGGCAGGACATGTGCGCGCTGAAGCTTACGCATCCGGTGGACGCGGTGATGTGCGCCTGTGACGGGGTGAACTATCTCACCAGGCCGGCGCAGGTTTTGGCCTTCTTCAAAAGCGCATTTGCCGCCCTGAAGCCGGGCGGCGCGCTGGCCTTCGACGTGTCCAGCCCCGGCAAGCTGCGACGCATGGGGGAGGACAGGCTCTTTGCCGAGGACGGCGCGGACATGAGCTATATCTGGTTCACCCGCTTTGACGAAAAGGCGCGCCTTGCCTGTATGGAGCTGAGCTTCTTTGTGAAACAGCCGGGCGGCGCCTACGAAAAATTTCATGAAAGCCACGTGCAGCGCGCCTGGGAACAGGAAGAGCTGCAGGCGCTGATGCGCGAAAGCGGCTTTCAAAACGTTTCGGCCCGGGGAGACGATGCCGGGAGCGAACGCGTCTATTTCTCGGCCGGAAAGCCGAACGCATAAACCGAAGAGGACGATATGCAAAACGAACCTATCCATATGGACGGACTGCTTCGCATTTCGCTTTTGGGCGGCGAAGCCCGGGCGTTTCTGGCGGAAACGACTTTTGCGGCGGAGCGGGCCCGCGAGATCCATTCTTTGAGCCGCACAGCCGCTGCCGCGCTGGGACGCACCCTCACGGTCACGGCGGTGCTGGGCTGCATGCTCAAGGGCAAGGACGAATCTGTGACCGTGCGCATCGACGGCGGCGGACCGGCGGGTACGATCCTGGCCATCGGCAAACCATCGGGAGACGTGAAGGGCTTTGTGTCCCATCCCGGGGCAGACGTGCCCAGGCGCGGCGAAAAGCTGGACGTGGGCGCGCTGGTGGGCCGGGAAGGCACGCTCACCGTGATCAAGGACATGCGCATGAAGGAGCCCTACGTGGGCCAGGTGCCTCTGACCAGCGGCGAGATCGGCGAGGACTTCGCGATGTATTTCACATCCTCCGAGCAGACACCCTCCCTGGTGAGCGTGGGCGTGCTGGTGGCGGACAAGGTGGTCTCGGCGGGCGGGCTGGTGATCCAGATGATGCCCGGCGCCAGCGAAGCCGCCATCGCCTCGGTGGAAAACAGCGCCGGCATGTTTATGGACATCTCCCGCACGCTCATGCAGGATCACCTGGAAGGCACGCTGGAGCAGCTGCTCACCCATCTGGAGCCGGAGGTGCTGGAAAGGGTGCCCGTACGGTACAGGTGCGACTGTACGCGCGAGCGCGTGGAGCGGGCACTGATGCTTCTGGGCCCGGAGGAACTGAAGGACATGATCCGCACCCAGCACGGCGCGCAGGTGGACTGCCACTTCTGCAACACGCGCCGGCGCTTTACCCAGGAGGAGCTTGAGCAGCTGATCGCCAGATGCGAACAAAACCGGGCATAAAATGGAACACGTCTCCCGTCAGTTTCAAGCGGGACGGCGAATACTTTTACCGGCGCGCCCTGGAAAACCGGCGCAACGGATACACGGCTGACGCCCTCCGGCTCGTGCGCAAAGCCCTTGAGGCCGGCTCCCCGGATGGGAATAAGCTTCTGGAAGCGGCTGTGATGGCCGCAGAACTGCACCTGACGGACCTGAGCTCCCACCTGATCAGCCGGGCTATGCTGGCCGGCTGCGACGAGGCCAAATGCCTGTACGCCCTAGGCAAAAATCTGTTGGAGCGCTCGGATATCGCCGCAGCGCGCCGCGCGGGGGACGTGCTGCTGGAAAAGTATCCCAAAAGCCCGCACGCGGGCAGATACCTGGACGACGCGGCTTTCTGGCTGTCTCCCTCCGACTCCATGACCCGCCGGGGCGCGCGCTCCGTTGGCATGGTGAAACGGGCCTTCGAATGCGTGAATGCCGGAAACGAAGAAGAGGGTTCGCGCCTGATGCGCAGGGCGCTGGCTCTTGAGGCGGACGCTTCCAGACCGGACGAAGCGCGCTGGCTCGTGGAAGCCCTCGCGGCGGACGCTTTTGTACGGGAAGATCCCAAACAGGCCCTGCAGCTCACCCGGCAGGCGCTCAGGCGCGTTTCGAGCATGCCGGCGCATCTGCCTTTGGCGCAGAAAGTGCGCTGCGTGTCCGCCCAGACCCTCAGGCGGCTTGGCCTGGAAGATGAAGCTCGGCAGGCGCTTAAGGATCTTGCGTGGCACCGGGTGCGCGAAAGCGAGTATCCCATGGCCATCGATACGATGCGCCAGATGGAAATGTACGAAGAGATGCATTCCTTTGCGTCCGGCATGCTGGCGGAGAGGGGATTTCACCGGGGGCTGCTCCACACCCTGAGCGCCTCGGCCTTTATCCTGGGCATGGACGACAGGCAGGTGCTTAAGGGCTGGACGAGCATACTGGACGTAAACAGGGACGACCTGGTGACGCGCGAATACGCGGAAGCCTACAAGGCGGGAGAACTGGACCGGAACAGCATAAGCTGCTATCCGGATCAGGCGGCCTGTGCCGATCCCGTTATACAGATAAAGCTGCTTGAACGCCTGCGCAGCGTACCGCCCGGGGAGATGAGCGCCCTATGGCAAAAAGACGGGTCCCTGCGCCGCAGGGTGGCCTATATGTGCTGCCTGTCCGGTCCTGATCATCTGCGCCTGGCCGCCGCAGAGACGCTATTGTCCGTGGACGCACCGGACGCGAGGCTCCTGGCGGCTCTTCTGTCCATGCGGCCGGATATGCCGCCTGCCGTACGGCAGGCCCTGCGGCTGCGGGCGGACCGTGAACGCATACACTATCTGATAAAGCGCTATCCCGGCGTATACGAAACCTGCTCCGCGCGCGAAAGGCCCCTCGTCCGGGAAACGCTGTGGGTGCGTGCGATGTATGAAAACGCCTGCCGCTGCCTGCATGATAACGGGATATACGGCGAAGACGCCGCCGTGGCCGGGCTGATCGAAACCGTGCTGTCGGACCCCTGGGCGCGCAAACTCTGCATGCGGGAATCGGACATTGCCGAGGCCGCCTTCGTGTGGAAGCGGATGCGCGCTGCAAACGAGCGCGCGGATATCGGATATCTGCTGAAGGACTATTCCCTCACGTTCAGGCAGCTCAAGCGCATGCTGGACGTGATCGGACGGGCCGAACGGAACGCCAAAAGAAAGGAAGCCTCTGTTCATGTTTGAAATACTGGATTTCGACGCCAACTTCAAAGCTTATCTTGAAAAGTGGATCGAGCTCAATAAGGGCAAATTCAAAACGCTGGAGCAGATGGAGGACGCGGTGCCCCAGGTATACCTGCGCTGGCTCAACAGCCCGGCGGCATTCCTGGAAGGCGAAACGCCCGGCGCGTACTTTCAGAAGTATTCCAGCGCGCCGGAGCTTGTAAAGTGGCTCAGGCTATACGACGAAAAGGGCGTCTCCGCTCCCGAGATGCTTCTGGACCGGATCACCGACCTGGGCAGCGAGAGCCTGAAGCCCCTCCTGTTCACCGCGGGAAACGAAAAGTATCCGCCCTCCCTGCGCATGACGGCCCTGAACCTCATCAAGGAGCTGGACGCTGGCAGCGAGCCCATGGCGCTTTGCTTTAAGCTGATCGACGCCAGAGAAGAAAACGACGAACTGGCGGACGTGGCGGCGGAGCTCATGCAGTCAAGCGCGGAAGGCTTGCTTGACGAGATCATCGCCCGACTCCCCGGCGCCAGTCCGGAGGCCCGCGCCACCTATCTGGACATCCTCGTGGATCATCCCGGCGACGAACGCGTATTTGACGAACTGCTTTCGGCCTTCGAGACGGACCGGCAGAGGTGCGCGCTGTACGCGTCGCTGCTGGGCAAGCTGGGTGACGAAAGGGCGCTTGACGCGCTCAACCGTGCGCTGGACCGGGAGGAGATCAATTACCTGGACTATATCGAGATCCGCGACGCCATCGAGGCGCTGGGCGGCGAATGCGCCCACGAGCGGGATTTCAACGGCGATCCGTACTACGAAACGCTGAAGGGCGAATAAGCGGTTTCGCCACATCGAAACGGAAGAAAGGGGGCGGCGGAATGTATTGCGTGCAGTGCGGCAAAAAGGCGGCGGACGGCGAAAAGCGGTGCGCCGGCTGCAATATGCGCCTGGTCACCGCCCGCCGGCTCACCCGCCTTTTACAGGAAGACGAGGCGCGCAGGGCAGGCCCCTGGTTCCGTTTTAAGCGGAAACTCCGCCGGGCTGCAAAGAAGGCGCGGCCCAGGCTCGCGGCCGCTTTATCCGCCTGCGGGCAGGGCATCAAAAAGCTGGCGGCGTGGATCTGCATGGCGGCTGCATGGCTGTGGCTGCACATCAAATCGGTGTCCGTGTTCGGATGGAAAAAAACGAAGAGCTTTTCTATGCGTCTGGGCACATGGACAAGCGGCGCCGCCGGCAAGCTGCGCGCCCGTATGCAACCTGCCGTAAAACGCCTCAGAAAGAAATGCCGCATCTGGCGGAAACGCCTGAAAAAGCGGATCAAAAAACTCAAAAACTCGTACTTCCCCGGCCCGGAAGCTGCGGCTGACGGCGCTGCTAAGACCGTAAGCGCCAAGCCTCCGACCGCTGCCCGGAACGTAAAGCCTGGCGCGCAGGCCGTCCGCAAGCCGGAGGCTTCCGGACCCAAAGCGTCCATTCAGCAGAGGCTTGAACGCATAAAACAGTATGCCCTCAGCGAAAAGCACCTGCGCTCCACGGTGGCCATGGGCCTGCTGGCGGCGGCGCTGCTGGCGTTTTTGGGCTGGAGCACGCTGAGCGATTCCGGGCGCATGACCTACGCGCGCCTGGGCGTGGGCAGCGCCAGGGGATACATCCTGCTGGGCGACGAGTGCATGGAAAACGGCAATTACGCCCGCGCGGTGGAGAACTATTACGCCTCCATCAGCAAGCGCGCCGGGTACGAGGCGGCCATCAAACTGGCGGCGGCGTATTCCTATACGGGCGACGTGTCCCGCGAGGTAAGCGCGCTTTTGTACTGCGCGGAGACCTATCCCCAGTATAAAGCCTCTTTTGAACAGCTTCTGATCCTGTATCCCGACGGGAGCGCCCGCCCGCCGCGGGTGCAGGCCGCGCTGGAAAAGGGGATCGAGCGCTTCGGCCTTGAGTAAGGAGAAACCCATGCCCGATATCACGCTGATCTCCGGTCCCTGCGGCTGCGGAAAAACGACGTTTGCAGACGTCTACGCGAAGCATTTGGCTTTCACGCAGGGCAAGACCGTCTGCGTGATCCACGGCGACGACTTTCACGGCTGCTTCGTGGAGCCTGAAGCCCGAGGCGAACTGTTCAAAGACGGGCGCGCGGCTGATCCGCCCGCATGGGAAGAGATACTCAGTTTCAACTGGGACTGCATCCTGTTTACGGCGCAAAGGGCGCTCAGAATGAACGCGGACGCCGTGATCGACTACGTGGTGGAGGACGAGTTGCCCCGCGTACGGGAACTTGCCAAAAGCGCCGGCGCCAGGCTGTATTACATCGTGCTGACGGCAGACGAAGAGGAGATCAAAGCGCGCATCCGCCGCCGGGGCGACACCGGCCTTGCCGAAAGGGCGCTGTTCCTGAAAAAAGAGCTGGAAGCCATGCCCGAAAACCGGGGCCACATATACGACAACACCCGCAAAACCCCGGAGGATATGATCGCCGGGATCGATCCGGAGCAGTTCCGGGTTGTTCTTTAATCTCTGAAGCGCCCAGAGCGCTTTTTTGTTTATTGCTGCATCACGCGCGGCCGGCTTCCCGGGCCGTTCTTTGCTGTAATCGCCGCTATACGGTATATGCGCCGGCCCGCTAAAATGTTAAATTTGCCCTGCCCTTCACGGGTGTATTCAATTCGACATGCTTTTATGTTAAAATAACATTGTATAGCTATGTTTTCAAGTGGAGGTATGCTCATGAAAAAAACATGGATCGTCATCCTGGCGATACTGCTCGTCGTATCGCTCACGGCCAACGTTTTGCTGTATACCCGCAACAAAAAGGCCGCCGGCGACCTGGCAGATATGACCCAGGAACGCGACGGGTACGTGCAGACCGTCAAGGCCAATGAAACGAAGATCGCCGGCCTTGAGACCGATATCGAAGGCCTAAAAAGCGACGTAAAGCAGCGTGAAGACAGCATCGCCGGCCTGGAGGCGGACATCGCCGCCAAGGAAGAGAACATCAGCGGCCTCAAGACCGATCTGAGCGATACGCAGGCGCTGCTGGATCAGGCCAACGCCAGCATCGAATCGCTGTCCACGGAGCTGGATGACGTAAACGGGCTTCTTGCGGAGCAGACCAACCAGTCCAATATATACGCGGAACTCATCAGTACCCTGACCGCTCAGGGCGACGAGATGAGCGCCGAAAACGCGCGCCTGACCGCGCTGGGCGAGGAGCGGGCCAAGGAGATCGCATCCCTCACCGCGCAGCTGCAGGACGTGAACGATGAACTGACGGCGCAGATCGCCCAGGGCGAAGCGTACGCCCAGTCCATCGCCTCCCTGACCGCGCAGGCGGAAGCGTATGCTGACGAGATCGACGATCTCAGCGCGGAGCTGGAAGGCGTCAATCAGCAGCTCACGGAGCTGCTGGCCCAGGGCGAAAGCGACAAGCAGACGATACAGGCACTGGAGGCGCAGGCGCAGGAATACGCCGCGCAGATCGAAAGCCTCACCGGCGAACTGAACGCCACCAACGAGGAGCTTGCCGCGCAGAAGGCGAAAGAAGAAGAAACCGCCGCGCAGATCGCGCTGCTCACCACGGAACTGAGCGACGTGAAGGCCAGTCTGGCCGAACATCTGGAGCAGGAGGAAGTGAATACCGAGACCATCGCCCAGCTGAAGGCCCAGAGCGAAGCCTATGCCCGTGAGATCGCTTCGCTCAATGAAAAGCTGGACGGCGTGAACGCGGAGCTGGCAACCAAGATCGCCGAGAACGAAGCCGACAGCGCCGAGATCGACCGGCTGAAGATGCAGGCGGAAGTTTATATGAACGAGATCGCCGCCCTCACCGAGCAGCTGGACAGCGTAAACGCCGAGCTGGCCGAGCAGGTGCGCAAGCACACCACGGACGCCGAGGCTCTCAATGCCCTCAAGGCGCAGGCAGAAGCCGACGCCGCCAAGATCGAGAGCCTGACTGCCGATCTGGAAAAGGTCAACACCGAGCTGGCTGCCAAGCTCATGCAAGGCGAAGCGGACGCGCAGGTGATCGAGACCTTGAAGGCACAGAGCGCGGCCAACAATGAAGAACTGGAAAGCCTGAAGGCGCAGGCGGAGGCCGACGCCCAGCAGATCGCGGGCCTCACCGCCGAACTGGAGAGCGTGAACGCGACCCTGGCGGAAAAGACCGCCAAAGGCGAGACTGATCAGGAGGCCCTGAAGACCCTCCAGGCCCAGGCGGACAGCTATACCGCCGAGATCGCCTCACTCACGGAGCACTCTACCTCCGTGGATCAGGAGATCGCGCTCCTGGGCGAAAAGATCGAAACGCTCAACGCTGACCTCGCAGCTAAAATCGCCCAGAGCGAGCTGGACGCCAAAGAGATCGCCTCCCTGTCCGCCCAGGCGGACGCCTACAGCGCGGAGATCGCCAAGCTCTCCACGCAGATCGAAGACGACGCGGCGCGCATCGGCCTGCTGGAGACGGACCTGGCCGAGCAGGCCGCCAAGGCTGAAGCGGACGCGGCGATGATCGAGGAACTCACCGCCCGCAAAGATGAGCTGGAGCTCGACCTGGCCGCCGCTGTGGCAGACAAGGAAAAACTGGAAGCCCGCGCCGCTGAACTGGAAGGTGCCCTGCTTGATGCAAACGGCGAATTGGAAAAAGCGAAAGCCGAGCTTACCAAGGTAAAGGGCACCCTGCTCACCGCGCAGGAAGCGCTGAAGCAGACCGAGGAGACCCTGGCCGCCGCCAATACCGAGCTGGGTGCAACGAAGGACGCTCTGACCGCCGCCGAGACCGAGCTTGCTTCCACCAAGGACACTCTGGCCGCCACGGAAAACGAGCTCGCCTCCACCAAGGATACTTTGAACGACACGGCGAAGGAACTGGCTTCCACTAAAGACGCCTTTGCTGCCACGGAGACGGAGCTCATCTCCACCAAGGACGCTCTGGATGGCACGAATAAGGAACTTGCTTCCACCAAAGACACACTGGCCGCCACGGAGACGGAGCTTGCCTCTACCAAGGACACTTTGGACGGTACTGCGAAGGAACTTGCTTCCACCAAAGACATCCTGGCTGCCACGGAGACGGAGCTTGCTACTACCAAGGATACGCTGGACGGCACGGCGAAGGAGCTTGCTTCCACCAAAGACACTCTGGCTGCCACTGAGATGGAGCTTGCCTCCACGCAGGACACCCTGGCGGATACGCAGGCGCAGCTGGACGACGCCAACGATTATCTGGATCGCCTGACCATCAGCGAAGACTCCGACGAATACGGCTTCGTATATAAACTGGGTCGTCAGAATGAACCCAGCCTCGCCACTGATATCACCCGCACCCGCGTCAAGCTGGACTTTACCAACCACGGCATGTACGTAAACAACGTCAAACTGGAGATCCTGAACAACAACGAAGAGGTCATCTACTCCAACGTGGTGCATCCCGGCGAGAAGCGCGGCATCGTGAATGTGAGCGAGCCCATCGTGCCCGGCGCCCATTACTGGATCCGCAAGACCTACTACGATCCCGACATGCACGAGATCTCCGTGCTGATGCTGGAAGTAGAAGCCTACATCGGCTTCTGATAGCAACACAGGCCCTTCCGTCCACGCCGGCGCGCGGCGGGAAGGCTTTCACCGAAAGAGACCGGCGGAAAGCGACCGGGCAGGAGGACGCGCATGCGGTATGTGATCATCGGCTCCAGCGGGCATCACCATCAGGTGACGGACGCCATGCGCGCAGGTTCCTGCCCGCCGCCCGTCGGCGTGGCGCCCGGAGACGCGGGCGAGGACGTGAGCGGCCTTGCGCTTCAGACCGGCGCAAAGCAGTATGACAGCTGGACGGAGATGCTTTCTGAGCTCTCTCCTGACCTTGCCGTAGTCAACTCCTGGTACGGGCACATGGCGGAAAAGACTGTCGAATGCCTGAAAAGAGGCATACATGTCTTTTCCGAAAAGCCCCTGGCCACAGAACTCAAAGACCTGGAACGCCTGCAGGCGGCCTACGAGGTGGGCAGCGCGGCTCTTGGCTGCATGCTGGGCCTCAATTGCTGCGGCTGGTTCAGAACTGCCCAGGCGGCCATACAGGACGGGCTCATCGGCGAAGTGCGGCTTCTACACGGCCAAAAGAGCTATCGCATGGGCACGCGCGGGCCGCAGTATCAAAAGCGCGAAGATTACGGTGGGACCATCCCCTGGGTTGGCATGCACGCCATCGACTGGATTTTGCGCCTGGGCGGCCCCTGCGAACAGGTCTCGGCGTTTCATTCCTCTGCCTGCAATGGAAATAACGGCAGCATGGAGGCCACCGCGTCCGTGCTCATGCGCCTGAAGGGCGGTGTGATCGCCAGCGCGGATCTGGATTATCTGCGCCCGACCGGCTCCGCCCGCCACGACGACGACCGCCTGCGCGTCACCGGCACGCGCGGCATGATCGAGGTGATCGACGGCCGCGTATATCTGGAAAACGAACTCCCCAGACGTGAGCTTACGCTTTTGCCGGAAGAGAATCCCTTCATGCGTTTTTTGCGCTGCATAGGCACCCCGGAGGGAGATGCCTTGGCCCGTGAAGCCATAGAAGACACAAGGATCTGTCTGCTCGCCCGCGAATCCGCGGACAAGAATATAACCATCTTCTGTTCGTAAAGGAGGATACATACATGCCCAACAAGTTTTCCCAGACCCTCAACAGGATCATGCAGGTGATGAGCAACACCCGCGACGACACCGACCGCTTCTCCCCGAGCGATATCGAGCAGAACCGCATGATGGCGCTGCTCAGCTACATCTGGCTGTGCTGCCTGGTGCCCATGTTCGCGGCCAAGAATTCTCCCTACGCGCTGTATCACGCCCGCCAGGGCCTGATCCTGGCCATCGTGGAGACGGCGGCGGCCCTGGTGCTGGGCCTGCTGGCAAAGATCCCGCTTTTGGGCATCATCTTCGCGATCGCCCGCTTCCTGCTGCTTTTCACCTGCGTTGTGCTGTCGCTGGTAGGCATCTACAATGTGCTGAACAACAAAGCCCGTGAGCTGCCCCTGATGGGCCTGCTCACGCAGTATATCTCCAAGCGCTGAGAAAACGGCGCGCGAAAAAGGGGCAGTTGCCCCTTTTTATTTTTTGGATAGTCAGGGAATATTCGTGCGTCATACCACCTAATCACCGCCTTCGGCAGCTTCCCCTCCAGGGGAATCCATATATGCCTTCTTCTGGAGGAGAAGGTGGCTGCAAAGCGGCTTGGATGAGGTGCCGGTTTAACAAAAGTTCCCCGGTTTACGAAAAAGGACCTAAAAATGCATACGAAACCGCCGGCTGCCCTTTTCAGCCGGCGGTACTTGTGCTCTACGTTTCGGAAGCCCCCTCCCGGACGGGCCGGGAGGGGAGATGCAAATGCATTACTTGTTGGCCAGGTAAGCCTCGTAGTAGTCGATGAAGATCTGGAGGTACTCTTCGTAGCCCAGGTCTTTCAGGGTCTGGAAGTAGGTGGCCAGGTTCTCGTCGTTGATCTCGAGCTCGCCGGAGATGAACTTGACGTAGGTCTCGTTCACGTAGGAGTTGATCTCGGTGCGGAGCTCACCCATGCGGGTATTGGTATCGGCGTCGAAGAAGCGGATGTTCGGATAGGTGTCTACCAGGTAGGGCAGCACGTTCACATCCTGCTTGTTGTTGTACTGGGTGGGATTGACAGGACGGGTGCACTCGCCCCACAGGTCAACGTTCAGGCCCAGGTAGCCGCCGATGATGCCCTGGATGCGCATGTTCTGATAGTCGCCGAAGGTGTTGAAGTCGCCGTCGACCATCTCCTGGCACTTGTACACGTAACGGCCCTGATCATTGAGCTCGGTCCAGTAGCCGCTCTTCAGGCCGCACAGCCACTCGCTCTCCTCCTGAGAGGGGCCCCAGTGGCTCATGAGGTAGTTGTCATAGTCGTAGAGCCAGTCGACCCAGGTCATCAGGCGGGTGATCTTCTCCTCGGTCATGTCAGCCCTGTTGCCGATGGCGAAGCTCTGGCAGTTGATGGCGTTGTAGCTGCGGGCGATGGCGGGCGCGTCGTTCCACTCGCTGGTCAGCGGGATGGCGGCGGTCCACTCAAGGGCATTGATGGCGTTGGAGGTGTTCTGGTCGAAACCGGTCAGGTCCTCAGCCTTCTGCTGAGCGGTCTGGCTGCCGGCATACTGATCGTCGAACACGTCGGCGGAGAAGTAGCCAGCTTCGATGTACTCCTTCATGGTCTCCATGAAGAGGGGGAAGCGCTCTTCATCAGCATAGATGAAGCAGGGGGTGCCGTCAACGTCGTCCAGAGCCACAGCGGTCAGGTAGCCTGCGCTGTCGGTGATCCAGCCGAAGGCGTTGGCGATGAAACGGGGCTGGTTGCCAAGGTCACCGGTCAGGGGGACGATGGTCTTGCCTTCGTTCTCGG
>JAEEGL012072273.1_pt1 | contig 50848 bp, 45 predicted proteins | sample 9134231 | NCBI WGS metagenome assembly JAEEGL01 (sample SAMN16246548, study PRJNA631951) | gut metagenome | biome: gut microbiome; feature: rumen; material: fiber-attached | host: Bos | place: Iran: Karaj | collected 2018-10 | reverse complement strand
AACTAGTGATGAAATTGTTCCTGAAGATGCTATTAATCTTATTTATGAACAACTAGATAATCCATATAAGAAAATTGTTCATTTAGAAAACATTACTCATGATGTTTTTCGAGAAAGTTTAACATATGAAGCTATAAAGTTGATTGAGGATTTTTTACATAATAAAAATGCTATTAAGAAAATGCCTGATATGATTGAAAATGTAAATCAAGAAAAAAAAGATAGTGAAAATGAATAAATTCACTATCTTTTTAAATACATAAATGATATGATGATTATGATAAGGTAGGTGTGTTATGTTTTGCACTAGATGTGGAAATAAAAATGAAGAAGGAACAAAGTTTTGTGTTGCTTGTGGTAATCCATTAAATACTGAAATCATGGGTCAAGTTCCAAATCAAGCAACGACAGTAACTCCAATGCAACAAGCAAATGGTGTTTCTCCGGTTCAAACACAAGTAGCTCCAGTTCAACAAATGAATCAAGCTACTCCAGTTCAACCTCAAGTTACACCAGTTCAACAAATGAACCAGGCTATTCCGGTTCAACCTCAAGTAAGACCAGTTCAACAAATGAATCAGGCTGCTCCAATGCAACCTGCAATAACACCAATTCAACCAATGAATGGTGTTGCCCCAATGCGACCTGTTAATCCAGGCCAACCTGTATATCAGGCTCCAATGCAACCAATGGGAGGTTATGTTCCTCCTAGAAAGAAAAGCGGAATGGGTGCATTTGCGCTTCTTGGATTAGTAGCCGTTGTTGGTTTAGTTATTTTCTTAGCTTCTAATGGTATTGGTGGCGGTGGAACGAAAAAGAGAACAATGATGATTTATATATCAGCATCAAATCTTGAATCAGAAGTTGCAGCCGTAACAAGTGATTTGAATTCTATTATTCCATCCCGTGTTGATTTAGATAATATGAATGTTGTTATTTATGCCGGTGGAACGAAATTATGGCATAATGAATTTAGCGCTAATGAAAATGCTATTTATGAATTAACAAAATCTGGTCTTGTAAAGAAAAAATCATATCAAACTTTAAATATGTCTTTACCAACGACTTTAAGTGATTTCTTAAATTATGCTTATAAAAATTATAAAGCTGAAAAGTATGATTTAATTATTTATTCACATGGTGGTGCATGGCAAGGTGCAATAACCGATGATCACTATGAAGGATCATTTATGCAATTACCACATTTCAAACAAGCATTTTCAACTAGTCCATTTAATTCAGCTAATAAATTAGAAGGTATTATTTTTAGAACATGTTTAAATGGTAACTATGAAGTTGCAACAGTATTAAAAGATTATGCAGATTATATGGTTGCTTCTGAAGAAATGACTTTAGGTGGTAGTACTATCCATGTACTTGATTTCTTAAATGATATTACTGGTGATATGGATTTCATTACTGTTGGTAACAAATTTGCTGAATCATATTATAACAATACAGCTAATACAGCTGTTGTAAAAGCAAGTTCAGAATTTAGAAATATGGTTATGGCTTATGCTACAGTTGATTTATCAAATATGGCTGAATTAGAACGAGAAGTTGGAAGTTTCTTCGAAGGAATTAATGTTAATACTAATTATTATACAATATCTCGTGTTCGTAATGGATTATATCAATACGCAATGTTAGGTGGAGAACCTGCATTTGATGTTATTGACTTATACAAATTAGTTGATAATCTAAAAGATAAATCTACATATAATAGTAGTAAGTTATTATCAACATTTAATAAAGTAGTAGTTAACTGCTACACAAACTCTATTGGTAAAAACAATTCAAAATGTATGTCTATTTATTTCCCTTATAGAGCTGATAAATCTATGAGAGAAAGCTTTGTTGCTTATTATGAAAAACAAAATTTTGATCCTAAATATGGTAAATTTATAAAAGACTTTAACTTTAAATTAGCATCTGCATCAACTTCATCTGCAATGTTACAACTTGATAATGGACACTTTAAAAATAATATTTCAATTGCTAACAAGATTTTAAAATTAAATTTAGCTGATGATGAGAAAGAAGATATTATTTCTGTTAAGTATCATGTGTTCGAAAAGAAAGGTGATAAATATCAAGAAATTAAATATGGTGATAATGTAATCTTAAATGGCAATGATTTAACAATTAATCTTGGTGAAGGATATATCATGTTAAAAGATAGCTATATCTATACCGATTATACTAATGAAAGTTATCGTGCTCATGGTTATTTAGCTAAAGAAGGCGAAGTTAAAGATACTGACGCTGTTACATATGGTTTTGATGAAAGTGGTAAATTAGTAAGTGCTACTAAGAAATCAAAAACTGATAAGAGTGTTTCAATGGCATTATTAAATTTAGCTGATTATGGTAAATATTACTTTAGTTCATATAGTTATAATTTTGGTAATAAAGTTGATTCTAAATGGAAAGAAACAGTTACTGAAGAAAAACTTGACTTTGCTAAAGATGATGTAGAAACAAAGATTACAAATCTTGAAAATGGTGATTACTATGTTATGTTAGAAGTATATGATACTAACAACAATGTACACTATACATCATTAAATAAAATTAAATAAAAATTAAAAAGTAATTATGTTTAATAATTACTTTTTTTGTGGTAAAATTTTATTAGAATAGGGTGATTAGAATGTATTGTCCAAATTGTGGTAATAATTTAACTCCTGACTGTAATTTTTGTAGTAATTGTGGGAATAAAATTATTAAGGATAATAATGAAAAATCTAATAACAAAAAATATATAATAATGGGCTTTGTTGTTGGCTTATTGTTATTCTTTGGCGTACTTTTTATTTCTTATCATAATACTCACAATGCATACTATATTTCTATAAACCCAACTACTTCAAGTTCTGTAGAGAGTTCTCGTAATTCTAATCAAACAGTTGTAGAAATAAATAATACATATTCTAATTCAACTGTAAGTAATGTAGAAGAAGCTTATGAATTAATTAGAAAAGATTCTAAATCACAAAAAGATTCTTGTCCAACAGAAATTCTTAAGATTGAAGAAAAAATGATGAATGATTTTGATATTACGGCAGTTAATTTATGTGAAATTGATATTAATTTAGCAAATGAATTATATAAAGCAATGACGAAAGTTTATGAATTATTCCCTAAGGTTAAAGGTAATATAACTAATTTAACAATAGGTAATATGGACAGTCGAATGAAAGGTGTAATTGCTTATTATCAACCACTTTTCCCATTCGCTGAAGGGGATAATAGTATTGTTTATAAAATGAGAGTTGTTTTGAATTCAAGGTTTTTCTTAAATAATTCTTTACTTGAAGAATCTACTAAGAATTCATCTTTATCTGGTCATTTTCCACCTAATTCAACAAAGGCTTCTCCTGTTGCTCATGAACTAGGCCATTATTTATCTTTTTTTGCTATGCGTAAATATTATAAAATAACACAATCTTTACTTTTTAATAATAGTAATGTTAAAGAAGCTTATGTTTTAATTGATAATTTTTCAAATGGTGAATTTAGTAAAAAGATGCTTGATGAAGCTTATGAATTATATTTATCTGAAGGTAATAAAAAAATAGAATTTGATAAATGGAGAGAAGAAATATCTAAATATGCTTTATCTAAAGATGAAAGTGGTAAGTATATTTATGATGAAACGATTGCTGAAGCTTTTCACGATGTTTATCTAAATGATGATAAGGCGTCACTTCCTAGTAAGTATATTATGCGTATACTTAAGAAGTATGTGGAGGCATAATATGAAAAAGAAAATATGTTTTGTAATTATTCTTTTTGTTTTCATAGTTGTTTATGCTTCAGATACTTTTGTTGTCAAAGATAAAATAAATCTTAATATGGAAGATGATATTTTATCTAGCTTCCCTAATGAATATAAATTATCTTATGAAATAAAATATGATGATGTTGGTAATGAAATAATTGATTTATCTAAAAAAACAACATATTTACTATTAGGTACTAAGAATTTTAAAGAAGAAAAGACGGAAGATTTTTATCGAAGACATAATGAATACTTAAAACTAAGATATAATCCTGTCGTTCCTAAAGATCCTAATAGTGTTACAGGTTTAGATGAAAATAGTCAAGAGTATAAAGATGATATTATTTCAGGTTTCTCCGTTCCAGGAATGTTTAATCAAATAAATGAACTTGATATAAAATATTCATCATTTGGTGATATTCGTGTTTTTAAAAGTAATGATGTAATTATAAGTGCAGTTTTACTCCCAAATATTACAATGAAACAAGAAGATCCTGATAATCCTCTTGAATATATGGATGTTCGTACTAATTTAATTCTTTATTATTATTACAAACCATTAAATGGTGTATATAAATTATATTATTTAGTTGGTGAAACGAAAGATTCAATTGAAGAGTACTTAGATTCTGTTAAAAATAATGGTAAAAGTAATCAAGTTAATATAGCCCCTCAATATGATTCATCTATTAATAATATTTATAATACTAATAAATTAAAAAATATTACAAATGAAGATTTGAGTAAAATATATGAGAATAATCGAAAGAATTTAGCTACAATTATATCTTATTATAATAATAATTATGAAGGCGGTAGTTCCTTTATTGGAAATGGTTTCTTTATTAATAAAGGATTAATTGTTACAACATGGGATTTCTTATTAAGAGCTCTTCAAAATGGTCAATCATTAACCGTACTTAGTAATAATAAATCATATGAAGTTGATGGTATTGTTACTGTTAATAAAAAAGCTAATATCGCTTTATTAAAATTAGTAGAAGAAACAGATAGTTATGTTAAATTATCTAAAGATATTAAAATTGGTGATCCAGTTATTTCGATTTCCAATAATGTTGTTAGTTATTCCGCAATAAAAGGATTATTAGTTTCTAATGATGATTATTATCAAAGCACGATTCCCTTATCTTTACAAGATGAAGGAAGTCCTATCTTTAATATCGATGGTTATGTAATTGGTATGAGTACATCAATGTTAATTAATAGTCCAACATCTCTTGGAGTTCCTTATGAAGCTTTAATAGAAGTTCAAGAGAAATTTAATAATATTGATTTTAATAGTATTAAAGTAATACCATTTAGTGAACTTAAGGATCATTATTATGTTAATTATGGTGTTGAAAGAGAAAATATTAATATAAGTGATAGTAAATGGAAAGAAATAAATGATATTACTAAGATTGAAGAAAACATTCATATGCGTTTAATTAAAGCTAATTATAATAATGGTGTTGTAAGTTTAAGATATCAAAATAATATGGCTAATTATGTTAATACAATTCAAATGTCACTTTCATTTAGAAATAATCTAGTTAAAAACGGTTTTAAAGAAGTTCTTGCTAGTAATAAAAAATACATATATGAAAAAGATAATTATCAAATCACAATTATGGAAGAACTTGATTATCTAGTGGTGGTGATAGTAACATGATGAATTTTATAAAGAAATATAAAATGATATTTATAATCTCCCTAATAATGTTATTATTATCATTCGCAGTTATTATCTTTTATAAGAATTTTTCATCAGAAACGAAAGATTATACTACAGATAATTATTATGTTAAATATGATAATAGTTGGTCTATAAAGAGTAGAGATGATAATCATATTGTTCTATCTCATGGTAAAGGTAATTTATCATTTAATATTTATGAACTTGATAGTGAAAAAGTATATTTAGATATTGATAGTTTAATTGATGATATTAGATATGAAATTGAAAAAAATAATGAGAATTATCAATTGTTATCTAAAAAAAGTACCCATATTACAAAAAATAATTTTAGTGGATATTGGTTACTATATGAAAATGAAACAAAAAATGTAAAAATAGGTGTTTATAAAGAAGGTAGTAGAGTTGTAATAATTAAGTTTGAAGCTAATGTCAAATATTTTGATATGTTACTAGATAGTGTAAATAATATTATTTATAATTTTACGCTATTAGATAAAGATTATTCATTAGGTGATGAATTATCTATTAAAACAAGTGAATTTGAATTAGTTGAAAAGAATCCACAATATCAAGGATTAGATAAAACATATACAGAAGAGATTGCTAATAATAATTATTTAGTTAATTTTAATATTCCAATTAATTATCAAAGTATTAATTATAATTCTAATTTAGGAGTATATCATTATATTGCTTTTGGTGATTATCTAGCTAACTCATATATAAATATAAATATCTATTTAAGTAATGTTTATGAGTATTTACAGAGAGAAATATATGGTGATTATGGAAAGTATAATGGATATAAAAAGAATAAGGACTTTAAAGAAAACTTAATGTTATATGGTTTATACGAAAATGATAAACAAGTATATTTGTATCGAAATAGTTATACTGTAGAATCACCACTTGGTGATAGTAAATACGAAAATGTTTTATTAATACAACCTCTAGATCGTAATCATACAATGACTGTTGAATTCTCGAATAGAAATAGTGAGATATCAAAAGAATTAATTGATAGTTTTAAAATAAATTATATTAAAAACTACTCAAGTTATGTTAAAGGTGAAATTGTTGATAATAATTATGTATGTTATTTAAGAAAAAGAGGATCTGTTTTAAGTAAAGGGTATGATATTAAAGTATCTATTCCTAAAGAATTTAAAGAAGTAGACTATAAAACAAATATATATGAAATAAGGAATTTTGGTAAAGATTATAACTATGATGATGATATTTTTGCATATGATGTAAGATACAGTTTAGATTTTAATGAGACTTTTGCCATTGAACAGGAGAATTCTACTATAAACGCTCGTAAAAAGTATGGAAAATATCAAGAAATGAAATATGAAGGAACAATTAAGATAAATAATTACGATGTAAAACTCTATAGTGGATATTATGTTGAATCGACAAATGGACTTTACAGTAAACACATTGTTTCTAATGTTAAAATATTGACATATAAATTGCCAGATGATAAAGTTTTAAGTGTAAAGATACGAGGAAATGATAGAAAAATTGACAATGATTTTGTCAAACAAATCATTTCATTTGAGATAATCGAAGAAAATAGTTGAGAGGTTGTAAGATGAATTGTAAAAATTGTGGAAGTCCTTTAGTTCCAGAGGACAAGTTTTGTAAATTATGTGGAACACCAGTTCAAAAAAATAATAATGTAGGTATGCCAGCTAATCCACAAGGACCAGCTCCAATGCCTAAACCTATCTCAAATCAACCTATGAATCCAACTCCAACTCCAGTTAAGGTGGAACCACCAACTCCGGTTAAAGTTAATGGACCAGTAGGACCAGGACCTGTAAAGCCAATGAATCAACCTAATAACAATCTAGGTCCAAAGCCTAATCATGGAATGAATTTGGGAGAAACACAAGTTCTAGGCCCAATGCCAGGAATTAAACCTAATGTAAATAATAATGGAATGCCAGGTAATAAACCAATTCCAAATAATGGTTTACCAGGTAATAAACCAATTCCAAATAACGGAATGCCAGGTAATAAACCAGCTCCAAATAATGGAATGCCTCCTAAACCAAATGGTATGGTAGCTAATGCTAAACCTATGCCAATGCCACCAAAACCAACGACACCAGCTCCAGTTCCAGGAATGCCTATGAATAATGCACCAATTGCTCCAGAACCAGAAAGTAAAGGCGGAGCAATGAAAGTTGTATTAATTATTTTATTAATACTTGGTCTTGCTGTAGGTGGATATTTTGGATATAAAGCTTTAACTAATAACGATGATGATGGAAATGGTGGAGGAAATGATAATCCAGTAGCTGTTAGTACTAAGAAAGTAGATTTCTCTGGTTATACATTTGAAGTTCCAACTAAGTTTATGGTTAAAACTGAAAGTGGAATGTTAAATATTGATGATGGTACATTTGGATTCTATATGAAATTGATGGATTATTCTTATTCACAAATTTCTCCTGAAAAAGTAGTTAGCAATGGTACAAGTCAAGGATTTACAATGGATTATAAAGGTGAAAAAGATTATTCTGGTACAAAATATCATTTATTCACTATCAAACAAGGTGGAGAATCATTATATGCAATATATGTACCACTTGGAGCATCTAAGTTACTTGCTCTAACAATTTATAATAATCCAACATCAGTATTACCAACTCAAGCAAATCTTGATGAAGTATTAAAGATTAGTTTATCTGGTGAATATACTGGTTCTCATAACATGGAAACAGAAGGTATTGAAAAAGTAGATCCTAGAAACTTCCTTGTTGATGGTGAAGCCAAAAGTACTGGCGATGTTGCAGATTATGTAGAAGAATTTGCATATGCTGATGTTACAGTAGAAGAAGTATATTAAAAAAGTAAAGATGATTTAATAAATCATCTTTTTTTTGTATAATATCTTTGGAGGTATTTGTGAGAAAGTTAAAAATTAATGGAATTTATCGTCATTTTAAAGGAGACTATTATTTAGTAATAGATAAATGTTTACATTCAGAAACAAAAGAAGAATATGTTATTTATCGTCGATTATATGGTGATATGGGTTTATGGATAAGACCTCTTGATATGTTTTTATCAGAAGTAGATCATGAAAAGTATCCTAAAGTTAAACAAAAATATCGATTTAGTTTACAAAGAATTAATTCTGTAGCTGATAAGTTTGATAAATAGACATCTTATTGATGTTTATTTTTTTTTATTTGTTGTTATCTTCAATATTTTGTAATAAAATGATAATAGAGGAGTAATGTATGGGGAACGACTATGAATATGAAGAAGAGGAAGAATTAGAAGGTGGTGAAGAAGAATACAACACTGAACAAACTGGCATGGATAAGTTCATGAATTTTATGAAAGAAAATAAAAAACTTGTTATTGTTGGTGGTGTTGTAATCTTACTTTTAATAATTATGGGTCTTATGTCTAATAATGGTGAAGAGACAAAGACCAATGTAAAGATTAGTAATGAAGAATTAACTGTTACTGTTGATTCAAGTAAACAATTATTTATTTTAGAAGATGATAAGATTGTTGAATCATCAAAAGTTGAATGGATGAGTAAACAAGAAGAAATTGCAATAGTAGAAAAAGATGGTACTGTAAAAGGAGTATCTCTTGGAAAAGCAACAGTTGTTGGAACTTATAATAAAAAAGATTATGAGTGTGAAGTTACGGTAAGTGAAGGAGATCCATCTATCAAAGTAGAAAAAGTCGTCATTTCCGAAAAGGGAACGATTTTAATGAGTGTTGGTGATACTTTTGAAGTTCCTATTGAAGTAACACCAGCGGAAGCCAAAGTAAATAATAAAGTCTTTTCATCAAGTAATCCAAGTGTTGCTACAATTGATGAGACTTCTGGAATTATTACAGCAAAAACTAGCGGTACATCAACAATAACCGTTATAGTTAATAGTGGAGAAAAATTAGCTACTATTCAATTAATGGTTATGGATGGACCAGTTACTGCAGGAATATATGTTATTCCGACAAGATTAACTTTAAATGAAAAAAATATAACAATGATTGAAGGAGAAACTAAACAATTAACATATACACAAGAGCCAGCTGAAGCTATTACTGATTATGTTGTATGGATAAGTAGTAATGAAGAAATAGCATCTGTATATAATGGTGAATTAGTTGCGAAAATGCCAGGTGATGTTGAAATATCCGTAACATCTGTTGGATTAAAAGATTCAATGATGGTTCATGTTAACAAAGGAACCGTTGATGTAACAGGTGTTAGATTATTAACTGATGATAATTTAATAATGAGAGTTGGGGATACAAAGAAAATAGTTGCTTCTGTTGAACCAAATGATGCAACTAATAAAGTAATTACTTATTCAGCAAATAATCCAACTATTGTTAGTGTTGATAGTGAAGGAATTGTGGAAGCATTAAATAGTGGCGTAACAACAATTACTGTTGCATCAAGTTCTAATCCAAGTATTTATAAAACAGTTAATGTAACTGTAAATGAACAACCAACACCAACTCCTACACCTACACCAACGCCAACTCCTGAAGAGAAAGTTGGAACAGTATCCATTGTTGGAACTAATAATGCTGTATCCATGTCAGAAGGTGGAAATGAAGTATTAAATACGAAAATAACAATGACTGGTAATGGAAATGTTGATGAAATAAGATTCTGTTATTACAATAAATCATCATCTTCATCATGTACACCAACAAATATATATTCATATGATTTTGAACTTCCACCAGGAACAGTAACAACAAAAACAACATATGTTATTAAAGCAGTACCTTACTATAAAAATAAAAAAGGTACTGAAATAACTCGATATGTAACTATAAAACCAAGAAGTACACCACAACCTTTAACTAAAGGATATACTGTTACTTCAGGTAATTTATTTGATAATCAAGGTTCAGCTTATAGTTATCATCAAAAAGGTGATCAAAGAGTAACTTTTGATATTAGAAGTAATAATACAAGTTATTTAAAAGTATGTAAAGGTACTGGTTGTACACCACTAACAAGAGTAAATGATAATGGAACGTTTACTGTTACTGGTACGGGAATGATTACTGTACGTGTTTCTGAATATAATTCATCTGGTTCATTACTTCGTGGTCCAGATCCATGGTTTGTATATATAGATGCTCCGGTACAATCAAGTAATTGTTATTGTACAACAGGTGGAACATGTCGATGGGGTACTAGTGGAAGTGGATATACCGTTCTTGCTAATGTTTCAGAATCAGCATGTAAAGATTATATTAATCGAGGTAATGAAGGTTGCTTTACGTATGATAGCGGTAAGAAAATTTGGGGTAGTTTTATGGGAAATCCAACAAATTATGCCTATATATCTACTATTACAAAGCCAGAAAATTGTGAAGCTTCTAATCCATCACGATGTTTAGTAAATACAAGTAGTCAAGGAGTTGGTACTAATTTTGTTTGGACCAATGCTACTGCAACGAGTGGACAAGTAGAAGCTAAGGCTTTAGATACTCCAGCAAAATGTAATAGTGCTAGAGCAGGTTATTTATGCTTTAAAAATTCATCAGGTAAGTATTTCTGGGGAAGTGATTTCTCAACTTCAACAAGTTATACTTATGTTAGTGGTAAACAAACACGAAGTGAATGTGAAAATACTGCTGCCGAAATAACTTCAATTGATTATAAAATTAGTAGAACTGATGGTTCATATCATTTCTCTTGTACTTCAACCCCAGCAAGTGCTTGTCAAACTGGTGTTACATGGAAAAGTAATGATAATACAATATTAAGATTTACTGATAGCCAAAAAGGAATAGCTAGATTAGAAGGTGTTGGTTCAAATACAGTTGTAACAGCAACTTTAACAAATGGAAAAACCCTTTCTAAAACATATAATGGTGGATTAAGTTTCGTATTCTATGGTAGACATTTAAGTAATAATTTCATGAATAATTATTATAATGGTAATGTATTATCTCCAAATAGTTATCCAATGATTGCGTTTACTATGTTACATGCATCGGCTATACACAATGGTATGTTACTTTGTTATTATACAAGAGCAAATGGTACTCCAACAAAAGAAGAAATTGCATCAAAATGTGATTTAACTAGAAGTTCTACGTCTATTAGTCCTTATAGTCGAAAGTTTGTTAATGGAGTAGCTGATTATACAACCTTTAAATTAACCGATCGTGAAAAAGTGTATAAGGCTACGGGAACAAGTTATGGAACATCTACCAATTTACTTGCTTATGAATTTGGTTATATTTCTGATTCTGACTTGAAAGATAAAGGTTCTAATAGTGAAAATATCATCTTTGTATTTTCACCATATCACTCTTCGACGAACCACTTAAGTGCAACTTCGGGTTATAGTGTATATAGAATAAAAATAGGACGCGTAAGTGGAAATAAAGATAATTTTAATCGATTTAGTGATTGGACTATTACGGATTTAACGGATACTATATTCGGTAGTACATATACTAATTAATAAAAAAGACTTATTTAAATAAGTCTTTTTGTTTACATTAATTTTTTGGTGTATATATTGTCTAAATTGTGAAGATGTAATAAAATTATAATAGAGGAGTAATATATGGATAATGAAGAATTCGATTTAGAAGAAGATAAAAGATCGGAAAGTAATGCATCAGGTATGGACAAACTAATGAATTTTATAAAAGAAAATACAAAGTTAGTAATTGTTCTAGTTGTTGTTTTATTATTAATAATATTAATGATTGCATTCTCTGGTGGAGGTAGTAATAATACAGGTATTACCATATCAGAGAAAACTTTAACGGTTACAACGGATACAGGAAATCAATTAAAATTGATGAAAGATGGTAAAGAAGTAACAGGTGTTGTATGGACTAGTAAAGATTCATCAATTGTTTCTGTTGATAAAACAGGTGTTATCAAGGGATTAAAAGTTGGTAAAACTACTGTAATTGGTAAATATGATGGTCATGAATATGAATGTGAAGTTACCGTTACAGAAGGAGATCCAAACTTAAAAGTTGAAAGCCTTAAATTCTCAGAATCTGGTACTATTATAATGCCAGTTGGCTCAACTTATCAGGTACCTATTCAAATGACACCTCCTGAAGCAAAACCTAAAAATAAAATATTTGCGTCAAGTAAACCTGAGATTGCAAGTATTGATGTTAATACAGGTCTAATTACAGCTAATGCTAAGGGTGAAGCTATGATAAGAGTAGCTGTTAATGATGCTGAAAAAATGGCAAGTATTAAAATAAAAGTAGTAGAAGGTCAAATTACTCCAGGTATTTATACCATTCCTACTAGTATTGCTTTTGATGAAAAAGAAATAACTTTAACAGAAGGTGAAACGAAGACATTAACATATCATCAAGAACCTGCTGAAGCAAGTACGGATTATGTTATATGGGTAAGTGCTGATGAAGAAGTTGCTACAGTATTTAATGGTGAATTAATTGCAAAGAAACCTGGAAATATTGAAGTTGCAATTGTATCAATGGGATTAAAAGATACAATGGTTGTTCATGTTAAATCAGGAACTGTTCCTGTTACAGGAATTAATTTATCAAGTGAAGAAAGTATTACAATGAATGTTGGCGACCAAAAGAAAATAGTTGCTACTGTTGAACCAAGTAATGCTACTAATCAAGTAGTTACATATTTAGTTGATAATCCATCAGTTGTTAGTGTTGATAACGATGGCAATATTTCTGCAATTGGTAGTGGTAGTACAACTATTACAGTATCACCAAGTTCTAATTTAGAAATAAAGAAAACAATTTATGTTACGGTTAATGAAGACACAAGTTATGTTCCACCAACTGATGATGGTGGTAATAATGGAGGTAATGATGGCGGTAACAGTGGCGGTGAAACGGTTACTGTTGGAACCGTAATTGTTACTGGTACTAATAATTCAGTTTCAACGGAATTACCTGGAATTGAAGTTGAAAATACAACTGTTACAATGACTCCTAGTGGTAATGTTGAAGAAATAAGATATTGTAAATATGATAAGGCAGTAAGTTCTAATTGTACTCCACAAAACATATATATGGACCCTATTAATCTGCCAGAAGTAACAGTAACTAGTAAGAAAGTATATGTATTTAAAATAGTTCCTGTTTATCAAGGAAAAAAAGGTCAAGAAATAGTTAGATATGTAACAATAAAAGCTGGTAGTACTCCTAGTGATAATCCACCAGATGATCCGGTTAATCCGCCAGATGATCCAGTTAATCCACCTTCATCAGATGTAGGTGAACTTATAATTAGTGGATTACACGATAGTAGAAGTGATGCTGAAGCTAATAATAATGTGGTATCTATTGCTACTATTGTTGTTACTAAAACAGGTAACGTTGATAAATTTAAATATTGTCATGCCGCAATTGGTGGAAGTTGTCCTTCTTATAGTACGCAATCTTTATCAAGTGGATCTTATTCATTTACGTTAAATACTCCTGGTACTTATTTCTATGAATTTATCCCTATATACAATAATACAGAAGGTGCTAAAGTTATAAAATATGTTAGAGTTGGTACACCAGTTAGTCCACCAGCAAACGAAGAACATTGTTATGTAAGTTCTAGTAGTCAAGGTATTGGAACAAACTTTACATGGGGAACTAAACCTACAAATGCAAGGAATGTTGTTCAAGCAAAAGCCTTAGATAAAAGAGAATGGTGTAATGCTGCTAAACAAGGATATTTATGTTTTAAAGATAATGGAAACAACTATTATTGGGGATCAAATTTCTCTGTACCAGAAACATATATTTATCAACCTGGTATAACAAGACAAAGTGATTGTCTTGCAAAAAATCCAAGTGATAGATGTTATTGTAATTCGAGTGGACAATGTATATGGGGACAAGCTAGAACAGGTTATACTGTATCAGCTTATATTCCAGATGATAAAAACGAATGTGAAAGATATATAGGAAATGGAAATCAGGGATGCTTTACATATAATGGTAAACTTGTATGGGGTAGTTATATGAATAAGAGTAATTATGCATATATGTCACATGTTGAACGAAGTAATTGTCAATCAGCACCAACTAAAACTGATCCTACTTGTCCAACAACAATGAATTCTTATGAAGGTTATTATGATGGAAAAGAACATTCAATTACCGTATCAGGTGGAAGTGGTGGAACTATTGAATACCGTACTTCTACATCAGGTACATGGTCAACAACTAAACCCACTAGAAAAGATGTTGGTACAACAACGGTTTATGTAAGAATTAAAGGTGATTCAACTCATAATGATAAAGAATGTGGTAGTCGAACTATTACAATTAAAGCAGTACAACCGGCAGAAGAAGGTTGCTTCTGTATGTCAAATGGTCTTTGTAAGACAACTAGTGGTGGAACTGGATATACAAAAATTAGTGGTGTAACTAAAGAACAATGTCAAAGATATATTAATCGAAAAGGTCAATATGATGGTGAACAAACAGGATGCTTTATTAAAAAGAGCAATAGTATGTTTACTTGGGGAGCATATATGGCTAAAACTAGTGAATATACATATTTCTATGAAGGAAGTAGTAATAAAGATAATTGTACAGCTAAAATAAGTTCTATTAGTTTATTTAAAGGTGCAAGTAACTATGGTGGTGTATTAAATAATGGAAATATACCTGTAATTGGTTTCGAAACAATTAAAGGAAATATTAAATATGGAGCTCTTATGTTCTGTTATTATACATCTTCATCATCTAATCCATCTATCAGTTCTGTTGCTAGTTCATGTAAATTCCCAACAGGAAATGCTCTTGCTCCAAATTATGCATTTACATCTGATAATGAATTAACTGATTTAGGACAAGGTATAGTCTTTAGAGATTTCAATAAGAAGTCATTTACTAAATATAAGATTCCTGAACAAACGACATTAAATAAATGGTATTACGTACGTCCTTCTGGTAGTGCAGTTGAATCTACAACTGATATTGCTTTTGAGTTTGAATGGTTATCTAAAGCCGAAAATAGAGGCGTAGCCCATCCAGATAAAAAATTAATATTTGCTATTGCACCAGTTATAATAAACAGTAATTATCATTATATACCTCCAACGACATATACCGTTTATTCTATTGATATGTCTGATACTAGAATAGGTTCTTCTGGAACTCCAGGAAGATATATGTATTGGAAAGTAACTAAAATACATTAAAGAAATATAAAAAAGAGAAATTAATTTTTCTCTTTTTTTAAATCCAATTATTATTGCAAATTTACTATATAAAAAGTATAATTATCTTGGGTGATTGTTATGAACGATGATGAAGATTATTTAGAAGATTATGACGATGATAGTGGTAATTCTTCGTCAAATAGTTTTATGACTTTTTATGAAGAAAATAAAAAGTTAGTATGGGTTTTAGGCGGAATAATATTATTAATAATTTTAATGTTAATATTTGGAGGTAGTAGTAGATCAACTAGTCCTACTGATACAGAAGTTACAATATCATCTACAACAGAAAATGTTGGTGTTAGTAAATCTGTTCAATTAGAATTAAAAGTTAATAATAATTCTAATCCAGATGTATCTTGGAGTAGTAGTGATACTAATGTTGCTACTGTTGATCATGGTTTAGTACGTGGTGTATCAAGAGGTAAAGCAACAATAACAGCTACTTATACTGATCGAAATAAAAAAGCATATTCACAAACTTGTGAAGTAACTGTTTTTGAAGGACAAGCTGGTGTTAATTTAGTATCAGTTAGTTTCAAAGATGGTACTGTTGTGATGTCACCAAATAGTAAATATACGCTTAATTATCAAAAGACACCAAGTAATGCGATGGTATCATCTGTTAAATATTCATCAACGAATGAAAATGTTGTTCGTGTTGAAAAAGAAACTGGTGAATTGAATGCTGTTAGTATTGGCTCTAGTACTGTTCGTGTCGAATTAAATGAATCAATGACAGCAACAATTACGGTAAATGTTATTGATAAACAAGTAACACCAGGAATATATTTACTTCCTTCATCTTTAATGATAAAAAATAATGAATATAATTTAGTTGAAGGTGAAAAGAAAAAAGCTGAGTATACATATTTACCAACTAATGCAACTTTAAAATTTATTGAATGGTCTAGTAATAATACTAGTGTTGTTACTGTTGATGAATATGGAAATTTAACTGCAGTAGGAGCTGGTGAAGCTAAAGTAACTCTTTCTTGTGGAGGTGTTTTATCAACAACAACGGTTCGCGTTAATGCTAAAGATGTACCAGTTAAAAGTATTACTGCTACTGATACACTTGTTAATTTAAATGTTGGTGATACGCATCAAATACTTGCAGTTGTAAATCCAGCTAATGCAACAAATCAAGAACTTAAATATTCATCAAGTAATACATCAGTAATATCAGTTGATACAACTGGTTATGTACGTGCTTTAAATAGTGGAAGTGCAACTGTTAAAGTATCTTCTGTAAGTAATCCAAGTGTTAGTACAAATATTAAATTTAATGTTAATAAACCATCAACACCTAGTGATCCAGGTGGTGGAGGAAGTCCTGGTGGTGGTGGAGATACTAGTGTTGGTACTGTAAAAATAACAAGTAATAATAATGCTATTCAAACATCATATGATAAAGCTTTAAAAAATGAACGTACTTCATATCCAACTTTAACTATAAGTGGTAGTGGAAATTATGACACAATAAAATATTGTTATTATACATATGGTACAAAGAGTAGTTGTACTCCTAATATTATATATAGTGGTCCATTCACATTTAGTCAAAATGGTATAACAGTATTTATGGCTCAAGCAAGTTATAAAGGAAAAGATGGAGCAATATTAACAAGATATGTAAATATTAAAGTTAATACACCAACACCACCAGCTCAAACAACTGCATGTTATTGTAATGGTAGTGGTCAATGTCGTTGGGCTACTAGTGGTGGTGGCTATACAACATATACTCAATATGGATTAAATGAATGTAGTGCATATGTAAATAGAGGTAATCAAGGTTGCTTTACTTATAATGGTAGTCTTGTATGGGGTAGTTATATGGGTAAATCAGGATATACTTATGTATCTCATATAACATCAAGTAGTAGTTGTTCTACTTCACCATCTACACCTCCAGCACAAACAAATGCATGTTATTGTAATGGTAGCGGTCAATGTCGCTGGGGAACTAGTGGCGGTGGTTATACCGTATCTACACAATATGGACAAAATGCATGTACTTCATACATTAATAGAGGTAATCAAGGATGCTTCGTTCACAATGGTGGTCAAGTATGGGGTAGTTACATGGGTAAATCGGGATATGTATATCAATCTACAATAACTTCAAGTAGTAATTGTGGAAGTGGAGGTCAAACTCCACCACCTTCTTCTGGATTTACAGTTGATTGGGGAAGATGGTATGGTTATTATCCATCATGGACAACTATTCGTGGCGTTGGTTACAAAGTAAAGAGTAATAATAGTATAAGCCGTGTTTACTTCTGTGAATCTGATACTTCAAGTGCTTGTACAATTAATACAAGTAATGCTACAAGAATTACCAAACATTTTGATCTAAAAGTTGGTAGTGGTAATACTTATAATTCTAGTAGTGGATACAACAAAACTTATTATTTTGATGATTTAACTGGTACAAAATTTGATTTCTATATTATGTCAGTTAATGGACATTATTTGAAAGTACTAGCTATTGATAGTAATGGCACTAAATCAAATGAGGATTCTGTTGTAGTAAATAGATAATAAAGAGTGACTTAGTCACTCTTTTATGTTATATTAACAAAGAGGTTTATATGAAATTTTTATTAGAAGTTTACCAAAAAAATAATGAATTAGATGATATCTTTATTAATAAATTTGATAGTGATAAAGATATGTTTAAAAAGAATAAGTTGGAACTTATTGTTGAAATAGCAGAATTTGCTAATGAGACTAAATGTTTTAAATATTGGACAAAGAAAAAAATGAATAAAGAATTAGTCCTTGAAGAGTATGCAGATTGCATAATTATGACTTTATGTTTATATCATTATTACAATCTAGAATTAAATGATTTAGATTATCCAATATTAAGTGATATTAATGATACTTTTGCGCGTATGTTTAATCTAGCTAGTAATCTATATTTTAGTGATGATATTAATTCATTAAAAGAGATTTTATTTCAATTAGTTAAATTAACTAATAAACTTGATATTACAAGTGATGAATTAGTAGAAGCTTGTTTATCAAAAATAAATAAAGATACGGAGAGACTAATAAATGAATATTAATAAAGATAAATATATAATTGTAGAAATAATACCAACTCATAGTGATTCATCAAAAGGGGATATTATTCAACTATCTGCTTTGAAACTTAAAGGATTTAATTTAATAGATCGTTTTGATTATCGTCTTAATAATGATTTAATAACTAATAAAGATTTAGTAGATTTAATTAGTTATGATAATGATAAATTTATTTATGTTAATGAAAAAGATGAAATAATAAAAGAGTTCATTAAATGGAGTAAGAATTTACCATTGCTTATTCTTGATAATAAGTATACTAATAGTTATTTAAGTAAAGTTAAAAATAAAAAAGAATCCATCGCTAAATACTTAGATATGGATTATTCAGATGATTTAATTAATAATTTAATAAAAAAATATAATCTTGAATATAGTAATTATATTGTTGATTTATTATATGAAAGTTTAATATTACATGAAAATGAAAAAAAGAGCTAGAAAGCTCTTTTTTTATAAATATTCGCTAAATAGTTCGTTAATTGAAGCTCCAAATGCCAAAACCATAATGAATCCAATTACAAATCCAATTAAACCTAGTATTAAATAACCTCTTGCAAAGTTTTTACGATTGATGTTTCCATCACCAAAAGCGAAAACTAACATCATTATAAAACCGACAAGGGGAATGGCAAATAAGACCATATATCCTACATAAGCCCATGCAGAAAGTGGAGTTGTATCTTGATATACTGGTTGCCCTCCATAAACAGGTTGAACTGGAACATTTGGTCCATAAACTGGTGTTGGCGGAACACTTGGATTGTTATACATATGTCCTCCTATCATATCTATTATAACACAATGTAAAAATCTTTATTAATATTTTTAGATATATTATAATTAATATGGTGATAATATGTTTGATTTTGTAAAGGATGAAACTTTAATAATATGTCCATTAGATTATAAAAATAATATATTAGATTATTTAACAAAAAATAAATTAATTATTAATCTTAAGTTTATGACAATAAATGAATATAAAAAGAATTTATTGTTTGATTATGATTATCATGCAATTGATTATTTAGTAGATAAATATCGATTAAAGGTACCAAACGCTAAAGAATTAATCGAAAATTTATATTATGTTAGTGATAAGAAATATAATAATGAAAAACTAGATTATTTAGTTTCTATAAAAAAAGAATTAGATAGTAATAATCTTTTAATTTATAATCCTTTATTTAAAAAATATTTAAACTGGAACACTGTTATTTACGGTTATGGAAAGTTAGATAAATTTTATAATAATATGTTTTCTAAAGCAACTATTATTCCATATAAACTTATTGATAAAGAATATAATATATATCACTTTGATGATGTTAATAGTGAATTAGAATTTGTTTTTAATACCATTGTTGATTTAATTAAAAAAGGTATTAGTATTAATGATATTTATTTAATGAATGTAACTAGTGAATACTATTCTTATTTAAAAAGATTTAGTAAGTTTTATCATATTCCTATTTCGGATATTAATAATGATAGTATTATGGGTACAACGATAGTTAAAGACTTCTATCAAATGATTGTTGATCAAAAAGATAGAGAAGAAATCTTTAATAAGCTTGATAATGAAAGTAACTTATATGGTGTTTTAGTTAATATTTTAAATAAATATAATGATACTAATTTATATGATGTTAAAGAACTTATTTATGATGATTTATTAAATACAAAACTACCATCTATTAAATATAATAATGTTTTAAATTTTGTTGATTTATTTAATTATATTGATGATAGTAAATATGTTTTTTTAATAGGATTTAATAATGGTACAATCCCTACTATTTATAATGATATTGATTATATTACTGATAATATTAAAGGTCTTGTTAATATGTCTAATTCTAATGAATTAAATATGTTATCTAAAAATAATACATTAGCGTATTTATCGAATATTAAGAATCTTTATATTTCTTATAAAGATCAAAGTCCTTTTGCATCTTTTTATCCATCAACCCTTTTAGAGGATATGAAGATAAAAGAAGTTAAATATGAATCTAATTACGATTATAGTGAAGATTATAATAAAGTAAGATATATTGATAAAATTGATAATTTTATTAAATATGGATTATTTAGTGAAGATATTAATCGATTATATAGTTCTTATGGTAAACTTAATTATTTATCATATGATAATAGTTACAATAAGATTAATAAAGAATCATTAATTGAATATTTAGATAATAAGTTAACATTATCTTATAGTAGTATTGATAGTTACTATAAATGTGGTTTTAAATATTATTTAACAAATATTCTTGATATTGATTTATATGATGAAACATTTTCAACGAGAATAGGTAGTTTATTTCATGATGTTCTAAGTCATAAAAATGATGATGATTTTAACATGGATGAATGTTACAAAGGTTTTGTATCAAAGTATGAATTTAGTAACAAAGAAAAATTCTTTATTGATAAATTAAAACCTGATTTAGAATTCATTTTAAAAGTATTAAATGAATATCAATTATTAACAGGTTTAAATAAAGAGATGTTTGAAGAAAAGATTCAAATATTAATTAAAGATAGTCCTTTAGTATATTTTAAAGGTTTCGTTGATAAGATTATGTATGATGCTTATAATGATAAAACATTAGTTAGTATTATTGATTATAAAACAGGGAATATTGATATTAATTTATCTAAATTGCCTCTTGGTTTATCTATGCAACTACCTGTGTATTTATATTTAATTGAGAAGAGTAAGTTATTTGATAACCCAGTTGTCGTTGGTTTTTATCTACAACATATCTTAGATAATGAAATCAAAAGAGATGATAAGAAGAGCTATCTTGAATTAAAGAAAGATAATTTAAAATTATGTGGATATAGTTTAAATAATAAAGAATATCTAAGTATCTTTGATAGTAGTTATGAAAATAGTGAAATGATAAAAGGATTAAAACTTAAAAAAGATGGTGAGTTTACAAGTAATTCTAAAATATTATCAAGCGATGAATTTAAAAATATTGTTAATATTGTTGATGACAATATTAAAAAAGGTACAGACTTAATTCTTAATGCCGAATTTCCAATTAATCCTAAAATTGTTAATGATGTTAATGTTTCTTGTGAATTCTGTAAATATAAAGATATATGTTATCTTTCTGAAAAGAATAAAGAATATATAAAGTTAGAAGGTGAGACTAATGTGGACGAAGGAACAGAATGATGCAATTTATGAAACTGGTAAAAACATTATTGTTTCTGCTGGAGCTGGTAGTGGTAAAACATTAGTATTATCAGAAAGAGTACTTGAACATGTTAAAAGTGGTATACCTATTAATGAGATGCTTATTCTAACTTTTACAAGAGCAGCTGCTGAAGAGATGAAGCGAAGGATAAGAAAGAAACTTGTTAAAAATAATTTAGTTGAACAAGTTAATTTAATAGATAGTAGCTTTATAACGACATTTGATAGTTATTCATTATCTCTTGTTAAAAAGTATCATCATCTATTAAATGTTAGTCGTAATATTAATATTATTGATGAAAATATTTTAAAGATTAAAGTATCAGAGTTACTTGATGAATTACTTGAAGAAGAGTATGAAAAGAGAGACCCTTTATTTACAAAGTTAATAAGCGACTTTTGTGTTAAAGATGATAAATCAATTAAAAAAACAATCTTAAATTTATTAGATAAATTAAATATGAAATATGATATGGATAATTATCTAGACACATATTTAGATAATTTCTATAATCTTGATAATATTAAGAATAATTTATTAGATTATGTTTCGATTATTAAAGGAAAGATTAATGAAATAAATAATAATTTATCAGATATTTCTTTATATGTTGATGGTGATTATTATAGTAAGTTATTAGATTCATTAAATAATTTAATTAATAGTAATGATTATTTATCAATAAAAAATAGTATTCCAGATAAACTTCCTAATCTTCCAAGAAATAGTGAAGAAATAGTAAAAAATAAAAAAGGTATAATTAGTGACTTATTAAAAGAAGTTAGAGAGTATACTAAATATAGTAGTGAAGAAGAATTAATTGATACTTATTTATTAACTAAAGATTATGTTAATGAATTAATAAATTTAATTAGAAAACTTAATAATAAAATAAATGAATTTAAATTTAATAATGATTTATATGATTTTATAGATATTAGTAAACTTGCAATTAAAGTAGTCGAAGAAAATGAAAATATAAGACTTGAACTACGTGATTATTTTAAAGAAATACTCGTTGATGAATATCAAGATACTAACGATTTACAAGAATATTTTATTAACTTAATTGGTAATAATAATATCTATATGGTTGGTGATATCAAACAATCTATTTATCGTTTTAGAAACGCTAACCCTGATATTTTTAGAAGTAAATATAATAATTATTCAACTGGTGATGGTGGATTAAAAATTGATTTACTTAAAAACTTTAGATCACGAAAAGAAGTTCTTGATAATGTTAATTTAATCTTTGATTATATTATGGATGATTATATTGGTGGCGCTAACTACACGGAATCTCATAGAATGGTTGCGGGTAATATTAGTTATGATAATGAAGGTAAAACTAATCAAAATTATAATATGGAAATATATACTTATCCATATGATAAAGAATTAGGTTATAAACGTCATGAAATAGAAGCTTTTATAATCGCTAAAGATATAAAAGATAAAGTTAATAATCACTATCAAGTATTTGATAAAGACTTAAATATCTTACGTGATGTTACTTTTAATGATTTTTGTATTTTAATAGATCGTAGTACTAATTTTGATTTATATAAAAAAATATTTTTATATGAACAAATACCATTATCAATATTTAGAGATGAACAATTAACTAGTAGTAATTTATTATTAGTAATTAAAAATATTTATAAATTATTAGATATTTATGTTAATAAGAAAACAAAAGAAGAACTAACTTATTCATTTTTATCAATTGGAAGAAGTTTCTTATTTGAATATGATGATGATTATCTATTTAACATTATCAAAAATGATTCTTTTAATGATACAGAAATAATGAAAATTATTGAAAAAATAAGTATTAATATAAATTCTAAATCATTAACAGATATTTTTGATGAAATCATTAATGAATTTAATATATATAATAAAATTATTAAAATAGGTGATATTAAAGATAATTATATTAAGATTGATTATTTATATGATCTATGTAGTAATCTTAATACTTTAGGCTATACTTATTTAGACTTTGTTAATTATTTAGATAAGATTTTTGAAAATGATAGTGATATTAAATTCTCTTTATCGAAAGATGATAATACAAGTGTTAAGATAATGACGATTCATAAATCTAAAGGTCTTGAATATCATATATGTTATTTTCCAGGGTTAACAAGTGCTTTTAATACAAGTGATTTAAAAGAGAAGTTTATTTATGATAATAAACTAGGTATTATCTCACCATTTAATATGGAAGGTATTGGTAATACATTCTATCGTGATTTATTTAAATATAATTATACGAAAGAAGAAATAAGTGAAAAGATTAGATTATTCTATGTATCATTAACAAGAGTTAAAGAAAAAATGATTTTTGTCTTACCAGAAGATGATGGTGAAATAGATGAAGTAAATGGTGTTATAAGTAATGAAGAAAGATTATCTTATAAATCATTTAGTGATATGATGAATTCTATTAAAGAAAAATTATCTAATTATATAAAAAGTATTGATATTAATAGTCTTAATTTATCAAAAGATTATTTACTTCCTAGTGAAGGTGATGTCTTTAAAAAGTTTAAAAAGACAAATGATTATATTGAAACATTTGAATATGAATTAGAAGAAAAACAAGAATTAACAGAAAGTCATTTTTCTAAAAGTAATATCTCACTTATTAATAAAGATAAAAGTGATATTATGTCTTTTGGTACTAAAGTTCATTATTATTTAGAAGTATTAGATTTTAACAATCCAGATTATTCTTTAATTGAAAATGAATATCAAGAAAAAATAAAAATATTCTTAAATAGTGATTTATTAAGTAATAAAGATAAAGCTAAATTCTATAAAGAATATGAATTTATTTATCAAGAAGATAATGAAGTTAAACATGGATTTATTGATTTATTAGTAGAATATAATGATCACTATGATATTATTGATTATAAATTAAAGAATATTGATGATCTTTTGTATGATAAACAATTAAATGGTTATCGTAAATATATTAGTGAATTATCTAATAAAAAAGTTAATTGTTATTTATATTCAATAATGGATTCAACTTATCGTGAAGTAAAACCTCTATAAAAGTAGAGGTTTTTATAATATAATGAAGTGGGAGTTGTTATGGAAATAATTGAATATGAAGAAAAATATTTAGAAGATGTACGTGATTTACTTACAGAACTAGAAGAATATCTTGTTTCTATTGATCAAGATGAGTTAGATCATGTTCATTCTGAATATCATGAAAAGATGGCTTTGATTGATTTATTAGATGTTAAAGATAATGATGGTAAATGTTATTTAGCAGTTGAAAAGGATAAAGCTATTGGTTTAATAATGGGAACGATTCCTCCTTATTCTGAATATGATTACTTAGATTATAAGTGTCCTAGAAGAGGAGAAATAATAGAGTTAATTGTAACAAAGAAAACAAGAAGTAAAGGTATTGGAAAAGCCTTAATGGGAAAAATGGAAGAATATTTTAAGAGTAAAGATTGTGAATATATTCTTGTCGATATTTTTGCTTATAATGATAATGCCCTTAAATTTTATTTTAAAGATGGTTATCATCTTCGTATGGTTACAGGTATTAAGAAGATATAAAATAGTTTTAAATGTGTTATAATATAATAATATAGTAGGTCCTTATGAAGAAAAAGAAAAGGGTTCAGACAATTGATATTATTATTGGTATTTTAATACTTTCAATAATTGTGTTCGCCATTTTATTAATCGTAAATGCAAATAGTGTAGTATTTGAATTAAAAGGTGATAAAGTAATAAAACTAAATATTGGTGAAGAGTTTTATGATCCAGGTTTTATAATTAAACGTGGTGATGAAGATTTATCTAGTGAAGTTGTTGTTGAAGATAATATTAATATTAATGAAGAAGGAACCTACAAAAGAACTTATAAATATGGAAAAAAAGTATTAACAAGAGAAATAAAAGTTGGGAAATTTAGAGTCTTTACGCTTAATGGAGAAACTGATGTTTATATTTTGTTAAATGGTAAATATGATGATCCAATGGTAACTGCATATTTAGATGGAGTAGATTGTTCAGAAAACGTCAAAGTTTATAATAGTTGTGATATGTCTAGAAATGGTTTGTGTCGCATAAGTTATCTTAGTCCAGATTTGAAAAAGTCATTAGAAAGAAGATTACATGTTAGTGACTTTAAAGATTATTTTATAGTTCAATATGATTCAGGTGGTAAGTTTGATTCGATTACGGCATCAATTACAATGGATAGTAGTAAAGTAAGTTCATATGTTTTACCTGATGGAACAGAGAAAAATGAAAATAGTACATATTCTTTTAGTGAAAATGGTACTTATAGTTTCATAATTATTGATAAATACGGAAATAGATTAGAAAGAAAAGTAGAGGTAACCGGTATTATAAAACCTCTTGAAGTATCTTGTAGTGCTATTGTAAAAAATAGAGAAACAACGATTTCTGTAACTGCTAATAAAGATATTAATAAATATTATTATAATGGAGTAGAAGCTACAGATAATCCTCATAAGTTTAATAAACAATATCGTGAAAATAAAGTAACTGTTATTGATAAAGATAACATAAAGAAGACGGTTACTTGTAAAACAACTATTGAAAAATATGATAGTTTTGGTGCTTATAAACATGTCATTATTATTGGTGTGGATGGAGCAGGTGCTGCTTTCTCTAAAGTTGATTCACCAAACTTTGATAAGATTTTTGGTAATTATGCATTTAGGCATGATGGAAGATCAGAAGATATAACAATTAGTGCCCAAAACTGGGGATCTATTTTAACCGGTGTTGCATGTAAAACGCATGGTTTTACTAATGATTCCATTGCTGCTAAACAACGAGATTCAAGTTCAGCTAATCATTCAATTTTCTATTATGTACGTAAGGCATATCCTGATGCTAATTTAGCATCAATCGTTCATTGGAATCCAATTAATCATGGTATTATTGAAACAGATTTGAATGTTAAAAAACAAAGTTCTGGTTCGGATAAAGGTGTTACGAATTTAGTTAAATCATATTTAGATTCAACGAAACCAACTTTATTATTCATTCATTTTGATGAAGTAGATGCAGCTGCTCATGCTCATGGTGGCTTTAGTAGTGAATATTATAATAAACTTAAATATATCGATGGCTTAGTTGGTGAAATATATAATAAGATTGTAGAAAAGAGAATGCTTGATGATACATTACTTATTTTAGTTGCTGATCATGGTGAAACAAGAGGTAGTCATGGCGGAAATAGTAAAGAAGAATTATCAACGGTTGTTGCAGTACGAGGTCATTCTGTTAATAAAACAAGATTTACAAGTGGTATTAGAAATCGTGATGTTGCATCCATTGTTTTATATGGATTAGGTATCAAACAACCTGGTAATTTTATTTCATCAGTTCCAAGTGATTTATTTGGTGAACCAAGATAAGGTTATTAATGTGTTAATAACCTTTTTTTGTTTAATCATATTTGTTATAATACGAAGTGTATTGATTAAAGGTGTTTTATGAATATAAGTGAGTTAAACAAAGAACAAATAATAGAACTTGTTAAAGATAAAAAAATAGGAGCTAAAGAGTTAACAGATGCTGGTATTTGTCCAACATGTTTTGATAAAGAAAATGATCATATTTTATATGGTGATAACACTGATAGAATGATTTATGAAGATGAATTATTTGAAGTCTTTTTAGTTTTTAATCCAAGAAGTATTGGACATACAGCAATTAGTACTAAAAAGCATTTTAAAGACATGATGGAAATAGATGATATTACTTGTAATAAAATATTTATTCTTGCTAAAAAAGTTATGAATATTATAAAAAATGTTTATGGATGTGAAAGTGTATATTTATGCACAATGTGTGATGGACCAATGAATCATTTTCATTTACAGTTAATACCTCGTTATGATTATGAAGAAAGAGGATCAAAGAATTTTGTTAAAGAAAGAAAAGAATATATTAATGATTATGAAAAAATAAATCTTTTAAGAAATAAAATTAAGGAGGGAAATTAATGAATTTAAAAGAACAAATTGAAAATTATGAACCATTTGATGAACAAGAGGAAAGAGATAAAGAACAAATGTTAGCCTTTATTAATACCTTTGATGATGTCTTAACAAGAGAGAATACTTTTGGACATTTTTCGGCATCAGCTTTTGTTGTTAATAAAGATCGTACGGAAATGGTTGTTGTTTATCACATTATAAATGATGGATGGATTTATCCTGGAGGACATGCTGATGGTATTGAAAACTTACTTGAAGTTGCTGTTCGTGAAGTAAAAGAAGAAACAGGACTTGATGTAAAAGTATTAGATGAAAATATTTATGGAATTCAATCAGCTCCTGTAAAAGGTCATATTAAACGTGGTAAATATGTATCAGCTCATATTCATTTTGATTGTATTTATTTAATGGAAGCTGATGATACAATACCTCTTGTCTTTCGCGAAGATGAATCAAAAGGCGTTAAATGGATACCATTTAGTGAAGCAACTGATGAAACAATGGTTGATTGGGTAAGACCTGTTCATAAAAAGTTAATAAAAAAGTTAACAAATAATTAGGAGTAAGAATGAAATATAAATATCTTGTCCTAGATTTCGGTAAAGTTTTAGTTGCCCCAACAACAGGTGATTGGGATATAACACCAAAGTTTCATGAATTAATTGATGTAAGTAAAATTGATATAGAAAAGTTTAATGAAATAAGAAAAAAATATAGTTATTTATTATCTGAAAAACTAATTACCTTAGAAGAAGAATATGATATGTTTATAAGGTTTTATGGTAATATTTTAAAAGAATTAAATTTTGATATAGAACTTGCAAAGCCACTTGCTTATGATCGCACTTATAATCATACTAAATATAGTTTATATGACTCTATTTATGATGAACTTGATAAATTAAAAGAAAAATATAAATTAATATTATTAACAGATAATTGGCCATGTGTAAATAATTATTTAAAAGAATATAAGTTAGATCATTATTTTGAAAAAGTTTATATTTCATCAGTCTATGAAGCTTTAAAAAGAGAAAAAGTATTCTTTGATTATCCTATTAAAGATTTTAATATTAAAAAAGGAGAAGCCCTATTTATTGATGATACTGAAATTAATTTAGATGCAGCTAAAGAAAAAGGTTTTGATGTCTTATTAATGGATCGCGAAAGAGTAGTTAACGATAGTAAATACAAAATAATACATGATTTATACAGTTTATAAAATAAAGAGACTTATAATAGTCTCTTTTTTATGTTATATTTATTATAGATATCATAGGAGTACTTATGGAAAGAATCTCAATTGAAGATGAAAATAGAAATATAATTATTGATATTCAAGATAAAGTTCTTAAGGGATGTTCTTTTTATCATGATGGAAAAATAGAATCTCTAAAAAAAGAAGATCTTAATATCTTTAAAGAATTTATCTTATCTAAAGATCAAAAAGTATTACCTAATGAAGGAGAATATAAAGTAGTTCTTGATAATAAAACAGGATTTAAACATTATTTTTTAAATGGTGTTGAAAGTTATATTATGTTCTTCCTAAATAATGGTGAAGATGGAGAAGTATATAAAGTAGAAAATATTGGTTTAACAGATAATGGATGGCGAAAAGAAGAACATCTTTCTTTTAAAGAAAAGATTTTTAGGTTAGGTGGAAAAGTAGTGCATGCTACATGCCATGGTTTAATGTACGTCATCATGGTAGTCTTAATTGCTAATTCTCTTTATGTTGTAAGTAATCCTAAAATAATTAATGATTTAGGACCAATTCCTATTCTTAGTATAGTAACAGGAAGTAAAGATATTGAAGTTAATGATTTAATTAAGAAAATACGTTCATCAGAATACTTAGAAACGGAAGATCAATTGTTTTTAGCAAATAAAGATTTCTTAGAAGATATTGTAAAATATGTTAATAGTAGTAATTATTCTAAATTTGAATATAGTACAAAATTTAATGATATTAGTATAAAAACTTTTAAACCTGAAAAATATCGAAATGGTTATTATAGACCTATGGTTGACCCTAATAGTTTATATATAGCAGAAAATTGTTTGACGGATAAATTATTTAAAAATATTATTTCTCATGAATTTATTCATTTGTGTCAATGTGCTATAAATTATAATGTATTAACGGAAGCAACAGCGGAAATATTATCATATGAATATTTTGAAGATTCATCTTTAACATCATATCCCCAAGAAGTTTATTTAACAAAGAAATTGATGGAAATAATTGGACCTGAACCAATTTTATATTATGTTATTGGTGGTAATTTTGATTATATTAGTAAAGCTATTAGACCATATTTAACAGACAAAGAATATCAAGTTTTCCTAAATGATTTATCAAGACCTAATAGAGGAGATATTGGTTATAATGAAGAAGAAGTTCAAAAGAAATTTGATTCATTAGATAGACTTCTTGATAAAGTATATGAAAATAAATATGGAATTAGTACTAGCGATGATATTGCAATAACTTTATTGAAAACATCTACTACTTTAACTCGTTATTATTTTAATGAAAGAAAAATTAAAAAAGAAGGCTCTTATTATACCCCACTTACTGTAAGAAATATGTCACTAAAAGAAGCTATCAATAAAGGATACGTTTATCTATGGCAACAAATTGATGAAAATACAACTAAAATGGTATCATATGAAGAATATATGGCCAGCACATATGATGTTAATGAAAAACTATATGCAACTACAAATGGTATAGCTAGTGTTTGTACTAATGAAAATAATCAATTATATGTAGTTGTAATGGAAGAAGATAGTGATAAAAGAGTATATCTTCAAACATTAGAAGAAAAACTAGATGCATTAGAGAATTGGCGAAAGATGAATAATATGTTATAATAACAAATATCTTTTGGAGGATATTATGGATTTAGAAAGCATTTTATTAGCGGATGATGTTGTGGAATCAATAAATCAAAATATTGATTATTTAGTACAAATTATTCCAGAGATTAAAAGTATGTTTAATTTTCCTCATAATAATCCTAATCATCATTTAGATGTTTGGAATCATACGCTTTTAGCTTTAAGTTTATCAGAAAAAGATTTTGATACAAGGTTATGTTTATTACTACATGATATTGGAAAACCTCATTCTTATCAAGAAGATGAAATAAGACAATGTAGACATTTTTGGAATCATCCTAAAAAATCCGAAGAGATATCTCGTGTTATCTTAAAAAGATTAGGTTATAATGACGATTATATAAATTATATATGTTATTTAATTCTTCATCATGATGATCCTATTACAGATGAACAATTAGATAATAATTATGAATTAAGTTTAAAATTATTTGGTATTCAAAAATGCGATGCTCTTGCTCATCATCCTGATAGATTGGAAAAAAGAAAAAGATATATAGAAGAAACTAAAAATAAAATATTAATGAAAAAAGGATAAAGTGATTTATCCTTTTTAGTTTTATTATGATACAATTATTTTGAGGAGTTATTATGAAAAAAATAATAGTATTAATGTGTTTCTTGTTTTTAGTTGTTGGTTGTAAAGATAATGAAGATAAAAAAGAAATGATAAAGGATAATAGTAATAAAATATCTATTACTAAAGTATCTTGTAATGAGATGAAAAAATTAGTTAAAGAAGGCGCTATTTTAATCGATGTTCGTGAACTTGATGAATATGATAGTGAGCATTTAGATAATGCTATTAATATTTCTTATACTGTAATAGGTGATAAGATAAAAGATGTTGTAGATGATTTAGAAAAAGACATTATTGTCTATTGTAGGAGTGGGGCAAGAAGTAGTAAAGCAGCTAATACTTTAATAGAAGCTGGGTATAAAAATATTTATGATCTTGGAAGTATCGATAATTGTATGGATTAAGGAGATATAATGATCAAAGTAAAAATATGTGCTAATAGAAGTGTTGAAGATGCTAAAATGTCTATTGATGCTGGAGCAGATGTTATAGGAATACTTGTGGGACAAGAACATACAAGTGATGATTTTGTTGATAAATTTAAAGCTCGTGAAATAGCTACTTTTGCTAAAGGTAAATGTGATGTTTCTTTAGTAACACATTTAACTAATGCTAAAGAAATTATAGAATTAACAAAGTTTATTGGTAATAATACTATTCAATTACATTCGGATATATCTGAAGATGAAGTTAAACTAATTAGAAAAGAATTACCAAATGTTAAACTAGTAAGATTAATCCATGTATCAAGTGATGGTAAGATATGCACTGATTATCAAAAAATGAAATATGTCGATTTCTATTTACTTGATAGTTTTAATTTGAAAACAAATCAAGTTGGTGGTACAGGATTAACTCATGATTGGAATAAAAGTAGGAAATTAATAAGTATACTTAATAAACCAACTTTTTTAGCAGGTGGTTTAAATCCAAATAATGTAAAAGAAGCCATTAAACTTGCAAGACCATATGGTGTTGATGTTAATAGTGGTTGCAAGAATGATAAAGGTGTTAAAGATAAAGTAAGAGATTTTATTTATAATGCCAAAGAGGAGATATAATGAAAGTAATAAGAGATGCTAGTGAAGAAGAAATGATTCTAGAATTTTTAAAAGGAGAGATGGATTCAGTAAGATTCAATAATGAATTATTCGATGTTTTAAGTGATCTAGGTATTGATCGAAATATTATTGATAACGGAGATATCTTTAATGGTGATGAAAATAAAAAAAGATTTGAAATATTGAAATTATTTAGAGGATATCCAGATAGTGAATTATTTAATAACTTTCCTAAAAATGTTAAATGGAAATATTGTGAATTATCTAGTAATGATGTTAATAATATTTATTATATTAATTATGATTATTGGAATGAATTATCTAATAATACAGGAAGTCCCTTAGAAGCAGTTAAGAATATTAAAAATGGTATTGAAATATATGAAGTATCTAATAAACCTATTTTAGATGGAGTTAATTTATTAGGTAAAAAGATGTTTCCACCAATAATTTTATTAACATGTAATGATAAAAAATATGTTATAATAGAAGGACATTCACGAATGACAATATATGGTTTTAATCCATCAAAGTTAAATGGAACTTATGCATATATTGGTTATTGTAATTCTGAAGAAATGAATCAATATGATTCAAGAATGATTTAGGTAGGAGAAAAATATGAAAAAAATGAAATGTACTTCATGTGGTGCGGAATTAAAAGTTGAAAAAGATAATGAATATGCAGTATGTGAACATTGTGGTTCAAAGTATAAATTAAATGAAAGTGTTGACATTAATATTAAAATGGATGATAACATGAAAGATGTTATTAAATTTGGTTTTGAAAGGAATCGTAAAATATCAAAAGTTGCAATGATTATTTTTGTTGTAATTTTTATTGGTGTTTTAGTATTTTTCTTTACAATTGTAAGAAGTTCTATAAATCGTCAAGAAGAAAGTAGAAAACAAATGGAAGAGCGAAGTAATAAGAGTAAAGAAGAATATAATAAAACTACATTTAATACACAATTTGCTTTCGTATCAGGAACTAAGTATGGTTCAGAAATTAAGATCTTTTTAGATGTTATCGTTAATAGTAATAAAGTAAATGAAAGAAAAGTATCATTAATTTATAAAGATGAAAAAACAATAGATGAAGATAAAATTATTAATATTAAACATACATTAAAAGATAATGAAAAGTATGAAGTATCAACTAACTATGATAATGATGGTTACATTAATGAAATTAAAGTAGAAGAGATTGCCTAAAAAGCAATCTTTTATTTTAAAAATGTGTGAAATCTTATAATAACAAATATGTCTATGTTATAATGATAATAAGGAGATTATTATGATAAAAATAGAACATGTATCAAAATCATTTGGAAAAGAAGAAAAGGTAATAGATGATATTAGTTTAGAATTACCTGATGGAGAGATTATTGGTTTTATTGGTTTAAATGGAGCTGGAAAAACAACTTTAATTAAAATGATGACAGGTATTTTAAAACCAGATACAGGAAAAATTACTATTGATGGATATGATATCGTTAAAGAACCAATGGAAGCTAAACAAATGATTGGTTATATTGCCGATAGTCCGGATATCTTTTTAAGACTTACGGGTTTAGAATATTTTAATTTATTATCAGATGTTTACTCTGTACCTAAAGGTGAAAGAGAGAAAAGAATTAAAGAATTAAGTGAGATGTTTAGTTTATCTGATGTTCTTGATAAACAAATGCAAGGTTATTCACATGGTACAAGACAAAAGACAATGGTAATGGGAGCTTTAGTACACAATCCTAAAGTATGGATTTTGGATGAACCATTAATTGGTTTAGATCCTGAAAGTTCGATTCTCCTTAAAGAAATGATGAGAGAGCATGCTAAGAAGAATAATACAGTTTTCTTTTCAACACACGTTCTTGAAATAGCAGAAAAATTATGTGATCGAATTGCCATTATTGATAAAGGAAAAATTAAATATTTTGGAACTCTTGATGACTTAAAGAAAAAATATAAAAAGAATGACTTAGATAAATTATTTATGGAGGTTGTTCAAAAATGACAAATTTCTTATCTTTAACTAAAATGTTTATTCGTTCTTTAAAAATGAATAAATCAAATAGAAGTAAGAAAAATGTTCTTTTATATATCTTTATTTTTGCCTTTATAATTATCTTTTTAGTTATTCCTTTTTTCTTACTTTATACGTTCTTTGTTTTTTCTACAATGAAAAAATTAAATGACATTGGTTTTGCGCAAAAAGGCTTGGAAGCCCTATTATATGTCATGTCAGTATTTTTACTTATTTTTGGCTTTAATTCACTTTTAAATAAATTGTTTTATAGTGATGATATTGAAAATATATTACCTTTACCTGTTAAACCAGAAGAGATTGTGGCATCAAAGTTTACTAGTTGTTATGTAATTGAAAATATCTTAGTATTTGTTTTTTTAATACTTGCTGTAATAGCATATATCTTTTCTCTTAGATTACCAATTACATATATGTTGTTATCACTTATAGGAATTATTTTTATTCCGATGATGCCAATGGTTTATTGTACAATTATTTTATTACTTGCCATAAACGTTTTAAAAAACTTTATGAGTACAAAGACAATTAAAAGAATTGGTTTCTTCTTTTTAATGTTATTAATCTTTTTAGTAGGTCTTACTCTTTATAAATTATCAACATTTAATTTTGAAGTATTCTTGGAAGATTTTGCAACAGGAGATCAAACATTTATTAGTACAATGAAATATATCTTCCCATCAATTCATTATTTCTCACTAGGACTTGATCAAGGTTCAATAATACATATTATTATTTCTATTGGATTTAGTTTATTATCATTTATTATAATGCTTTTAGTAGCAAGATATACATATTATGATGGAGTATCAGGTATTCTTGGTAAAGATATTAAAAATAAAAAAATAAATAATAATGATGCCTTCAAAGTTAGAAGTCCATTATTAAGTTATTATTTAAAAGATTTAAAAATATTATTTAGATCTCCAGTATTTTTTGTTAATAGTATTATCATAAATATTGTGTGGCCAATTGTTTTATTATTAATGTTTAGAATAGCCCTACCTAGTTATACTATTACATTTATGAAAAACGCTGTAGAATTACAAAACTCAACTTTCTTTATTAGAATGTTATTATTTGTACTTGGAGTATCAATCTTTGTACCAACATTTAATTCCATTGCATCATCATCATTCTCAAGAGAAGGTAAAAACTTTCATTTTATAAAATATATTCCAATGAAATATGGATTGCAATGGAGAGAGAAGTTTTTAGTATCATTTAGTATTTCCATTATTGGAATATTATTCTTTTCAATACCATTCTTTATTCTTATTAAATTATCTTTAATTAAGATTTTGTTATATACCATAATAATGGTATTATGTGTATCAATTGTATCTTTAATAGGTTTATTAATTGATTCATTGATGCCTAAATTAATATGGGAAGATGAAATTGATTCTTTAAGAGAAAATTATAATTCATTTATTGCGATGGGATATTCACTTTTATTATTTGGATTATTATTTATAGGTTGTTCTATTGCCAAAAACTATCATTTTTCTTTCTCATTACTTGCGATTATTTATATAGTTGTTTTATCACTATTATGTTATATACTATATGTATTGAGTAAGAAAAAGATTAGTCATAATATTATTAATCAAGAATTATAAGAGGTGAAATTATGAATAATAAACCATTAATTGGAATAGTAAGTAAACCTAATATTTTTTGTAATCAAGAATTGTTTACCCAACAAGTTATATATGATGGTGTAAGAAATGCCATCTTAAGACATGGTGGACTTGCAATTGGTATACTACCAACTAAAGTTACTACTAAGTTTTGTACATCAGATGATATTGTCAATGAAACAGTATTTGATGAAACGGAATTAAATGATCTATATACTCTAATTGATAAATGTGATGGTGTTATAATCCAAGGAGGTTTATCAAGTGATTTGTATGAAATAGAAGCAGTTAGATATGCCATAGAAAAAGATATACCAATTCTTGGAATATGTGCAGGCTTTAATAATATCATTAGAGCAATGAATGGCTCTGTATTTTTGATAAATGATACAATACATAATACCGAAGATGGAAGTATTGTTCACAAAAATATAATTAAAGAGAATACTTTACTTTATGATATTTTAAAAACGAGTGAAGTAGGGGTAAATAGTATTCATACGATGTTTGCGAAAGAAGATAATATCAAAAATTTAGAAATTTCAGCATATTCAGATGACGGATATGTTGAAGCCGTGGAACTAAAAAATAAAAAGTTTTGCTTAGGTGTTAAATGGCATCCTGAATTAATGCAAAATGATGAAAGAATGAATAATATCTTTAATCGATTTATCGAAGCTTGTGAGAAATAATAAATATAATAATAAAAAAAATACTATATTGTTATAGTATTTTTTTATGTTTCTAAATATATCCGTCTCTTTTTTCAACTTCTTTATTTTGTTTCCAAAAGAGAGTGAATAAATCTTCTCCTTTTTTATTTTTACCACGATATTTATAAGGACGAGCTTCTACAGCTTTTTCTAATAATTCACGATCAGTGGTCTTATGAAGAGATACAACTGCTTCATGATATTTGATCATATCATTGACTATATTTTCTAATTGTTTTTCATTACAAGCATCATATGCTTTTTTATAACTTGAAATTAGATTCTTTGTTGTTTGTGGAAGTACTTTAACAGCTCCATTAATATAGTCATCAAACTCTTCGTGAGTAAATGAATTATCATTATTTTCAAAATCAGTTGCAACAACGCCTTTTTTCTTTTTGCTTTGATTTTCATTTGACGTTTTCACATCTTTTTTATTTTGATTATCATTTTTTTCTTGCACTTTTTTTTGTCGTTCTTTTCCATCACGCCATTTTTGTCCGGCATCTTCTGACTTTTCTTTTTCTTTATAAGCTTTTTGCCATGATTCTTTTCCAAACTGTATATAATAGTTTTGTTCTTGAAGTATTTCATAGAGATCTTTGTTACCCATTCCAATATCCATTTCCTTTGAATGTGGTAGAATGCTATGAGCCCAACTAAAATAATGATAAGGACGTTCACGAGCAGCTCTTTCATATAGAATGCATTCATCTATTTTTTTTTCTTTTGAAGCTCTAAAATGTTCATCGATTAGAAGTGCTGCTTTTGTTTCTATATCATCTTCTATTTTTGAATCATAAGCTTTATTATATTCATTAACTAACCAATATGCTGCTTTTGGGACATCATTTAAATAGTCATCCATGTTAAAATAATTATCATCCGGAGAAGGTTGTTTTGTAAAATCATTTGGGTCATAATTTTTATTTGGTTTTTCTTTTTTTCCACCACCAAATATTTTATAAAGTATATAAATGACTATTACAATAAATATAAATTCACCCATATATTATTTTCTCCTATTAGTCACTATAATTATCGCATTCTGTAAGTTCATCTGGATCAACATAAGTTCTATAAAATTCACAATACCACTTATAACCATCACATTCTGATGAATTACAATACTTGCAATATCTACATTTACATCTCACAATTAAAAAACTCCTTTCTTTTATAATTTTATTATACATAATTGTTATTAATAGGACAAGTAAGTTTAAGAGTTTCTTTTTAAACATTAAAAATATGATATAATGTTATTTGAAGATGAATATAGAAAAAAATTATTCTAATTAAAGGAAGTGATTTCTATGAATGAAAATAAAACTAATATAAACTGGTATCCTGGTCATATGGCTAAGACGAAAAGAGAAATAAAAGAAAAACTAGATTTTATTGATATCGTTTATGAAGTCATTGATTCTCGTATGCCAAGATCAAGTAGAATAATTGATTTAGATGACATTATAAAAGATAAACCTCGTATTATTATTGCAACTAAATATGATTTATGTGATACCAAGGTTACTGATATGATTTTAAATGAATATAGTAAAGATTATCCAGTTATAAAATGTAATTTAAAAGAGAATAGTAATATTAGTAAACAAATTGTTTCTAAAACAGAAGAGTTATTAAGAAGCATTAATGAAAAAAGAAATAATAAAGGTTTATCAAGAAGAAATTATCGAACTTTAGTTATTGGAGTTCCTAATTCTGGGAAGAGTACTTTAATTAATCGTCTTGCTGGACGTAATGTTGCTAAAACTGGTAATGTTGCTGGTGTTACAAAGAATTTATCTTGGATTAAACTTAATAAAGATTTAGAACTATTAGATACTCCTGGTATTTTATGGCCTAAGATTGAATCAAGAAGTCAAGCTTTGAATCTCGCTAGTCTTGCTAGTATTAAAGAAGAAATTATAGATAAAGAAGAAGTGTCAAAATATATTATTGATTATTTATATAATAATTATCCAGATATATTAAAAGAAAAATATAAAGTTGATAAGGTTGATGATAATACTTTTGATTACATTGGAAGGCATCGTGGATGTTTACTAAAAGGTAATATTGTTGATTTAGAAAAAGTTTATACTTTGATAATTAATGATTTAAAAGATGGAAGAATAAAAAAAGTTACTTTTGATAAGTAACTTTTTTATTGTGTAAAGTATATAGTGTTGTAATGCCAGAAGATGATGTATATGTAGAAATAACATATCTATCTGATATCGTTGTACCAGTACCAAAGACAGGAGATATAATTAATAGAACATTTATTGTTTTACTAATAAGTATAATTGTTACTATTGGATGTGGATATATCTTAGTAAAAAATAATAAGAAAAAGTCATTTAATTAATGACTTTTTTTATTTATAATGTTATATTTAGAATAGGTGATAGTATGAATTTAAAGGTGGTTGATCAAGCGTTAAATATTATAAAGGAGAAGTCTAATCCTTTAATGTGGAATGATTTATTCTATAATAAAATTATTGAATACTTATCTGATATCATTGGTAATCATGATTATTTTGATATTCAAACAATTGTATCTATTGATGGTAATTATATTGAAATAAGACCTACTGTTAGAAAAGATATATCTAATATTTGGAATTGTTTCCCAGTATATGAAATAACATATTATCCTAAGGAAGATTCTCTTAATTTTATTATGGAAAAGAGAAGTTATATTAATCTTAATAATGATAATATTCCTGATGTATCAATTTATTCTACTAGTGAAACTTATAATAATGAAGGTGTATGTGAATACTATTCTAAATATTATGATATGTATACCTTAGATAATATTATTTCCATAAATGAATTTTTAGATAAAACAGATGTTCATTATGAAAATGGTCATTTTATGAGTGGACCAGTTAACTCTAACCATCCTCAAATTGAAAAAGGTATTCGTTTTCAAAGAACTAATGTTTTACTTGAAACAACGATTCGTGATGGCCTTGAAGAAACATACTTAGATTTAACTCTTGATGATAATAATAAAAATAAAATTAAATTAGCACGTAAGATGAATGGTAATTACTATGATGATGATAATTTAATTGAAGAGGACTTATATCGCATTATAAATAGTGTTGATAGTTTATATAAACAATGTTCTATTAATTATTCTGATGATAAATTTTTAGAGTTATTCCATAATTATGCTTTAAAATGCAAGAAAGAAAAGTAAATAGTAATGTAAATTAAATAGAATTCTAAAAAAAAGAAGAAGAATTCTATTTTTTTTATTGTTATTATGGTAAAATTATTATGGGTGTTTATATGAAAAGTATATATAGTATGGCAATTCATGATTTAGAAACTTTTCTACTTGATAATAATGAGAAGAAATATCGAGCAAGTCAAATAATGGATTGGCTATATATTAAAAGAATTAATACTTTTTCTGAGATGTCTAATTTATCTCATGATTTAATTGCATTATTGGAAGATAATTTTTATTTTGATAAAATGGAGATTATTAAAGAACAAAATGATAAAGATGTTTCAAAATACCTTATTAAATTATATGATGGTAATTTAATTGAAGCCGTACTTATGAACCACAATTATGGTAATAGTTTATGTATATCAACGCAAGTTGGATGTAATATGGGATGTAAGTTTTGTGAAAGTGGAAGAAGAAAAAAGGTTAGAAATCTTGAAACTTCAGAACTTGTTCTTCAAATATTAAAAATTGAAGAAATTATTAATAAACGTATTAGTCATGTTGTAATTATGGGAATCGGTGAACCTTTTGATAATTATGATAATCTTATTAAGTTTATTGAAATTGTTAATTATAGTAAAGGTATTGCTTTAGGTAGTCGTCATATTACGGTATCAACATGTGGTATTGTGCCTAAAATTAAAGAATTTATGAAATTACCATTTCAAGTTAATTTAGCAATTAGTTTGCATGCACCAACTAATGAAATAAGAAATAAAATTATGCCAATTAATAAAGTATACAATTTAGATATTTTAATGGAGACATTACATGAATATTTAAATAGTGGTGGAAGACGTGTAACATTTGAATATGTTATGTTAAGTGGTATTAATGATTCAATTGAATGTGCAACAAAGTTATCTAATTTACTAAAAAATATGAATTGTTATGTTAACTTAATACCATATAATGAAACAGAAAACATTGGCTTTAAGCGGAGCGGTAAAGAACAAATAATGAAATTTTATGATAGATTGAAAAAAGAAGGAATAAACGTTACAATTCGTCGTGAATTCGGAGGAAACATCGATGCTGCTTGTGGACAATTAAGATCGAAGGAGAGTTTATGAGAACATTTTATTTAACAGATGTAGGAAAAGTTAGAGATCATAATGAAGATAGTGTTATAATTGTTAAGAATAATGAAGGTAATTACTTAATGGCCGTAGCAGATGGTATGGGAGGTCACTCTTGTGGAGAAGTAGCAAGTAGTATTGTAATTACTTATTTAGCGCATCGTTTTCAAGAAGATTTTTATAAAATGTCTAAGGAAGATGCCATAACATTTGTAAATGATTGTATCGTTGAAGTAAATCATAAAATATTTAAATATGAAGAAAGTCATCCTGAGAGTAAAGGGATGGGAACAACTCTTGTAATGGCTATAATTACTAATGATTATATTATTATGAGTAATATTGGTGATTCATCAGGATTTGTTCTTAAGAAAAATAAATTACATAAAATAACAATTGATCATACACTTGTTAATTATTTAGTACTTGCTGGAGAATTAACGGAAGAAGAGGCTAAAAATCATCCAAGGAAAAATATTCTTATGAAAGCCTTAGGAGCTAATGATCCAATTGAAGCTGATATCTTCGATTGTGACATGGATATTGATGGTATCTTCTTATGTAGTGATGGTGCGACAAATATGTTAGATGTTGAACAAATGGAAAAAGTATTATATAGTGAACTTGATATTGAAGATAAGATTGTTAAGTTAATTCATAAGTGTAACAATCGTGGTGGCCTTGATAATATATCAATGGCTTATCTAGACTTTAAGGAAGGTGACGAAAAATGATAACAAAGGGGCAAAAGATTAATGATCGTTATGAAATAGTTAAATCCATTGGCGAAGGTGGTATGGCGAATGTATACCTTGCTCATGATTTGATTTTAGATCGTGATGTTGCTATTAAAATTCTACGTGGTGATTTATCTGGTGATGAAAAATTCGTAAGACGTTTTCAAAGAGAAGCCTTAGCAGCATCTAGTTTATCTCATCCTAACATTGTCGAAATGTATGATGTTGGTGAAGATAAAGGTATGTACTATATCGTAATGGAATATGTTAAAGGTGTTACTTTAAAACAATTATTAAAGAAACGTGGAGCATTAACATTATCAGAATGTATTGATATTATGTTACAACTTACTGATGGTATTAGTCATGCACATGCAAGCTATATTATTCACCGTGATATTAAACCTCAAAATATTATGATTCAAGATAATGGTGAAATAAAAATAACAGACTTTGGTATTGCTATTGCTCTTAATAATACCCAAATGACACAAACTAATTCAATTATGGGTAGTGTACATTATTTACCACCAGAACAAGCAAGTGGTAAAGTAGCAACCGTTAAAAGTGATATCTATTCAATGGGTATTATGTTCTATGAATTATTAACAGGATCATTACCATTTAAAGGAGATACTGCTTTTGAAATCGCTTTAAAACAAATTAAAGATGATATTCCAAGTGTTCGTGAATTTAATAATTCTATTCCTCAAAGTGTTGAGAATGTTGTCCTAAAAGCAACTGCTAAGAATCCAAAGAATCGTTATAGTTCTGCTAAAGAAATGCATGATGATTTATTAACAGTACTTGATGAAAATCGTCTTGATGAACCAAGAGTAGGATTTAAATATGTTGAACATGATGGTAATATTACAAAAGATGATTTAATTATTGATGAAAATGATGAAAGAAAGAATGGTATTAAATTAGAAGAAGATACTTTTGAAGCAGGTCATAAAACAAATGTTGTTTTATGGGTTTTATCAGGAATCTTCACAATGATTATTTTAGCTTTAGTTATTCTATTCTTAGTTAGTCCATCGATAAATAAAGTACCGGATGTAAAAATCCCAGATGTTAAAAATATGACGGTTATTGAAGCAGAGAAAGTATTACATAAAGAAGGCTTTGAAGTAGCTAGTGAAATTGAACAAGTTGGTTCTGACGAAGTAGAAAAAGGATATATTGTTAAAACATCTCCTTCTATTGGAAGAACAGTTAAGAAAGGTACAGAGATTACTTTATATGAATCTAAAGGACCTCTTAAATATACAATAGAAGATTATACAGGAAAAAATTATATTGAAGTTAAAACGATATTAGAAAATAATTATGGATTAAATGTTGTCATTGAAAAGAAAGAAGTAGATGACGATAAGGAATATGATGAAAATATAATTATTGATCAAGATTTAAAAGTTGGTACAGAAGTATCAAAAGGTGCTAATATTACTTTATATATTCCTGATATAATTGTTAAATATCCTGATTTCACTGATGGAACATGGACTCAAAGTGATATTGAAAGTTTCTGCAAAAAATATGGTATTGATGTAGAGTTTAAATATGAACCAAAACCAGGATTTAATGATGGTGATATTATTTCTCAATCAAGAGCTAAAGATACACCAGTAATTCGTGGCGTTAAAATTGAAATTCATGTGGCAACAACTTATGAACCACCTGAATCTAATACAGAAACAGAGACTGAAACAGACTAAAAGGGAGTTTTATGGAAGGATTAATAATTAAAATAATTAGTAATCAATGTTTTGTAAAATATGATAAGGAAGTTATTGTATGTTCTTTTAGAGGCAACTTAAGAAGATCTACAATGCTTCCTTTAGTTGGTGATAGAGTAATTTTTGATAAAGAAAAAAAGGTTGTTACTAAAGTATTAGAAAGAAAAACAGAGATTAGAAGACCACCTGTTGCTAATATAAGTCAAGCTATTATTGTAACAAGTCTAATATGTCCTGCTTTTTCCACAAATTTAATTGATAAGTTATTAATTGAATTAGAGTTTAATAACATCAAACCTTTTATTTGTTTAACAAAAAGAGATTTAATAAGTGATAAAGAATTTAGTATTATTAAAGATGATATTGATTATTATAAAAAAATAGGTTATAAAGTTCTTTATAATACTGAATTAGATGAAATAAAGAAAATCTTTAAAAATGAAATTACGGTATTTGTTGGTCAAACAGGTGCAGGTAAAAGTTCTTTATTAAATAAATTAGTTCCTGAATTAAATTTAAAAACAGGAGAAATCAGTATGGCATTAGGAAGAGGTCGTCATACAACAAGACATATCGAAATATATGATTTGTTTGATGGAATGCTTTTGGATACTCCAGGTTTTTCATCACTTGATTTCTATAATATGACCAAAGAAGAAGTAAGGGACTCTTTTATTGAATTCAGTAACTATCCTTGTCCTTATAGAGATTGTCTTCATCTTAATGAAAGTGAATGCCAAGTTAAAGTAGCGGTTAATGATGGTAAGATTGCTAAATTCCGTTACGATAATTATTGTAGTTTAGTTTCTACAGCGTTAGATAATAAAGATAAATACAAGAGAAAGTAGAGGTGCTTATGAAAAAAATAGGTGTTTCATATTTAGGAGTTAAAAGTGTTCCTAAGACGTTAATTGAACTTGATAAAACAGATGCAGATTATATTCATGTAGATGTTATGGATGGTAAATACACAAAATATAAAACAGTTGGCTTTAATGAAATGACAATAGGTAAATATACCCAAAAGAGATTAGATGTTCATTTAATGGTTCGTAAACCTCTTAAGTATATTGACGATTTTGCCCTTTTAAACGTATCAAGAATTAATGTTCATGTTGATATTAAAAATGATTTAGAAGATGTTATAGACAGAATAAAAATATATGGTATTAAAGTTGGTTTAGTTCTAAATCCTGACCAAGATATTGATTTAATAGAAGAGTATTTAGATCGTATCGATAATATTTTAGTTATGACTGTAGTACCTGGTCTTCCAGGTCAAGAATTAATCCCAGAAACAGTGAAAAAACTTAATACTATTAAAAAGATTATTGATAAAGCTAAGTTACCAATTACCCTTGAAGTAGATGGTGGTGTTAACTTAGATAATATCAAAACTTTAAAAAATGCTGATATTATTGTTAGTGGAAGTTGTATTACAAAAAGTGATAATTTCCAAGAAACAATTGATAAATTACGTAAGTAAATTTGCTATTTTATTAAAAAAAGGTTATAATATGCTGTCAAAGGAAGTGGAGTATGGATTTATTTCAACAACTTAAATTGTTACCAAAGGTTGATTTACATATTAATTTAACTAGTTCCATTAGTACAAATTTAGTATTTGATTTAACTAATGAAACAAGTATTATTGATGTTGAAGAAAAAATGTTTCAACATAATCCTAAAGAATATCGTGAGTCATTAAAAGAACCTTTAAGAGTCCTTAAGACCAAAAAGAATATTGTTCTTGCGGTTAACGATTTAATTGATAGGTTAGAAGAGAATAATGTTTTATATAGTGAATTGTTTTTAGATTTACCTTTATATAAAAACATCGATGAAGAAAAATTAATTAATTATATATTAGATGTTATTAAAGAAAGAAACTATAATATGCAATTAGTATTATGTTTATCAGATAACTATTGTAAAGAAGAAAATATTGAATTAATTAATTTATTTGAAAAATATTATAAGAAAGGTGTTAATGGTATCTTCTTTGATAAAAGTAATATGACTAATTTATCTGATTATAATTATGTATTCGATAGATTAATTAAAAATAATTATCCTTATATAATTAATCTTAATAGTCAAATTACTAATCAAGATCATGATATTTATCTTAACGCTAAAAGAATTATTTATTCATTACCTAATAGAGATAATGTACTTGAAGAATTAATCGATAAAAATATAATGTTAGAGTTTCCAATCTCTAGTTTAAGGGAATCTAATATCATTAATGAAATTAGTGAATGTTTATTTTATCCATTATATCAAGATAATTATGATGTATCATTAGTAAGTCGTGATATGACTAGTTTAAATACAGATATTTTAAATGAATATTGCTTATTATTTAATAATTGTGATATTAAGATACTTGATATGATTAAAATAAATATAAATATTTTAGAGAATATAGATATTGATGAAGAAGTTCGTCAAGAATTAATTAATAAGTTAAGAATGGAAAGTAATAAATTATTATAGGAGGAAGTATGGAAAATAATTTAAAGTTGATTGTTTTTAACAATTGTAAGTCGTTTGGGGAGAAAGTTGATGAACATTTAAAAGAATTAACTGGTCAAAAGGAAAGTTTTATTATTCCAATTGATGAAGTAAGATTCAATAATGGAGAAGGTAAAGTAGTACTTCGTGAAACTGCAAGAAAAAAAGAAATATTTGTTTTATCAGATATTGGTAATCATTCAATTACATATGAAATGTTTGGTTATACTAATCACAAGAGCCCTGATGATCATTTTCAAGACGTTATTCGTGTATTATGTGCAATAAGAGATCAAGCTCATAGTACATCACTAGTTATGCCACTACTGTATTCATCTCGCCAACATAAAAGAGAAGGTCGTGAATCACTTGACTGTGCTGTAGCCCTTCAAACTTTAATTAATAAAGGTGTTAAAAACATTATTACTTTTGATGTCCATGATTCTAATGTTCAAAATGCAATACCTTGTTCATCATTTGATAATTTTTATCCAACAAATATTATTCTTGAAATGTTTGTTGAAAATGAAAAATTAGATAATGATAATTTACTTGCTGTATCACCTGATTCTGGTGCTATTAAAAGAACTAATTATTATGCAAGTATGTTAGGTTGTTCCCTTGGTGGACACTTTGAAAAACAACGTGATGTATATCGTGTTGTTGATGGTAAAAACCCAATTCTTAAACATGAATATATTGGTAAAGATGTTAAAGGAAAAGATATTATTATTGTTGATGATATGATTGCATCTGGTGAATCAATGATTGATGTTGCTAAAGAATTAAAAGCAAGAGGTGCTAAACAAATCTTTATGATGAGTGCTTATTGCTTATTTACAAAAGGCATTGATGTTTTCCAAAAAGCATTTGATGATGGATTATTTACAAGACTTTATACAACAAACTTAAGTTATGTTCCCGAAAAAGCTCTAAAGAAAAAATGGTTAGTACAAGCTGATTGTTCTGACTATGTAGCTAAAATAATTTATACTTTCTATCAAGGTAAATCAGTTGCTCCTATCTTAGATTATAAGAGTGAGAAACTTAAAAACTTTGCTAAACATTAATAAAAAAACTACACATTTGTGTAGTTTTTATTTTATTTTCGTATAATTGGAATCTAAACTTTTGATAGCTATATCTATAATTGCTTCCTTTATTATTTCATAATTATTTCTTTCTCTCGTAATATTATGACAAATAAATTCGTTAATCATTTTTTTATTCTTAATAATATATAATAAAGTAGGTAAAAATTTATCTGGTTCAATATTATTTTTAAGAAAAATATAAATTACTAGTTGAATATATTGTTCAATGTATCTATCTTTATAATCTATTTTGGCTTCAATTATTTTGGTTAAATAATAAAAGAATAAATAATTATCATTTTCTTTGTAAAGTTCGTATTTGTTTTCTAAAAGATAATAATGTACTATTTTTGAAAAGTTCTTTTTGGGACTACTGCAATACTCTAATGGATTCAAAAGAATTTTCATTGAATCTATTACTATATGACATTTACTATTATCAAATGTATTAGGTTTTATAATTTCAGTTATTAATTTATGAAATAGTTCAACATTATTTGTTCTAACAACTTCTTTAAAAAAGTCATAATATGTATCAATAAATTCTATTTTCATATGGTTATGCTTATTTGTAATCTCATTTGTAAATGAATATTTTATCATATTATAGATATCTTCTAATAACGGTTCTAAATCTTTATCTCGGCACTCTTTTAACATAAAATGATTAAATATTTGTACTTTTTCGATATTTGTCATAATAGATTATCACCTCTATTTTATTACTCTGTGGTCAAGTTCATTTAAAATAACATTCATAAGAACATTAAGAAATTCATCTTCATTTTCTTTCTTATAGTTATGTCGATAAAATGAATTTATAAATTGAATGTTATTGTGTACGTAATCAAGTGCATCAATAAAATTATTGGGATTAGTATTATTTTTTAGAAAATAGTATATAATTGCTACTTCAATACCCGTTCCAGTATATTTAATATTATGTTCTTTACCATGATTATATAATTTATTAAGATAGTCAAAATAAGGATAGGTACTATTTTTAGAATAAAAATCGTATTTGTTTTCACTAATAAAATAATCTGTAATCATTGAAAAATAATGATCTTCTTGGCTTAAATATTCTTGAGGAAATAATAAAAGATTCATCATATCAAATATTAAGTGAGTACTAATAGTATTATTATTAGGATGTGTTACTTCAAAGACCAATTTATGGAATAGGGGAATATTATTTGTATCAATAACATCATATAATGGTTGTAATAAGTTAGTAATATGTTTTATTTTTCGATTATCATCTACATCAAAATTAAAACCTAAATGATGTTTGAAATCAAATTCAAACATATTATATAGATCTTCAATAACAGGTTCTAACTTTTCATTATGATATGTTTTATTTCGACATTCATCATACATTTTAATTTTCTCTTGATCTGTTAAAATATGTTTTTCCGTTTTTTTATTTACATTTGTTAGTACAACATAACTTGTACTTTTATCTATTGACATAGTTTGCCTCACTAATGAGGTTTATTATAACATAAAAAAAACCATATACAATGGTTTTTAATTTTCATAAATATTTAAATCAAAATTATGTTCATTCTTTTCCATACTTAATAGTTCATTTGTTGTAATCATGAAATATTTATCATCCAATACATCAGTTCCGTCTTCACTTATTGGATCATCCCAAGTAAGGTCAATATGATACCAATTATTATCAATATAAGCTCTATTCCAAGTATGGTTAATCGTTGATACTTTATAATTTTTAATATTTAGTTTTTCTAAGAATAGACTCATAGCATCGGTATAACCACCACATAATCCTATACCTTCAATAATAACACCATATGCATTATCGGATTTATAATTAACGATTTTAGAGTCAGCTCTTTCTTTATCATATTGTGTTTTATTTATAATGTAATCATGGAATTTTTTTATATTATCTTTTGTAGATAATGAACTATCATATACTGTTTTATATATTTCATCAATTTTATAATTAATAAGAAGAATCATTTCATCATCATACACTTTATTTACTTTTAAAGTTATATTGTCTCTTGAATCAATTGTTGTTTCAATAGATTCAAAACTATTATATGGATGAACAAAGTTATTTATATTTGATATTGTATTTTGATCATTAGCAAGAGCTTCAACATCATTAATACAATTTACATATTTATCATTACAGTGAAATGTGAATGATAAATCACCACTATTAACAAAAGTATAATAGATATTTAAGATATCTTGTTTATTTTCAGGAATAAGTTTATCTGTATTTTGAACATATTTAAAATCATAATCACGATAATATTTATTTTTTTCAAGAGATGATAGGGCATATTTTTCACCAAAAAAATGAACATATGTTTTATATATGCTATCACGCTTTTGGTATATAAAACCAGCGAGTAAAATAAGAACAATAATTGTTAATACTCTCTTCATCCTATTCTCCTTATATTCATTGTATCATAAATATAAGAAAAACAATATTAAAAGACATAAAAAAAAGATAACTTTCATTATCTTATTTTAAAGCATTAACACTCTTAGTTAATCTTGATTTTTTTCTAGCTGCATTTTTCTTATGAATTAAACCAATATTTTCAGCTTTATCAATGTTTCTTAATGTAACATTTAAAACTTTTTCACTTTCTTCTTTATTTCCTTCTTTAATTGTTCTTTCTAACTTTTTAATAGAATTTTTCATTCTTGAATCAACTAAAGTATTCTCATTACATTTTCTTGCACTAGTTAAAACTCTTTTTTTCGCACTTTTAATATTTGGCATTATCGTTCACCTCTTTTCACAAACACATATATAATAACAAATTTACATCATAAAAGTCAATATTATTTTAAAGTGTTGGTTTTTATTATTATATTGTGGTAGAATGATAATATAGAGAGTGTGATATAGATGAATGGAAATAAACCTAAAGTAAAAAAAGATAATACACAAGCTATGAAGATATTATGCTATTTTGGAATAGTATTTTGTACAGCATTAATTGCTCTTCCATTAGTTTTTAGAAAAGTTTTTCCAAGACCAGAAGAGCCTGATGAGAAAAAGGAACAAATTGCAACATTATCATGTAATACAGAAGATAATGGTGAGACAATTCTTGTAACTTATTATGGAGAAGAATACTTAATGGGTCAAATTAAATATACTGTTGCTGCTAATGCTGAAAGTTGGGTAGCCAATGATTTGTATCAAGATTTAAGTAGAAATGATACTGTTGTATCTAGAAGAACAATCGAAGATCGTAATAGTTTTGATAGAGTACAATTCTTATTAACACCTAAAGATAGTAATTCAAATGTATTATCACAAGAAGAATTGCAAGTTTTATCAGCTGATAATAAAAAAGCTCCTAAATCTCAAAAAGAATATTACGAGGAGTTAGGTTTCACTTGTACTTTAAAAGAAGAAAATAAAACTAATAGTTAATATTAGTTTTTT